>Ga0105047_10009218_pt1 | contig 16297 bp, 14 predicted proteins | sample MAT04_FD_78384 | JGI IMG/M metagenome (GOLD analysis project Ga0105047, IMG submission 78384) | Freshwater microbial communities from Lake Fryxell liftoff mats and glacier meltwater in Antarctica - MAT-04 (megahit assembly) | ecosystem: Environmental > Aquatic > Freshwater > Ice > Liftoff...
ATGGTTCTTGCGGATCGGATGGAAGGCCAGGCCCGGGAGCTCGGGAAATCAGAACGGGTGCAGTCCAGCCGCGGACGCGGCGTTCTCGATGGGTACGGCAAATCCTATGCCAATGAAGGTGCGCTGGTGCCCAGGATTAAGGATGGCGGTGACGATACCCACCACCTCGCCGTCCATCGTGACCAGAGGCCCACCCGAGTTGCCTGGATTGGCGGCCGCGTCGAACTGGATCAGGTTGGTCATCTCCTGCTTGCCTTCAGGAGAGCGGAACGCTCGCTTGAGTCCGGAAACGATGCCGGCAGAGGTGGAGGGGCCGATGCCGAACGGGAAGCCGACCGCCACTACCTGGTCGCCCGGCACCAGTTCGGCGGTCGAGCGCATCGTCGCGGCGATCAGGTCGTCCGGTATCTTGTGTGCCTGCAGCACTGCCAGGTCGTCCTGCGCCTGCACGCCCTTGATCGAGGCCTCGGATTCCAGGCCATCGGCGAACACGACCTTGATCAAGTCTGCGCCCGCGACCACATGCAAATTGGTCAGGATGATGCCCTTGTCGACGATCACCACACCGGTGCCTACGCCGCGTTCGATGTCTTCCCGACCGTTGCTGCCTTTTTCGTAGCTCATCACCCGCACGATCGAGGGAGCTATCGCATTGGCGGCGCGGGCTGCCGCCGACGGCAGGTTGGTCGTCTCCAGGGTCTTGAGGACCGCGTTGTTGATGTCTTCCTGGGTCAGTACCCTTGCCGACGGGCGCGACAGGTTGACGACCACCAGCACCAGCGCAACCAGCAGCATGCCAATGGCGCCCCACAGCAGCCGGGGGTCGGCTGCAAGGGCCCTGGCCTTGCGCGAGCGCTCAGCCTTGGATGCCACCATGGTTGCTGCGTCGGAGGCAGCGTCGCCGCGGGGCGGTATTGGCAAACGGGAGCGGCTGTAGAGGGCTGGCCTGCGCATCGGGTCACCTGTTACGGATGGTCACGGAATGGAAATGACGGTATCACGGTTCCCGCAGTCGTGCACGTGGGTTTGCGCTGGCCGAGCGCACCGCAGGGTGTTTGACCGAGCGATTGCCGGGGCTTGCGTGTCCGGCCATGTCAGCCCTGTGACGAGCGTGCGCCGCGCATCAGCACGAGCGCGATCGCGGCCGAGGCGATCATCAGGAACAGGCTGACGGCGTTGAGCACCGGCGTGGCGCCTTCGCGCATGCGTCCATACATCATCACCGTCAGTGGCGGGTCCGAGCCCACCAGCATGAGCGTGGTGTTGAAGTTCTCGAACGACATCAGGAAAGAGATGGCGGCCGAGCCGATCAGCGCCGGCGCCAGGTAGGGCAGGGTGATGGTCCACAACACCGCAACCCGCGACGCCCCGAGGTTGTAGGCGGCTTCCTCCAGCGTCCGATCGAATCGCTTGAGCCGGGCGGCAATGGTCAATGTGGCGATCGACACGATATAGGAGAACTGCCCGAGCACGACCAGCGGCAGGCCAGGGCGCAGGAACTCCAGCTCCAGCGCCCACATGTCGTCGGCAAACTGGGCCAGCCGGCTCGCAAACGCCAGGATGGAAATGCCCAGAATCACCCCGGGAATGACCAGAGGCGCAAGCATCAGTAGCGAGATCGCCGTCTTGCCGCGAAAGTCGGCGCGCTCGAGCAGGAAGGCGTTGGCCGTGCCCACCAGCACCGACAACAGCGTGACCCAGGACGCGACCACGACGCTGGTCCACAGGCTGGCCAGCACCGGCCCGTCGGCGAACAGGCCGATCCGCTGCATGCCGGCGTTGCCGACGAACCAGTCCAGCGTGAAGCCGCGCCAGGGTGGAGCCGGGTAGGGCGCGTCGTTGAACGCAAACACCGCCACCACGGCCAGCGGCAGGAACAGGAAGGCAAAGAACAGCACCGAGTACAGGACGGTGCCGGCGCGCAGCCAGGTGGGGCGGGGCAGGGACGGAATCATGCGCGTCGCATCACGTTGCCGAAACGCTGGCCGCTCAGCTTCAGGCCGGCCCAGACGATGGCCGTGGACAGGGTCAGCAACAGGAAGCCGAACGCAGCGCCCTGTTCCCAGTTGAAGCGGGTGATGAATTGGGTGTAGATCAGCTCGGTGAACCAGAGCGAATTCTTTCCGCCGAGCAGGGTCGGCGTCAGGTAGTTGCCCAGTGTCAGCATGAACACCACGATGCAGCCGGCCACGATACCCGGCGCGGCATGCGGGATGATGACCTGGCGCAGGATGGACCAGCCATTGCCGCCGAGGTCATAGGCCGCCTCGATCAGCGAATCGTCCAGGCTCTCGAGTGCGCCGATCAGCGGCACCACCATGAACAACATCGAGGTGTAAACCAGGCCGACCATGATGGTCGCGTCGCGGTACAGCATCTCGATCGGCTGCTCGGTCAGGCCCAGTTGCACCAGCAGGGCCGGCAACACGCCCGACTCGCGCAGCAGGATCATCCAGCCCAGCGTGCGCACGGTCTCGCTGACCCAGAACGGGATCAGGCACAACACGAACATCAGCGGCCGCACGCGTCCGCGTGCGACCTTGGCGATGGTCCAGGCGATCGGGAACGCCATCAGCAGTGTCAACGCGGTGGCGAGCATCGACATCACCGCGGTGCGCACGAAGGTGTGCCAGTACAGCGGTTCCTCGATGAAGGTTTCGTACTGGCGCAGGCTGGGCGCGTATTCCCCCGGGGCGACCCGGGCGCGTAGCGACAGGATGGCCAGATCGACATGGGGCAGCACGATCAGGCCGAACAGCCACAACAGTGCCGGAGCCATCAGCAGGCCGAGCAGCAGGCGCTTGTGCGGCATGGTTGGGCTGGTTCAGGATGCGTCGGCGAAACACAGGGCGCGTTCCGGATCGAATCCGAACGCCACGGCTTCACCGACACAGAGGTCGGCAAACAGGCCGGTTTGCGGCAACGCGATGTGGAACTCCGTGCGACTGGCCTGCTCGCGCACCAGCACGGCCGAATTGGCGCCGTCGAACAACAGGCTGGCCACCGTGCCCTCGAACCGCGGCTGGTTGGCCGGCAGGCCGGACACCGAGCGCGCCAGCGTCGCGACCTCCGGTCGCACGAATGCGGTGACGGCGCAGCCTGGTTGCACTTCTCCGCGCCGACGCGCAAACAGCCGCAGGCCCGGTTCGGTCGAAACCTCGACCAGGTCGCCGCTGACCTGGCTGGCGCGTCCGGCGATGCGGTTGTTGGCTCCGACGAAACCGGCCACGAACGGTGTCTGCGGCTCGTAATAGAGCGATTGCGGCGTGCCGACCTGCTCGAAGCGACCCTTGTTCATGACCGCCACATGGTCCGACAACACCAGCGCCTCGGACTGGTCGTGGGTGATGTAGACGAAGGTGGTGCCGAAGTCGGCCTGCAATGCCTTGAGCTCGATCTTCATGTGTTCGCGCAACTTGAGGTCGAGCGCGCCCAGCGGTTCGTCGAGCAGCAGCAGTGTCGGTTCGAGCACCAGCGAGCGGGCGATCGCCACACGCTGCTTCTGGCCGCCCGAGAGCTGGTCGATGCGCTTGTCCTGTGAACCCGGCAGGTTGACGCGCTCCAGCATGCTGCCCACGCGCTGCTCGACGTCTTTCTTTGCCAGGCCGCGGCGCGCCAGCCCGTATCCGACGTTCTGACCCACCGTCATCATTGGGAACAGCGCCAGGTGCTGGAACACCATGTTGACCGGACGGCGGTTCGGCGGTACCCGGGCCATGGACTGGCCGCCGATGAGCACGTCGCCGGAGTCGGGCTCCAGAAAACCCGCAATCATGCGCAGCAAGGTGGTCTTGCCGCAACCCGAGGGGCCCAGGATGGAAAAAAAGCTGCCACGCCGCACGGCGATATCGAGGGCGTCAACGGCAACCAGCCCGGCGTATCGCTTGACGACACGCCGGGTTTCAAGGTCGATCTGCATCCGCTGCGGACGCGCCGGATCAGTTGGCGGCCTTGATGCGGTCCAGCACCCGGCCTTCGATCTCCTCCAGGCCGGCCGGCACCGCCGGATACCACTTGACGTTGTCCAGGGCCGCCTGCGGGAAACTGGCAGCGAACTGGGCCTTGAGTTTGTCATCCATCAGTTTGTCCGCACCCTTGGACGCGGTGAAGTTGCCAGCGCCACCGGCGACCTTGGCGGCAATTTCCGGACGCATGTTGAAATTGATCCAGGCATAAGCGGCGGCGTCGTTCCGGCCCTTGGCAGGAATGGCGAAGGTGTCGATCCAGCCCAAGGCACCGGACTTGGGCGCGATGAACTGGATATCGGCTTTCTCGCTGTTGAGTTTCCAGCCCCCGGTATCCCACATCATGGCACCGACGATCTCGTCGGTGCGCATCCCGTTGAGCAGCTGATCCTTGTTGTCCCAGAAGAATTTCAGGTTGCCCTTGCAGGCGATGATGGTCTTGCCGACATCATCCATCAGAGCCTGGTACGCCTTGGGGTTGTTGTACAGCGCAAACGGGTCTTTTCCATCGGCAAACGCAAAGGCCAGCAGCGTCGGACGTTTCAGGCGCACGGCCGTCTTGCCTTTGTAATCAGCCTTGCACAGGTCCGGGTAGTTGGCCATCTTGGCCAGCTTGGTGTTGACCACCAGCCCGTCGGTGCCCCAGATGTGCGGCAGACCGTAGACCTTGCCGGCCAGAGTGGTGTTTTTCTTCGTGGCCGCGAGCATGGAAGGGATGAAGAGGTCCGACTTGATCTTGGACAGGTCCATGGCCTTGTAGATCTTGAATTCCTGCTGCGGGCCGGTGATCCGGTCCTGCGACGGTTGCGCCAGGTCGAAGCCGGCACCGCCGGTGGCCCGCAACTTGGAGATCATCTCCTCGTTGTTCGACAGCGTGATCTCGACCGTGTAACCGCTCTCCTTCTCGAACTGCGCCTTCACGTCGGCCGGCACATAGTCGGCCCAGGTCAGCAGGCGCAGGGTTTTCTCCTGCGCGATGGCGCTGCCCGCCAGGCCGAGCGCGAGGGCGGCGGCGATCAGGGTGATCTTGGTTTTCATGGTTACTCCTAGGGGTGGATGACAATGGCTTGCACAGTGACAGCAGCGTAGAGGTCATCAATGACACTCGCGTGACAATCTAGTGTCAAAGCACAACCAAGGCAAGCGGTACATGGAGGGGGTTTACCCTGTATGACGATCTGGATCGATACCCATTGCCATCTCGATGCCTCGGAATTCCGCATTGACAGGGCGCAGGTGCGAGAGCGCGCACGCGCACGCGGCGTGTCGCATTGCACCATTCCGGCGGTATGCGTGGACAATTTTGCCGCGGTGCGCGCACTGGCGCATCAGGGGGGCGACAGCTACGCTCTGGGCATCCATCCGCTATTTGTCCCGCAGGCACTCGATGAAAACCTGCAGCAGCTCGCCCAGGCATTGGAGGAGCATCGCGACGATCCGCGTCTGGTCGCCGTGGGCGAGATCGGGCTGGATTTCTTCGTGCCGGCCTTGTGCGAGCCGGACATGCGCGCACGCCAGGAGTATTTCTACCTGGAGCAGCTCAAGCTGGCGCGCCGTTTTGCGCTGCCGGTGATCCTGCATGTGCGCCGTTCGGCGGACCGGCTGCTGCGCGCTCTGCGGGTCGTGGCGCCTGCAGCGGGCTGGACCGGCATCGCCCACGCGTTCGCCGGCAGCCGGCAGCAGGCGCAGGCGTTCTGCGCGCTCGGCTTCAAGCTCGGTTTCGGCGGCGCGGTGACGTTCGACCGCGCGTTGCGATTGCGCCGCCTGGCAGCGGAGCTGCCCTTGCAGGATCTGGTGCTGGAGACCGACGCGCCGGATATTGCGCCCCACTGGTTGTACCGGACCGCCGCCGAGCGCGCCGCCGGCCAAAGCCAGGGCGTCAACGAGCCGGGCGAGCTGCCAGCCATCGGTGCGGTGGTGGCGCAGCTGCGAGCGATACCGGCGTCCGAACTGGCCGATGCAACCATGCACAACGCCTGTGTGGCGCTGCCGAAGCTGGCTCGCTTGCTGGTATAAAGCGCCATGGTGAAGTCCGACACGAATGAACTGGCCGATGTGTATTTCTCCGACGAGGGCCCGGTGCGCCATCTGCACCTGGATTCGGTCTGGATCCAGGGGTCGATGCTGATCGACTCGCCACAGGTGCTGGTACACCAGTACATCCAGCGCATGATGGCCTGGTTGCTGTTCGTGGAACCCTCCTCGGTGCCGCGCCGACGTGCCATGCAGCTGGGACTGGGCGCCGGCTCGTTGACCAAGTTCTGTTCCAAGGTGCTGCGCATGCACAGCGTTGCCATCGAGATCAATCCCAAGGTGCTGGTGGCCTGCCGTGGCTGGTTCAAGCTGCCGCCGGACAATGCCCGCATGTGTGTGGTGCTGGCCGACGCCGCGCGCGAGATCCGGGATCCGAAGTGGTTCGGCACCATCGATGCGTTGCAGATCGACCTGTACGACCGTGATGCCGCCGCGCCAGTGCTCGACAGCGAGGCGTTTTATGCCGACTGTCGGCGCCTGTTGACAGACGACGGTTGCCTGACTGTCAACCTGTTCGGCCGCTCGTCCAGTTATGTACTCAGCCTGGACCGGCTGGCGGCGGTGTTCGGGCGCGAAGCGCTTTGGCCGTTCAAGGCCACTCGCGAGGGCAACACCGTGGTGCTGGCCCGCAAGACGGCGTCGCGGCCCGCACGCGCCGTTTTGCAGCAACGGGCACAGGATATAGAGCAGCGCTGGGCCTTGCCGGCAGCGCAGTGGGTGCGGCTGCTTAAACCGCTGGTGGCCACCCCATGAGCGGCGCGATCCGACACGACAAGGCTCCTGCCACTGCCAAGCCCTTGATCCAGGGCCCGCTGGACTGGCGTGCATTGGTCGAATGGCTGCGCGTCGATGGTGTGATTGCCGATGACGAGGCCGAGCGAACGATCGCGCGTTGCTTGCAGGCCGAGAGTGCGCAGCATCCGCTGGTGCGCCTGGCCAGCGTGTCGATGCGACGCGCCGTGGACAATCGTGCGCTCGACATCGAAACACTGACCGAATGGCTGGCCGGCCGCGCCGGCCTGGGTTACCTGCGTATCGACCCGCTCAAGGTCGATGTCGGCAAAGTGTCCGATGCCATGAGCGCACCCTACGCCGAGCGGCACCGGGTGTTGCCGGTGCAGGTATCGCCGACCGAACTGGTGGTGGCCACGGCCGAGCCGTTCATCGTCGACTGGGTTGCCGAGGTCGAGCGCCAGAGTCGGCGCTCGGTGCGGCGCGTGTTGGCCAGCCCGCAGGAGATCACCCGTTACACCGCCGAGTTCTACGCGCTGGCCAAGTCGGTGCGTTCGGCCATGAAGTCCGGTGGCGGCAATGTGGGTGCCAGCTTCGAGCAGTTGGTCGAACTGGGCAAGACCAGCAAGCAGCTCGACGCCAATGACCAGGGCGTGGTCCAGGTGGTGGACTGGTTGTGGCAATACGCGTTCGACCAGCGCGCAAGCGACATCCACCTGGAGCCGCGACGCGAGCAGGGCGTGATCCGCTTTCGTATCGACGGTGTGCTGCATCCTGTCTACCAGATGCCCATGGGTGTGCTTAACGCGATGACTGCGCGGATCAAGCTGCTTGGACGCATGGACGTGGTCGAAAAACGCCGTCCGCAGGACGGGCGCATCAAGACGCGCAACCCACGTGGTGACGAGGTCGAAATGCGAATTTCCACGTTGCCCACCGCATTCGGCGAGAAGATGGTGATGCGGATTTTCGACCCGGACAACGCGGTGAAGGACCTGGACGCCCTCGGGTTTGCGGCCCACGATGCGCAGCGCTGGGAGGCGCTGGTCCGCCAGCCGCATGGCATTGTGCTCGTCACCGGGCCGACTGGCCCGGGCAAGACCACGACTTTGTATTCCACGCTCAAGCGGGTCGCGACCGAGGAGGTCAACGTCAGCACCGTGGAAGACCCGATCGAGATGATCGAGCCGTCGTTCAACCAGACACAGGTCCAGCCCCATCTCGATTTCGGCTTCACCGAAGGTCTTCGGGCGTTGATGCGCCAGGACCCGGACATCATCATGGTGGGCGAGATCCGCGATCTGCAGACTGCGGAGATGGCGGTGCAGGCGGCACTGACCGGGCATCTGGTGTTTTCCACGCTGCACACCAACGACGCGCCCTCGGCGGTCAGCCGACTGCTGGAACTGGGTATTGCGCCGTACCTGATCAACGCGACCTTGCACGGCGTGCTGGCGCAGCGGCTGGTGCGCACCTTGTGCGACAAGTGCCGTGTGCGCGACCCCGATGCGAACCGGGCCGACCTGGCCGAGTTCGTCAAGCCCTGGCAGATCAACGGCGCCTATCGGCCGTTCAAGCCCGTGGGTTGTGTCGATTGCCGCATGACCGGGTTTCGCGGCCGCTCCGGCCTGTACGAACTGCTGGTGGTGACCGAGGCGTTCAAGGCCACGGTGACGCGTGAGCCCAACAACGACGCCTTGCGCCGGCAGGCGGTCAAGGACGGCATGCGCCCGCTGCGCCTGGCAGGCGCCTTGCAGGTGGCCCAGGGCACGACGGTCATGGCCGAGGTGCTGGCCGCGACGCCACCGCTGACCTGAGAGCCCGAGAGGCAATCGCCGCAGCGCGCGGCGACAGTTTCGCGCCACAGGGTTTTCCGCGAGCCGAACTTCGGCGGGGCGCACTTTCGGGCTCATGTAGGTGGTATCCACATCGACAAGCGAGGTTTTCGTTCGCACAATCCCCGGCGGTAGCTCATATTCGAGGAGATTGGCATGCGGATCAAAAGTCAGAAAGACTTTTTCTCGGGATTGTTGTTCGTGGCGGTCGGTATAGCCTTTGCCTGGGGCGCGACCAACTACAAGCTTGGTGATGCGGCACGCATGGGGCCGGGATATTTCCCGCTGATGCTGGGCGTGCTGCTGGCGATCCTGGGCCTGGTCGTCACCTTCAATGCGCTGGTCGTGGAGACCGAGGACGGTGACCCGGTCGGCAGCATTGCCTGGAAGCCGCTGTTCTTCATCATCCTGGCCAACCTGACCTTCGGCGTCTTGCTCGGCGGCCTGCCAAGCGTCAACCTGCCCTATATGGGCCTGACGGCGGCCATCATCGCGCTGACCTTCATCGCCGCACTGGCCGGCGAGGAGTTCAGGCTCAAGGAGGTGCTGGTGCTGGCGGTCATTCTGGCCGTTACCTGTTACCTGACATTCATCGTGGCGTTGAAACTGCAGTTCCCGGCGTGGCCTGCATTCATTGCCGGTTAAGGGGATATCCATGGAACTGTTCAGTAATCTTGCGATCGGCTTCGGTGTGGCCTTCACGCCGATCAACCTGCTGTATGCCTTCGTTGGCTGCCTGTTGGGCACGTTGATCGGCGTCTTGCCCGGCATCGGGCCGCTGGCAACCATCGCCATGCTGTTGCCGGCGACCTACGCACTGCCGCCGGTGTCGGCGCTGATCATGCTGGCGGGTATTTACTACGGTGCGCAATATGGCGGCTCCACCACGGCCATTCTGGTCAACCTGCCGGGAGAGGCGTCGTCCGTCGTCACGGTGATCGATGGTTACCAGATGGCGCGCCAGGGCCGGGCGGGGCCTGCACTGGCCGCTGCCGGTCTGGGATCTTTCTTTGCGGGCTGTGTCGGAACCCTGGTGCTGGCCGGTTTCGCGGTGCCGCTGACCGAGGTGGCCTTCAAGTTCGGGCCGGCCGAGTATTTTTCACTGATGATCCTGGGCCTGATTGGCGCCATCGTGCTGGCTTCCGGCTCCATCCTGAAAGCGGTGGGCATGGTGTTGCTGGGCCTGCTGATGGGTCTGGTCGGCACCGACGTGAACTCCGGCGTGGCGCGATTCAGCTTCGACATTCCGGAACTCACGGACGGCATCGGCTTCATCGTGATCGGCATGGGCGTGTTCGGTTACGGCGAGATCATCAGCAACCTGGGCAAACACGCGAGCGAGCGCAAGGTGTTTGCGGCCGAGGTCAAGGGATTGATGCCAACGAAAGAAGATTTCCGCAACATGGCGCCAGCGGTGCTGCGCGGCACGCTGCTCGGTTCGGCCCTTGGCATTCTGCCGGGCGGCGGTGCGACGATGGCGGCCTTTGCTGCCTACACGATCGAGAAGAAGGCCAAGATGCGCCCGGGCGAAATACCGTTCGGCAAGGGCAACATCCGTGGCGTTGCAGGGCCCGAGTCGGCCAACAACGCCGCCTCGCAGACCTCGTTCATCCCGCTGCTGACGCTGGGTATTCCGCCCAACGCGGTGATGGCGCTGATGGTGGGCGCGATGACCATCCACAACATCCAGCCGGGCCCGCAGGTGATGACCAGCAACCCGGAGCTGTTCTGGGGCCTGATTGCGTCGATGTGGATCGGCAATGCGATGTTGATCGTGCTGAACCTGCCGCTGATCGGCATCTGGATCAAGCTGCTGACCGTGCCCTACCGCTGGCTGTTTCCCGCCATCGTGCTGTTCTGTGCGATCGGTGTGTACTCGACCAACAACAACACCTTCGACATCTGGATGGTGGCGATCTTCGGCGTGATCGGTTACACCTTCATCAAGCTGGGCATCGAGCCGGCGCCGTTGTTGCTGGGCTTCGTGCTGGGTCCGATGATGGAGGAGAACCTGCGCCGCGCACTGTTGCTGTCGCGGGGTGATTGGAGCGTGTTCGTGACCCGGGGGTTGTCTGCCAGCCTGCTGGCGGTGGCGGCGTTGCTGCTGGTCATCGTGCTGCTGCCCGCGGTCAAGCGCAAGCGCGAGGAGGCGTTTGTCGAAGAGTGAGCCCCGCCCGCCGCGCAACGCGTGAAACGATGGCGCCCGCGCGCCTCGTCTGTTGCTTGGGTTTCGCATTGACTGAGTGACAATGGTTTCCAATCCAGCCGTCGACCACCGCCATGAATATTCTTGCCCAGCATCCGCAACGAATCGTGCTGCACAACGAAGTGCACGCCCGGCCGCCGGAGGCGATGCAGGCGCCGCAATCGATCTCGCGCGTGGTGATGGTGTGCGACCCGCAGCAGCGCCAGGCCAGTCGCGCGCACCTGGCGCAATTGCTGCGCGACCACCATCTCCCACTGCCTGACAACGATGCGACGCACTTGCGACTCGACGTTGGCGGCTTTCGGATCCGCTGGGAGCTGCACACCGAGTTTGTCACCTGGACGTTCATCCACACCCGACCGGCCGCGACCCTGGACATGCGCGATCCGCAGACGGCGCTGCGCGAGGTGCCGCGCGAATGGTTCGCGGCCTTGCCGGGCAGCGCGGTAGCCTGCCTGCACCTGTGGATGTTGCCGGCCGGTGCCAGCGACACCGACGCGCTGGTGCGCGCCCTGCTGCAGGAGGAAACGCTGGTCGGCTCGACCGTTGCCGATGGCTTCGGCGAACTCTATACCGATTTTGCGATCCACGCCGACGGTTTCTCGCGCATGTTGCTGCTAACCGGCAGCATGGCGCCGCGCCGTATCGGCCGGCTGGTACAGCGTCTGCTGGAGATCGAGACTTACCGGATGGCGGCCCTCCTGGGTTTGCCGGCCGCCCGTGATGTGTCCGCGGTCTTGGCGAGCGTGGAACGGGAACTGGCCGAACTGGCCGAACTGATACGCTCCGCCACGCGCGCCGACGAGCCGATGCTGCTCGACCGCCTGACTCGGCTGGCCGGACAGGTGGAGAGCCAGCATGCAGCCACCCATTCGCGCCTGTCAGCCAGCGCCGCGTATTTCGAACTCGTCGACCGCCGCATCCAGGACGTTGCCGAGTCGCGCCTGGCCGGGATGCAGACGATACGCGAGTTCATGGATCGGCGCCTGAGCCCGGCGCGCAGCACCTGCGAATGGGCCACGCGCCGCCAGGACGCCTTGTCGCAGCGGGTGTCGCGCATCAGCAATCTGTTGCGCACCCGGGTCGAGATCGAGCAGCAGCAAAGCAGCCAGGAATTGCTCACTGCGATGAACCGGCGCCAGGGCTTGCAGCTCAAGATGCAGTCGACGGTCGAGGGCCTGTCAGTGGTGGCGATCACCTACTACGTGGTGGGTCTGGTGATTTATCTGGCCAAGGCCGCGCAGCCTCTGGGCTGGCCGCTGAGCCCGGAGGGCAGCGCGGCAATTGCGATTCCGGTCGTGGCACTATGGGTGTGGCGATCCATGCGCCGGCTGACCCGGCGCATGGGCCGCGGCGACCGGGACAGCGCCTGAGGCTGGCGCAGCGCCACCTTGTACGGGGCGAGTCCGGACTACGGTTTGGGTGATCTGGCCGGGGACGGCTTGGGCACTGGCAGGCGTACGGCTGGTGGAGGCTTGGCGACTGGCGCCGGCGTTGCTGCTGTTGCCGGTGCTGCTGCTGCTGCCGGTGCTGCTGCTGTTGCCGCCCGATCGTTCTGACGTCCCACCAGTTGCTCCATGCGCTGGGCCAGCGTCACAGCGGGTTTGCCGCTCCAGGCGTCGAGCCGGTTGCCCATGGCCAGCGCCATCTGGTCGATGCGCAATTGGGCTGGTGGGTGGGTGCTCAGCGACAGGCTGAACACCGGGTCGTCGGGCGTCGCGGAGCGCAGCAACTGCAGCACTGCCGGCAGGCCGAAAGGGTCGAAACCCGCACTGGCGGCCAGCGTGACGCCGAGCCGGTCGGCTTCGTATTCGTCCCCCTGGTCCAGGCCCCTGGAGTACAAGTTGCGTCCGAATCCAATCAATTGCGCTGACACTGCACCGCCGAGGTTGTTGTTCAGTTGCGATCCGATCAGCTGGGTGACAATGCCGGCGCGCGCGTTCTTGCGGATGGCCTCGAGATGGTGGCGCTGTACCACGTGGCTGATCTCGTGCGCCAGGATACCGGCCAGCTCGGATTCATCGGCCACGCGGTCGATCAGGCCCTTGGTCACGAACACGAAGCCGCCAGGCGCCGCGAAGGCGTTGAATCCGTTGTCGTCGAGCACGCCAAAGGTCCAGGGCAGGTCGGGCCGGCTGGTCTGCAGGCTGAGCCAACGTCCGAGCTGGTTCAGGTAACGTTGCAATTGCATGTCCGGATGCAGGGGCTTGCTGCCGAGCAACACCGCCGAAAGCTGCCGTCCGATCTCGATTTCCTGGGCCGGTTCGATCTGCGTTGACGACTGGGACAACAGATTCATCAGATCGGCGGCCATGGCGGCATTGCCGGTCGCCATGCCGGTACTGCCGGCCAGGGCATTGCCGAGCATTCCGGCCGGACTGGCAGGTAGCAATGATGCAGCCGCAGCGGCTGGGGCCAGCGGCAACGCGGGGTTGACGGGCTGCGGCGGGGGGGCCGCGTTCTGGGCTGGCCGCAGCAATTGCTGGAACAGGTTGAGCGCCCTGGCCGCGTCCTGGTTTTGCGCCCAGGCGACGCCGCAGAACAATGCGCCTGCGATCGCCGCGGCGGCGCCGCAGGCGATCGATCGCGTGGGAGGCAGGCGCAATGCCGTGTGCAATGCCGTGTGCGATCGGGTCATCGGTCGCTCCCAGGGTTGCCAGCGGCGCCTGGAATGGCGGGACTGGTCGGCGTCGGCGGCGCCGGAAGGGGCGCGATGGCCTGGGAGGTCAATCCGGCAACGGCGCCGAACTGCCGCGCCTGTGCGGCGTTCATCTGCAGTGTCTCCATCAGCGTGACAGCCATCAGGTTGGGCTGGGCGTTGGTGATCTCTTCAGCGCCCAGGCCCCGGATGCCGATGGTGGCAGTGGCGGTGCGGGTGACGGGTGCGAGGGTATTGCCGCCACCAAACAGGCCGGTCAGGCCACGCAAGGCACCAGTGGCGAAATTGCCGCCGGGTGGCGCCGGAACGGTACCGACGTCGAACAGGTGTACCCAGCCGGTCTGGCCTTGCGCAGTGCGCACTTCAATCCAGGGCCCACGCCGTGCTGTCAGCCGGCTGAGCGGCGTTTGCACCGGCAGCACGGCCAGGCTGGGCGCCGATTCCGCTGGCGATTCGCGCAACTGCGCTTCCCGCTTGACCGTGACCGTATCCGATTGCGCCAGCACGCCCTGGCTGATCAGCAGCCCCGACGCGATGGCCCCCATGTGCTTCCAGGATCGATTGCCCATCACCTCACCCCCGTTTCCCGCCATTATTGTCGGATTCGCGACGCGTTGGCATGGTGCCGCGTGATCGATTACCCAAAGCAGCCACGGAGTTGCGTTGACGGATCGTGCGATGCTTGCGCGCGCCGACCCGCGGAGTCGGCGCCGGCTATCAGTCCTGAGCGTCGAGCACCGACTTCTTGAGCCGGTTGGGTGCCAGCGCCCCAGCGGAGTCGAGAATCGGATAGGCGATCGAGCAGATGTGGGAGTTGATCCGCTTGAGGTCGCTGATCAGGTCCAGATGCAGCGAACTGGTTTCGATGCTCTGCAGAGTCTTGTCGGCCAGGCGGCCCAGGTGGGTCGATGCGTATTGGCGCTCCAGGTCACGAAAACGGACCTTTTCCTCGAGCAGGCGCTGGGCATCACGCACATTGCCATGCAGGAAAACGCTCATGCCCAGGCGCAGGTTCCCCACCAGGTGCCCGTGCATGTCGCAGATTTCCTTCATCCCGGCGTCCGAGAAGCTCCGGCCGGTGCGGATTTTCTTGTCCTCGATGTCGATCAGCACCCGCTCGACAATGTCGGCGATCTGCTCCATGTTGATCGTGAAGCTGATGATGTCGGTCCAGCGCTGGCCTTCACTGTCGCTGAGCGCTTCGCGCGAGATCTTGGTCAGGTAGTACTTGATGTCGGAGTAGAGCTCATCGACAGTGTCGTCCATCTTGCGCAATTCTTGCGACAGGTTGCTATCGTTGTTCTTGATCACCCGCAGCACGCCGGTCAGCATGGTCTCGACCACGTCGGCCTGGTGCATGGCCTCGCGCACCGCACACGAGATGGCCAGCGACGGCGTGGCCAGCGCGGTCGCGTCAAGGTGGCGCTGGCGGCCGGCTACGGTGGAGACTTCCGGCTTGGGCAGCAGCAACTGGCTCCAGCGCGCCACGAACGGCGTCAGGCCGACAAACACAGCCCCCACTGCCAGGTTGAAGCACAGGTGGTAGAGCACGACCACGGTTGCCGCATCCGTCAACCAGCCGTCCAGGAACTCGATCCAGAAGCCGACGAACGGAATCGCCATCGCGATACCGATGATCTTGAACATCAGGTTGCCCAGCGGCACCTGGCGTGTCTCTATGCTGGCTCCCAGCGTGGTCAATACGCCCAGCAGCCCACTGCCCAGGTTGGCACCGAGCACCAGGCCCAGAGCCACGTCCAGCGGAATCACGTTGGTGGTGGCCAGCGTCGCGGTCAGCAGCACCATGGCCAGGCTGGAGTAGCACAGCACGGTCAGCACGGCGCCGGTGAAGATCTCGAGCATCAGGTCACTGGTGAGCGACGCGAGCAAGGCCTTGATTGCCGGCGCCTGCGTCAGCACGTTCGCCGATTGCGACACCAGGCTCAGCGCAAGCAGCATCAGGCCCAGGCCGATCAGGATGCGGCCGATGCGCCCGACCGTGGTGGACTGGCGCGCAATGAACAACACGACGCCGACAAAGATGAACAGCGGCGATAACCAGGACAGATCGCGCGAGAAGACGACGGCCATCAGGCTGGTGCCGATATCGGCTCCCAGCATGACGGTCAGAGCCGATGGCAGGGTCATCAGGCCCTTGCCGACGAAGGAGGCCACGATCAGCGCGGTGGCGGTGCTCGACTGCACAAGTGCCGTGACGCCCAGGCCCGATATCAACGCCTTGAACCGGTTGCCGACGCTCTTGGCCAGCACATTGCGCAGGTTGCCGCCAAAGACTCGCAGGATTCCGGTTCGTACCAGTTGGGTGCCCCACACCAGCAAGGCAATTGCGGCGAGGAGATTGAGCAGATGGGTCAAGTGGGATTTTTCAGCGGGAGCGTCTCACCCGCAGGAGTTCGTCAAGGATCATCGAGACCGCTCCGATGGTAATCGCGCTGTCGGCCACGTTGAAAGAGGGGAAATACCAGCCGGCGTAGTGAAACTGTAGAAAATCCACGACATAACCGTGCACCAGTCGGTCGATCACGTTGCCGATCGCGCCGCCCAGTATGCAGGCCATCGCAAAAGCAAACAGGCGCTGGCCCGGATGCGATTTCAGCATCCACACGATGAAGATGGCCGCGCCCACGCCGACGGCGATGAAAAACCAGCGTTGCCAGCCGGAGGCATCAGCCAGGAAGGAGAACGCCGCACCTTCGTTGTGCACCCGCACCAGGTTGAAGAAACTGTTGACGCGCAGGCTGTCGCCGAGCCGGAAATAACCCAGCACCATGATCTTGGTGAACTGGTCGGCGATCAGGATCAGCAAAGACAGGCCCAGCCAGGGCAACATGTCCCCGGCGCCGCG
>Ga0105047_10009219_pt1 | contig 16296 bp, 12 predicted proteins | sample MAT04_FD_78384 | JGI IMG/M metagenome (GOLD analysis project Ga0105047, IMG submission 78384) | Freshwater microbial communities from Lake Fryxell liftoff mats and glacier meltwater in Antarctica - MAT-04 (megahit assembly) | ecosystem: Environmental > Aquatic > Freshwater > Ice > Liftoff...
GGATCTAGGATTCGAACCTAGACAAAGCGCTCCAGAGGCGCTTGTGCTACCGTTACACCAATCCCCAAATGTCTCGCTGCGATTTTAACGCGATGTGCGGGTGAAATCAAAGCGAATGGCGTTGGGCCGATTGCCTGCAGAACTTTGGCGGACTTTTGTCGGGATGTGTAGGTGTTTATGATGCGGAATGATGAGACACATGACGTCGGTACTTTTGATCTGTCTTGGTGTGACGTGGCTGCTCATGGGTTGTCATCGCGATGGTGGCGATTCCCCGGCGGTCGAGGTGGTGGTGTATGTGAGCGTGGACGAGCCGGTGGCGGCGCCAATTCTGAAAAGGTTTGAGCGGGAGACGGGGATTCGTGTTCGTGTCGTGACCGATGCCGAGGCGAGCAAGACGACGGGGCTGGTGGAAAAGCTGCTGGCCGAGCGAGCGAGCCCGCGGGCGGACGTGTACTGGGGGAATGAGATTTTTCGGTCGATCAACCTTGCGGACGAGGGCGTGCTGGCCGCGTATCGCCCCACGTCTGCCGACAGTGTTCCAGCGCGCTGGCGCGATGCAGACGATCTGTTCACGTGTGTGGGGTTGCGCGCGCGGGTATTGGTTCGTGCAACCGGCGCGCAGGGGCCGGCCCAGCTCAACGGTCTTGCAAGTCTTATCGATCCGTCACTGAAGGGCAAAATCGCGATTTCGCATCCTGGCTTTGGCACGGCCAGCGGGCACTTTGCGGCGCTGTATGTTGCGTGGGGCGAGGAAAAGTATCGCGCTTATGTGCAGGGCTTGCGCGCGAATAAGGTAAAGCTATTAGGCGGGAACTCTGCAGTCGTTGCGCAGGTGGCTGCGGGGAACATCCTTGCGGGTCTCACTGACAATGACGATGTCAGCAACGCGCTCACCGAGGGGCAGGCTGTCGAGCAGGTGATTCCTGATCAAGGGGCGGGTGACGCAGGCGTTCTGCTGATTCCTGGGACGGTTTGCCTGATCAAAGGTGCGCCCCACCCCGATCAGGCAAAACGCCTCATCGACTTCCTGTGCGAACGATCGGTTGAGGAGGAACTGATCTCGGCTAAGTTCGCAGCGTACAGCGTGCGGGGGGACGCGCCTGTCCGCACGATGGACGTCGATTATCGAGAGGTCGGGGGGCACCTGCGTCGTGCGGTGGAAATCGCGCTGTCGATCTTGCAGGATCGAGCTGAATGACGTTGAAGGTGGTTCAAACCAGCTGCGCATGCAATTGCCGCACGTTCTGCCCGCCAGGCAGAAGGATTGACACCGCAACGGGTTCGCCGGCAGGGGCCGACTCAAACCGTGCGACGGAAAAAAGTGGGCATGCTTTTTTCAACACCTCGATCGCATCCTGATACGTCGCAGGCGACGGCGGGGCGGTTAGTTGGTCGTTCGCGCGGAAGATAATCTTGTCAGTGCGGAAGCGGGCTTTTCCCATCAGGTCGACGTGCAGTTCCAGCATTTGGGCGGCTGTCAATGCGGTCCGGATGGCCGTGAGGATCTGCGCGTGCAGATCGCCGGGGGCGCGTTGCTTTCGATAGTAATACAGGCCCGCCGCCTCATCGCGATCTAGACTGAAGTTCCCTTCGTGCGCGATCAGCATCACGCCGGGCCCACCCACGACATGCCGATAGTCGGCCACGTCAATCAGCTGATGGTTTGCGATGGATTTGTCCTGGATCCACTGATGGAAAATAGGGACCACCCCTTCCAACAAAAGAGGGGACTCCAACAGGAGTTTGAAACCGACGCGATATGTTTCAGCAAAGAGTGACAAGGGATTTTTTCTTGAATTTGTGAGGGTGTCTGGCAAGGGCGGACTTCGGCGAGCTCAGTCGAGGCCGAAGCCCGTGTTACGGACCTCGCATGTCGTGATCAGGTGCGACCAGCACGTGCAGGTCACACACGTAGGCTCAGCCTTTTGCTCCCACGGTAAGGAGGACGGGTTGTGCCTGGGCGCTGACTTTTGCATAGCACTTGTGGGCGGCATCAATGAAGAGGTTGGCCTCTTCGATGAGGCGATGGGTGTCTTCGTCGGTCAACCGCACGGGCCCGCCGGTGTGACGGCTGAAGAAGTAATTGGCAAACTGATCTTTTGCAAAGCGATCAGCAAAAACCCCTGTGTCCTGAAAGCGCGTTTTGAACTCCGTTGCGATTGATTCGGGCATGTTGGGGACGTCTCGCCATTGCACGTGCACGAGGGTCTTTGCTGCCTCGATCATCGCTTGATAGGCAAGTCGGTCCGCCTTGGCGAAGTCACGTGCCTCGTGGGCAAGCTGGGCTTCAAAGGCCGAACTCTCCGCGGCGGTGAAACCGAATTGGGCAAGGCTGACCAGTTCACCCGCGCATTCGCCGGTGCCCATGTCGCCGATGGTGAACTCGCGCGGGTCGCCCCAGTCGGTGTAGTAGGATGCGTCCTGATCGTGAGGCGGGACGTGCGTGAACTCGTCGATGACTGCCTTGAGCGCCTTCTTTCCCAGTCGCAGGCACCATGCTTGAAACGTCTCGTCACCCGCGCGCTCGGCGACCCATCTGCCCGTCAGTTTCTCGATCAGCTCCGGTATGCGCTTCGATGGGACCGAGCCCATCGCCAGCCCGTAGCTCCCGGCATTTTCGACCCATTTGCCACCCAGGATGACCTGGAAGTGGGGGACGGTGTATCCGTTGACGTTTCGACTATTGCCATAGAAGCCGATGTCGGCCACGTGATGCTGTCCGCAACTGTTGAAGCACCCGGATATCTTGATCCGCAGACTTTTGACCGCATCGTGCAGCTGCAGCTTGTCGTCGAGAATTTGCGAACGCAATTCACCCGCCAACCCGCGGGACGAGGCGATGCCCAGCTTGCAGGTGTCGGTACCGGGGCAGGCGACCACGTCAACGATCGTGCCCGCGCCCGCCTGGCCAAGCCCGAGCGATTTCAGTTCGGTATAAAGTGCGGGCAGCTCCGCTTCGCTCACCCACCTGAAGACGAGATTCTGCTCGACCGTCAGTCGCACATGATCGCCTGCATACCGGTGGGCAAGGTCGGCGACCGCGCGCAGCTGTGGGGTGGATAAGTCACCAAGCGGCAAGGTTACCGTCGCCACAACGTAGCCCGGCTGTCTCTGATGATAAACGTTTGTCGTTTGCCAGGCCGAAAAGCCTTCAGGAAGTGGCGCCCCTTCAAGGGCACCAGCCGGTTGGCCGGGATGTTCGTCCGTCTGGTGGAGGTCCTTCAGATATTCCGTCCACCGGGGGTCGTGGGGAAGAACTTTACGCTCTTCGATCACCAGCTTGCGGAACTCCTCAATCCCGACTTTAGCAACGACAAACTTGATCCGGGCACGGTTGCGGTTTTTCTTTTCGCCCATGCGCCCGAACAACCGCGCGACCGCCTGCGTCCACGGGAGCAATTCTTCTTCAGAGATAAACTCCTCAAGCAATTTTGCCTGATACGGGACCGCGCCCAGCCCGCCACCCACATAAATTTCAAACCCGCGTTGCTCCTTGCCATCGACCATGCGCGTGGCTGCGATGCCACCGAGATCGTGCATTGACACAAGCCCGCAGGCTTCGTGCTTGCATCCACTGAAGGCGATCTTGAACTTGCGACCGAAGTCCATGGTATCGGGGTGACCCAGGAGGAAACGCATCATCGCCTTGGAATAAGGCGTGACATCAAACGTCTCGGTTCGGCACACCCCCGACAACGGACAGGCGGTGATGTTTCGCACGGCATTTCCGCAGGCCTCGCGGGTGGTGATACCGACCGCAGCCAGGCGTCGCATGAGGTCCGGGGCGTCTTCGATATGTACATAATGCAGCTGGATATCCTGCCGGGTGGTGACATGCCCGATGCCGTCGGAATATTCGTCAGCACAATCTGCGATGGCACGAATCTGTTCAGGATTCAATCCGCCATACGGGATTTTGATGCGCATCATCCCGGGCGCGTCCCACATCGTTTCAGGACCTTTTGTGAGTTCGCCGGAAGGGAAATCGAGTTTCTGCGTCTCCTTGCCGTCGTAACGCTGACCGTTGTCATAACGCTGACCATAAGCGCCCCTGCGGAGGCGCGTCTCGGCGAACACCTTGTCCTCAATTTTGCCGGCCTTGCGCAGTTTCATCTGCGCTTCAAACGTGTCTATCTCGGCAGACCAGTCGGGAGGCATCTGGCTGATCAATGTTTCTTTCCAATTTACGGCCATATCAACAAGCCCTTTGCATGAACTAAGGCAAGAATGATAGGACGACGGCGAAGCGGTTGCAACGTACTCAAAGGGTGTGAAGTCAGGAGGCACGGATCTCCCACGCCGCTGGCTTACACGCTGACATCAGACGATAAGTGCGTACCATACAAGAGCCAACCGCGCGAGCAGCCTGAGGAGTTCGCACCTATGCTGATTCGAATCGGGTTTGACATGGAGTTCACACTTCATGCGCCCACGTCGATGGTGCTTGCACTGCACACGCACCCGTCGGTCGACCACCGCCTGCAGACACCGCAGTATGTTGCTACCCAACCCGCCGTCAGTGTGCGGACGTTTCTTGACCGCGCAGGCAATCGCCTGGCACGCGTGCTCGCGCCAGCCGGAACGTTTCGTTTGATGTACAACAATGTCGCCTACGACACCGGCGAGCCTGAGCCAAGTGTGGACGGCGCGGCCTTGCACGCCCCGAACGATTTGCCGGACGAATGCCTTCCCTACCTGCTATCAAGCCGATATTGCGAAGTCGACCGACTGACGGATATCGCCTGGGAACTTTTCGGAAAAACCCCGCCCACATGGGAGCGCATCAAGACGATCGTCGACTGGACCCACCGCCATGTGCAGTTCGGATACCAGTTCGCTCGATCAACCAAAACGGCCATGGATGTCTACTATGAACGGCAGGGGGTCTGTCGAGACTACATGCACCTGGGCATCACAATGCTCCGCGCGATGAATATTCCCGCGCGATATGCGAACGGATACCTTGGCGACATCGGTGTGCCGATCTCGCCGGCGCCCATGGACTTCAGTGCGTTTCTTGAGGTGTATGCAGGCGGACGGTGGTACGCGATGGATGCGCGTCACAACACACAGCGGATCGGTCGGATACTTATCGCCCGAGGTGCTGATGCGTCGGACGTCGCGCTCACGACGTCCTTCGGCCCGGCAACTCTGACCAAGTTCCACGTGGTGACTGACGAGATCGCATAGAGTCTGGTCGGTTGTAAATAGGAGGGGCGGGCGACTCGACGGACAACGTGCTTCCACGCCCCCACATCGACCGCCAGCTACTTTACCAGACTGCTGAGTTTGAAGATGGGCAGGATGATGGACATTGCGATAAACCCGACGACGCTGCCCATCAGTACGATCATCAGCGGTTCGATCATGGCCGTCACGCCCTTGATGACATTCTTCAATTCGCGGCTGTAGTATTCGCTTACTTCATCCAAGACCTCGCCGAGCTTGCCCGACTCTTCGCCCGCGCTGATCATCTGCACCACCGCGCGAGGCAGGAGGGTTGATTTATTGAGCGGCATCGAGATTTTCTTGCCCTGTTTGACCGACGTGTACACAGTCCGCCACATCCGGCGATAGAGCGTGTTTCCACTGATTTCGGCTGTGATGGCTATCGTGTCCAGCATGGGCACGCCTGCGTTGATGAGCTGACCCATCGTGTGCAGGCTGCGACTTATGTAGAGGGCACGAAACAATTTTTTGAATAACGGAACAGTGAGCTTTGTCTGGTCCCAATACAATCGACCCCAGTTCGTGCGGATCGCCATTGCACAGCCCCATACGATTGCGATGAGTGCCGCCAGGCAGATGTACCAGTAGTTCACCATGAAGTCGCTGAGGGCAAGCAGCAATTTCGTCGGTGCCGGCAAGGCGGCTTCTTTGCCTTTGAAGATCGTCATGAAGCGTGGCAGCACAAATGTCAGCAAGAACACGGTCGTGCCCACCGCCAGCGTACCGATGATGCCCGGATAGATCATCGCCCCGCGGACCATGCTCATCGTCTCGATCTGCTGGGTGAGATAAGTCGCAATGCGGTCGAGCATCTTGCTGAATCCGCCGGATAATTCCGACGCGCGGACCATGTTGACGTAAAGGGGGCTGAAGGTTTTGGGATACCGCGCCAGGGCGTCGGAGAACTGCTTTCCGCCTTCAACATCCTTGCGCATCTGCATCAGCATTGATTTGAATTTTGGATTTTCGACCTGATCGCTGATGCCCTCAATGGCAGCACGGATGCTGATGCCCGCGCGAATCATGACTGCTAGCTGGCTGGTAAATGCCTGAACATCCTTGGCCCCGGGCCCAAAGGAAAAACTGACGTTGATCGACTTCTTTTTCTTCGATTCATCCGCAGGCGCGAGTGCAAGAATGAACTCCCCTCGCGCGCGAACCTGTTGCGAAGCCGCCGTCAGGCTTGCAGCATGGATCACCCCGGCCAGCATCTTGCCGGAGGCGTCCTTGGATTCGTAGCGAAAGGTGGGCATGGTGATTCTAGTCGGAAGTCAGCAGTCATCATTCGGCAGAGATTACCGATCGGGATCACCCAACATGGGCGACACGTAATAATGTACGAATACGTTTAGCGGCATCCAGAGGAGACGGGCTCCACCGTGGACTGTCCCAATCAGTACAGCAGCCTACCGACTGGACACTCCCGACTGTCGACTCCCTTTCACGCCGCCAGTGAGCGCTCCAACTTCTCAGGATGGGCCGCCTGCGCAACTGCATCCTCTCGACTGATGTATCCATTCAAGAATAGTTGCTTGATGCTGTCATCCAGCGTCTGCATCCCCAGTGTACGATTGGTCGCGATCACATTGGGAATCTCAAAAATACGGTTCTCGCGGATGCAGTTGCGCACCGCGGGCGTGCACAGCATGATCTCCAGCGCGGGGATCATGCCCGGCTGGTCGCACCGTTTAAACAGCGTCTGGCTGATGACCGCCTGCAAGGTGTTTGCCAGCATCGACCGAATCTGGTTCTGCTGATCGCTTGGATAAATATCGATGATACGCTCCATCGTCTGCGGGGCGTTCACAGTATGCAGCGTGCTGAAGACCAGGTGCCCCGTCTCGGCGGCGGTGATGGCGGACGAGGTGGTCTCCAGGTCGCGCATTTCGCCCACCAGAATGACGTCCGGGTCCTGTCGTAACGCGTGTCGTAGTCCGCTGGCAAAGGTGGGGACATCGGCGCCCACTTCGCGCTGCTCGATGCAGCTTTTGTTGCTGATGAACGCGTACTCAATTGGATCTTCCAGCGTGATGATATGATCCGTCTCCCGACAATTAATCGCATCGACCATCGCTGCCAGCGTGGTCGACTTTCCGCTGCCCGTCGGGCCCGTCACCAGCACCAGCCCGCGAGGCAAGTGAGTCAACTTTGAAACAATTTCAGGAAGGAAAAGTTGCTCCAGCGGTCGAACCTTGTCGTTGATCGTTCGAATCGACAATGCCACGCTTTTCCGCTGATAATGAGCATTCACGCGAAAGCGTCCCACGCCAGGGATCTCGTACGAGAAGTCGCTGTCGCGATGCTCTTCAAATGCAGCCCACCGCTTGTCGTCCATCATCTCACGGGCAAGTCGAACGACGCCTTCCGGTGTGACCAGAGGGAAGTCGCTCGGCGCGACCACCGTATTGATGCGCATGAGCGGCGGCGCGCCAACGTTGATGTGCACGTCAGATGCCTTCATCAGCACAGCATTGCGGAGGATGTCGTTAAGTGTGGACATAGGTGTTGCGATCAGCTGCGGCGTCCGTTGCTAGTTGCCAGAGATTAGTCCCATGTGTAGATCGTTCTGACCGAGTCTTACTGGCAAGTGGCAATCAACAACTGGCAACTCATTACGCTGTGGACTCTGTTACCCTCAGTATCTCATCGACTGTCGTGAGCCCCTTCATAACCTTTGCAAAACCATCCTCGCGCAGACTTATCAGACCTTTTTCACGGGCGACTTTCCTCAGCTGGATGACGTCCGGATTTCGGGTGACGATGTCGCGCATCGCGTCGTCCATCAACATCAGTTCATAAATGCCCAGCCGACCCGCGTAACCCGTTTTCCGGCAGCGGTCGCAGCCTTTTCCGATCCACGTGGCGCCGGTACCAAAACCCTGGAGGTGGAGAAACTCTTTCATCTCGTCCGACGGCTGATACTCTTCCTTGCAGTGCGCGCAAATCTTGCGAACCAGCCGCTGGGCAAGAATCGCATTCAAAGCAGCCGAGATGAGATATGGCTCGACACCAATGTTGATCAGACGCGTGATGGAGCCCGGCGCGTCGTTGGTGTGCAGGGTGCTCAGCACCAGGTGGCCCGTCAGACTTGCCTGCACTGCAATCCGGGCGGTCTCGGCATCGCGAATCTCACCCAGCATCACAACATCAGGATCCTGCCGAAGCAGCGCGCGCAGAGCAGCGCTGAAGCTCATGCCGATCTTGTCGTGCACCTGCACCTGGTTAGCCGCCGGAAGGTGATATTCAATGGGATCCTCGACAGTGCTGATGTTCAGCTTATTGCCGTCCATGCAACGCAAGCTGCTGTAGAGGGTCGTCGTCTTTCCGGACCCGGTCGGGCCCGTCACCAGCACGATGCCATGCGGCTGGTCGATCTGATTCTTCCAGATGGTCAGCTGATCGTCGCTGAATCCAAGGTCTTCCAGCGCAACATTGATCGACTTGGTATCGAGAATACGCATGACGCACTTTTCACCGTTGGCGGTGGGGAGGGTGCTCATACGCAGGTCGATTTTACGACCATGCACAACCGCGCGGATACGTCCGTCCTGTGGCAGGCGACGCTCGGAGATGTCGAGATTCGCCATGATCTTCAGACGACTTAAAACCGCAGCGTGCATGGTGTGTGGGGGGTTCATGGCCTCAAACAGCACGCCGTCGATGCGATATCGAATCTTGAGCGCCTTCTCCTTCGGCTCAATGTGAATATCGCTCGCGCCCTGCTTGATGGCATCGAATATAAGGAAATTGACCAGGCGAATTACCGGGCTCTCACCCGATGCCTTGGCGAGGTCGGTTACCTCTTCTTTTTCTTCCTCAACAATCTCAAGTTCTTCCTGTCCCATGTCCTTAATGATTTCGTCGAACTTTTCACCTTCCGCGTTAGCCGAATTGCCGGCCTCAATGGCCGCGGTTATGTGGCTGGCGCAGACGACCACAACTTTGAGGTGCTTGCCATTGAGTTTGCGCCGCAGCTCATCCAGCAGAAACACGTCCGCCGGATCGGCCAAACCGATGGTCAGTTTGTTTTCAGCACTGTGCAGGCAGCAGCAACTGCGCGACTTCATAAATTCGGGCGTGAGCAGATCAAAGGCGTGTCGGTCCACTTTGCGGGGATCAATCGGCTCATAGGGCAGCCCCATCAATTCGGCGGAACCACGCTGGATGTCCTCTTCTTTGGCGGCCCCCATTTCCAATAGAATCTGCCCCATGCGTTTTCCACGGCTGGTCGCCTGAACGCTCCGCGCCTGGATGATCTTTTCCGGCTCCACGAGGCCGCGTGAGACGAGTATGTCTTCCATGGTCTTGCGGTGGGCAGGTGCTTTTTGAGGGGTCCAGAGTGGCGGAAAGGAACCTGCGACAGTATTTGAGGGTGGGGAGGCGGCGGCGCTATCGCGAGAGATAGTGTGCGGTTCCAGCGTCGGGGCGACGACGCCATCATCCATTTGCTCCAGCAGTTTATCAACTTGGCTTTTGGCCATTATCGTGTTCCATCCAGGCTGGGACGCGTCAATTTGAGCTCGAACTTCTGGTTTTCATAGGTCAGGAGGACTCGGCTTGATTCAATCTCTGCGATTGTCAGGCTGCCGATTTTCGTACCGACGCCCACCAGTCGATTATTGATCATGGCCATGGAGCCAGTCTTACTGCGCATGATGCTTTGCAACTTCAGGCCGTTGAATGTTTCCGCGACTTTGCGCATTTTCTCGATATCCGCCTGGTTAGCGGGTGCGGCAATGGGTTGATTGTCGATCATCGCCATCGTGGGGCGGGATTCTTCCACGGCAAAGGGATCGTGCGGCAATTCCGGCGGGCTGCCCGCCTGCGAACCGAGGTAGCTGTAGAACATCCGAACCAGGGATCGGGTATCAGAGAACAGATTTTTGATTTGATCGGTCTTGCCATCACGTTCGAGCAGTTCAGAAATTGCGGTGGAAACCTTGAGTTCCTTGGCGACCTGTTCGGCATTGGCGGAGCGCGGCTTGTTTTGCAGACCCAGCAGGTAAATCACGACGAGCGCAGAGGCGAAACTGGCAATCAGGGCCAACGTCGCAGTATTGAACTTCGGCTTTGCCGTTTCCCCAAATCCGGCATCCGACGTAGCTTCGCAGCCCACGCCCAGGGGCATCTGTACGTCGTCGCCGCTGGTGTTCCATTGCTGACTCATTGTGCCACCGCCAGTTTCTGGCCATTGGAGGGTTCGAAGTAAATGGTGAGAATGAAATCCGCGGTTACACGACCGGTTTTTTCATCCAGGTCAATTTTCATTTCGCTGATCTTGGTAAGGCGTGGCAAGTGTTCCACCTCCCAGAGATAAGGAAAGAAACCTTCTTTCAGTTTTCCATTGATCACCATACGGATCGGCTGTTCAGAATAGCTCGGGCCCTGGCTGGCTTTCATGCTGCGCACGCTCTTTGTCTGGAGACCATGTTTTTCCGCTAATTGCCAGACTTCCTTCAGCACCTTGTCCATTTCTTTTTCTTCGGGCAGACGGCTCTCCAGAAAGGAGATGGCCTTATGCAGCTCATCGATCTCGCCCTGCATGCTGTTTTTTCCGGCAAGAGCCTTGCGCAGCGATTGCAACTGCTGACGTTTGTCATTCATCTCCACCACCGCCTGGTCCTTGCGCATCTGCAGAGGCTTGAACATGAGCAGGTACGATGCGATAGGCATCATCAGCAGCAGGATGACAAAGACCAATGTTCGCGGTCCAAATTGCATGAATCACCAGTTCCTTCAGTCTCGAAAGTCTCGATCCAATCTCAGGATGTTCAGTTCGCTTGGGCCAGTCCGCGCAGATCAGCGAGCGGGTTCACCTTCATCTCGACCCGAAATCGACGAACAACCTCGCCGCTGGCGCCATCAGTGCCAGGCTTTTTGTATTCTTCGGAAAAAAGCAGATTGACATCCTTCAGAAGCGAACTCTTCCCAAGTGCGGCGATGTATTGTGCGACCTGCCCGTCAGTAGCCGCCAGTCCCATGAGTTCCAAACCAACTTCCCACTGGGGAACCCTGATATCCTCCTGCGACTTGCCTTCCTGATGGAGCTTGGATTTTTCCAGATCGCTCATGGGTGTGCCGCGCGGGGTCACCTGAATTTCCTTGCTTTTGAGTTCGAGCGTGAGAAGGCTTACGCCTTTAGGTTGCTGAGTGGTAAGTTCCTTCAGCAAGTCGCTGCGGCGCACCCGCTCCATCAAGGTGGTGGTGATTTCAGCCTTATTCATCATGCGGTCTTTTTCCTGGTGTAGCCGCTGCATCTCCGCCAGGTCGCTGTTGGCCTGTTCGTATTCCGTGCGGACTTTGTCCAGATTGTCAAAGGTTCTATTGGCCTGCCACTGGGTATAGAACCACGCGCCACATATGCCCCCAATCACCACGATCAGCAATCCGATGAAGACGGCGGCAGCGCGCGTGGCTTGGCGCTTTTCGACGTAGTCTTCGGGCAGGAAGTTCATGGAAGAATTGGTACTCATAGGACTCCTCAAGTTCGCCTGGGTCTATTCGGCCGCGATGCCCATGGCCAGCCCCACGGCGATTGCCCAGCCGGGTTGGGGTGAACCCGTGTCAACGCCGACTTTTACGCTGTCATCCTTGACCAATCTGGACAGCGGATCGCCCAGAATTGCAGGCAGATCGAGTCGTTGCGCAATGTCCTGGCACAGTGCAATGTGCCGGCTTTCTCCGCCGACAAATATCACCCGGTCAATGGACCGGCTGGGAAAAATACTTTCGTAGTAGCGCACACACATCTGCAGGTCGACGACGAGCGTGTCGATCGAATCGACCAAGGCCGTTTTGACTTTTTCCGCCGTCGCTTCATCAATGCCTTCAGAGTGGTGCGCATTGCCGATCGCGTCGGCAGGACGAAGTGCCGTTTGCGCCCAATCCGATATTTTGATTCGGATGTTTTTTGCGGCGATGACATCGCGTTTGAGGGCTTCGCCGGCCTTGCGATTGAGCAAATCCCCGCCGATCGGAATATGTTTAGCGAAAACCATCGCGCGGCCGTGTGCAATGACCACGTGCGTACTGCCGGCGCCGATGTCGACAAAGAGCGTGCAGATGTGTTCGTCGCTCTTGCGGCGGAAGAGATTGGTGAAGCATTCGATGAGCGCTGATGGCTCGACATGAATTCCGACGATTTCCAGCTTCGCGCGACTCAACACTCCCAGGTGCCGCTCGACAGCATCGCGCGGCGCGGCCATCAGGATGATTTCCTGCCGGACTTCACCATTCTGATAGACCTCGCCGGAAACGGTGTGACGAAGCACCGCGCGATGAGAATCAAAAGGGAGTTTTCCTGCGGACTCAAACGGCAGCGCTTTGATAAGTTCTTCCGCCCCCATCTTGGCCATTCGCAGGTGCTGTACCGCCATGTAGCTGGCAGGCAAACAGGTAACGGCCTGTTTGCCTTTGAAATGTTCGGCGGTCATGCGACGTAATGCTTCCACGACGAACGAATCGCGTTCGACCGGCTTGGCGCGAATTCCATCCGGAATTACTTCACACGCGGCGGCAATCAATCGATGCTGATTGTCTCGGGGTTCAATCTGCAGCAGTTTAATGGTGTCCGTGCCGATATCCACGGCGATGGGGTTCACACGACTGCTGAAAAAGCTGAAAGCCATTTTCGTTCGCCTCTAACACCCCCGATGCCCTCGGGGTGCGGGTGCCTCCGCAGGGATACCGGCGATGCATCCCAGCACCGTGCCTATCGACTGTGCAGCCTGCGTGGTTTAGGCATCCGATCCGGAATTTGCGAACGAAATGGATTGTGTCTGATAACCTCCCGCGTCACTTAGTCAGCGCCCGATAATGACTCTCGCTACTGTGTCGGCGGTCTAGACGTTGGCATCCAGCGCAGGCTTATACGAGCCGACGATCTTGGCCTGGACATTGGGCGGGACAACGTCGTAGTGGCTGAATTCCATAACAAAGCTGCCCTGCCCGCTGGTGACAGAACGCAGTTGGTTGTTGTAGGTCATTACTTCCGCCAACGGGGCAATGGCCCGTATGAGTGCCATTCCCCCGGCCAGGGTATCGACGCCGGTAACGCGGCCGCGGCGGCCGTTCAAATCTCCGGTAATGTCCCCGACATGCGTATCAGGCGTAGTAATTTCCATGTGCACCACGGGCTCGAGGAGTGCCGGGCGGGCCTTGGTGATGGCGTCTTTGAGGGCGTACTTTCCGGCGGTGCGGAAGGCGATTTCCTTGCTGTCCACGGGATGATGCTTGCCATCCGTGATGATGACTTTCAGATCCTGCACGGGATAGCCGGCAATGGCCCCTTCTTCGAGAATGTCGCGGACGCCCTTTTCCACGCTGGGAATGAACTGCCCAGGAATCGTGCCACCGAACACTTCGTTGGCAAATTCGAAGCCCATGCCACGGTCGAGGGGTTCCACGCGGAGGAACACTTCGCCGAACTGTCCGGCGCCGCCGCTTTGCTTTTTATGGCGATAATGCCCTTCCGCCTTGGAGGTGATGGTTTCTTTGTAGGGGATTTTCGGCGCGTGGGTGAGGACATCGAGACCGAAGCGGTTTTTCATTTTTTCCAGGGTGATGCGCAGGTGTAAATCGCCCAGGCCGTGGATGACGATTTCGTGGGTCTGTGTGTCGTGGGTGCTGCGGAACGTGGGGTCTTCTTCCGTGAGCTTATGCAAGGCCCCGGAAATCTTCACTTCATCACCACGGGCTTTGGGTTCAATGGCCAGCGAGAACATGGGCGTCGGATACTTGGGGGCGATGGGGTGCCATCGATTCACTGTCGCGGGATCGTGCAGGATATTGTCCACATGGATGTCTTCTACCTTGGCGAGCGCGACAATGTCGCCGGCACAGGCCACTGCATTCAGTTCGGGATGATCGCGTCCCTCCACCTTGAGGACGTGTCCGGTCTTGTGGGGCTTCTTGTCATGACCGCTGCCTGAGCAAATGAAGAAGGTGTTGTTATCCATCTTGCCCTGCAGGATGCGCACCATGGCCAGTTTGCCGACGTAGGGATCGGTGGTCACTTTGAATACGTGCGCCAGGAGGGGTTTTTCCACATCACAAGCGACCTCGATGGTTTCGGCGGCATCACCTTCACCGCACCGCAATCTTTTCGGCTTGGCGTTCGCCGGGCTGGGAACATCCTCCACCAGGATATGCAGAAGGTCATCTACACCGACTTCATTCTTGGCACTGGTGAACAGGATCGGAACGACATGGCCGGCATTCATCGCCTTGATGAAGCAGATACGCAGTTCAGCCAGGGGAATGGACTCGCCGGAGAGATATTTTTCCATCTCCTGATCGTCAACTTCCACGGTCGCTTCAATAATTTCCTCGTGGATTTTGCGCACGTCGCCAAAATCGGTGGTGCCCCGGTCGAGGTCGAAGCAATCGACGACATCGCGGCCGTAATCTTTGGGAAGATTGATGCAGTGGAGGGTCGGGCCGAACGCGTCCTTGAGTTGTTCGACGAGTGCTTCGAGACCATCGGGGGCCTTGTCGATCTTGTTGATCACGATCATCCGCGCCAAACCCATTTCACCAGCAGCGTGATAGAGGCGACGGGTGTTGACTTCGATGCCCGCCTCCGCATTGACGACGATGACCGCGGTTTCAACGGCCGGGAGGGCGGCAAGCGCCTGGCCTATGAAATCAGGGTAACCGGGGGTGTCAATAAGGTTGATCTCTGTGCCGGCGTGAGTGGCATAGAGGAGCGTGGAACTCGTCGAATGTTTGTGCAGCTTGGCTTCGGGCTCGAAATCAGAAATGGTATTGGCATCATCCACGGACCCCATCCGCGTGATGATCCCTGATTTGTGCAGCATTGCCTCGGCCAGAGTGGTTTTTCCGGCACTGCTATGACCCAGCAGAACAATATTCCGGATTTCGGAAGGACGGTAGGTTCCTACAGCGGGCATGTTACAACTCCTGGACCTTCTAGGGTCGGTGAAAGAAGCGGAGGGCAACGCGGCGGGATGGCAATATCAACCAGCAACTGAAATGATCCGCCCCGAGCAACCGATCCATCCAACGGGACCAGGGTGCCCAGGACATGGCGCTACATGGCACCTCGCCTCGACGCCTTGAACGGTACTACGCTCCAAGGTGGAAGGCAAGGAGAAAGAGGATGAAATGGTCCATATCTGGCCCTGCGGAATATTCCAGGGAAGCCGAATTGTAAACGGGTTCGCGGGCATTTGCCCTTTCCGATGAATGCACGTTCGAGCAAATTGTGATTCCCTGCCTTCAAGCGTTGAACCAAATTGGCGAAAACCCTACGATGCGGGACTATGACACAGCCCGACCCCACCAACGGCCTCGACAGCCTCGCTTCCCACGCCTTTTCGCGCGAGGAGCACCGTATCGTCGTAAAGACGACTCCGGCCCCGACCAACCACATTCAGCCCGTCGAAGGCCCGCTGGCCATCATCTCCGATATTCATGCGAATCTCGAAGCCCTGACTGCCGTCCTGGAAGAGATCGACCGGCTGAAGATCAAGCGAATTATCTGCCTGGGGGATGTAGTGGGGTACGGACCAAATCCCCTGGAATGCATCGACATCGTCATGGAACGGTGCGAATTTTCCTTGATGGGCAATCATGACTTCGCGATTTTCTATGAGCCCTACAATTTCAACCAGGCCGCGGAAAATGCCGCCTACTGGACCCGCAGCCAGTTTGAGAACGATGCCGATATTGCGCGCCGCAATCGCCGCTGGAAGTTCCTCGGCTCCATGCCCACCCGCATGTCCAACGGTCGCTTCGTGTGCTTTCACGGTTCGCCCCGCCGGCCCGTCAACGAATACGTTTTTCCCGATGATATCTACACGGCTCCGCAAAAAATGTCCGCCATCTTCGACCGCTTCGAGCGACTGTGTTTCGTCGGCCACACCCATGTCCCAGGTGTTTTCGTTCCCGATCCGGATTTCTATTCGCCCGAAGAACTGAACAACCGGTACCTCATCACCGAGGAAAAGGCGATGATCAACGTCGGCAGCGTCGGCCAGCCGCGCGATCGCAATTCCAAAGCCTCTTTTGTAGTGCTCCAGCCTGAGGCCATCGATTTCATCC
>Ga0105047_10009221_pt1 | contig 16294 bp, 17 predicted proteins | sample MAT04_FD_78384 | JGI IMG/M metagenome (GOLD analysis project Ga0105047, IMG submission 78384) | Freshwater microbial communities from Lake Fryxell liftoff mats and glacier meltwater in Antarctica - MAT-04 (megahit assembly) | ecosystem: Environmental > Aquatic > Freshwater > Ice > Liftoff...
CAACTGGTGGTGGACCTGGGTTCCACCCCCGGTGCCTGGAGCCAGTATGTACGCCGCAAGATGTCGCCCAAAACCGCGCAGGGTGGGGGCGCTGCTACGGGCGCGCTCAATGGCCGCATCATCGCGCTGGATGTCTTGCCCATGTTGCCCGTAGAGGATGTGATCTTCATTCAGGGCGACATCCGCGAAGATGCGGTTCTGGCCGAGCTGACGGAATGCATGCAGGGGCAGCTGGCAGATGTCGTCATCTCCGACATGGCGCCCAATCTGTCGGGTATTGAGTCGGTTGACGCAGCGCGGATTGAGCATTTGGTGGAACTGGCCCTGGAATTTTCTACAGTGCACCTGAAGACCCAAGGCGCCTTGGTGGCCAAAGTGTTTCACGGCGGTAGTTATGACACGCTGATCAAGCGCTTTCGGGAGCAGTTTGTCACCGTGAAGTGTGTCAAACCTAAAGCGTCCCGGGACCGGTCGTCAGAGACCTTTCTGGTGGGTCTGGTCCAAAAATAGGCCTCATTTCCATGCGCACGCTGAGGATGATCAAACTATCAAGGCAGGTGCAATGGGTTGAAAAGCCTAGAATCGGCGCTACTGAGTCATTCACTCACTTCTTGCGTTTTATTGGGAGCTTCGCTTGAACAATCCATGGTTTTCAAAAATTGCGGTGTGGCTGGTCATCGCGATGGTGTTGTTTACTGTTTTCAAACAGTTTGACACCCGTCCGGCGGCGGGCGCTGGTTATGTGGGCTACTCAGATTTTCTGGAAGAAGTCCGCAACAACCAGATCAAGAGCGCTGTCATTCTTGAAGGGCAAAGCGGCACAGAAATCGTGGCGGTCACCAGCGATGATCGACGTATACGCACGACAGCCACCTATCTTGACCGTGGGCTGATCGGCGACTTGATCGCTAATGACGTCAAGTTCGACGTGCGTCCGAAGGAAGAAGGCTCAGTCTTGATGACCTTACTGGTCAGCTGGGGCCCAATGCTGCTGTTGATTGGTGTCTGGGTCTATTTCATGCGCCAGATGCAAGGTGGTGGCAAAGGCGGGGCGTTCAGCTTTGGCAAGAGCAAAGCGCGTCTGCTGGATGAAAACACCAATACGGTGACCTTTGCAGATGTGGCCGGCTGCGATGAAGCCAAAGAAGAAGTGAAGGAAGTCGTTGACTTCCTGAAAGACCCGGCCAAATTCCAGAAGCTGGGTGGTCGTATTCCACGCGGTTTGCTGCTGGTTGGCCCCCCGGGCACCGGTAAAACGCTGTTGGCCAAGAGCATCGCCGGTGAGGCCAAGGTGCCATTCTTCTCAATCTCTGGCTCTGACTTTGTAGAAATGTTCGTCGGGGTTGGCGCGTCCCGCGTGCGTGACATGTTCGACAACGCCAAGAAAAACGCGCCTTGCATCATCTTTATTGATGAAATCGACGCGGTCGGCCGTCAGCGTGGTGCTGGTTTGGGCGGCGGCAATGACGAACGCGAGCAAACCTTGAATCAGATGCTGGTCGAGATGGACGGTTTTGAGACCAATGTGGGCGTGATCGTGGTGGCCGCCACCAATCGCCCCGACATCCTGGACGCGGCCTTGCTGCGACCGGGTCGTTTTGACCGTCAGGTGTATGTGACCCTGCCTGACATTCGCGGTCGTGAACAGATTCTGAACGTGCACATGCGCAAGATCCCGGTGAGCCCGGATGTGAACCCTGGCGTGATCGCTCGCGGCACCCCTGGCATGAGCGGTGCTGATCTGGCCAACCTGTGTAACGAAGCGGCTTTGATGGCAGCGCGGCGCAATGCGCGAGTCGTCGAAATGCAAGACTTCGAGAAGGCCAAAGACAAGATTTTGATGGGCCCTGAGCGCAAGAGCATGGTGATGCCGGAGGAAGAGCGCCGCAATACGGCCTACCACGAGTCTGGCCACGCGATGATCGGAAAGTTACTGCCGAAGTGCGACCCGGTGCACAAGGTCACCATCATCCCGCGCGGCCGTGCCCTGGGGGTGACCATGAGCCTGCCCGCACAAGACCGCTACAGCTACGACAAAGACTTCATGCTGAATCAGATCAGCATGTTATTCGGTGGGCGGATCGCCGAAGAAGTGTTCATGAACCAGATGACCACGGGCGCCAGCAACGACTTTGAGCGTGCCACACAGATCGCCCGCGACATGGTCATGCGTTACGGCATGACGGCGGCGCTGGGCCCAATGGTGTATGCCGAAAACGAAGGCGAAGTGTTTCTGGGCCGCTCGGTGACCAAAACCACCAACATGAGTGAAGAAACCATGCAAAAGGTGGACGCTGAAGTGCGCCGCATCATCGACGAGCAGTACGCCCTGGCGCGCCGCCTCATCGAAGAAAACAGCAGCAAAATGCACGTGATGGCCAAGGCTTTGCTGGAGTGGGAAACCATCGACAGCGAACAACTCGACGACATCATGGCCGGCAAAGAGCCGCGTCCTCCCAAAGACTGGACACCGCGTATTCCCGTCGTCGGCTCTGACAATGGCAGCGGCGGCACACCTCCGGTGAAAACTGACCCAGCGCCTCACGCAGCCTGACTTTGATTCACCATCCAGATAACGGGGCGCAAGCCCCGTTTTTTGTTGACCATGTATTGGCAGACCACCCGCTTCCAGATTGACCTCAGCGCGCCGAAGGTGATGGGGATCGTGAATATGACGCCCGACTCTTTTTCTGATGGCGGCCAGCATGGCAGTACCGCAGCGGCGCTGCGCCGCTGCGAGCAGTTGATCCGGGAGGGGGCTGACATTCTGGACATTGGCGGCGAGTCCACCCGGCCAGGTGCCATGCCGCTGAGTGTTGCTGATGAACTGACCCGTGTCATGGTGCTGGTCAAGGCAGCCGTCAAGCTGGGTGTGCCGGTGTCCGTCGACACCTACAAGCCGCAGGTCATGCAAGCTGTGCTGGACTTGGGCGCTGACATCATCAACGATGTGTGGGCTTTGCGCTGGCGCGATGCGCATGGCCTGGTAGACGCTGCGCGCGTGGTGGCCAGGCATCCAAGCTGCGGCCTGTGTCTGATGCACATGCACCTAGAGCCGCAAACCATGCAGGTGCAACCTATGCAGGGTGACGTGCTCCCACAGGTACTCTCATTTTTAGAGCGCTCTGCGCAGACTGTACAAGGGCTAGGTGTCGAAAAGTCTCGCATTGTGCTGGACCCTGGCATTGGTTTTGGCAAGACGGTGGCGCAAAACTTTTCGCTGCTGGCGCGCCAGTCAGAATTGCTGGCGGCCGGCTTCCCGCTGCTGGCGGGTTGGTCGCGCAAGTCTTCGCTGGCAGGGATGACGGCACATGCGGACCCAGGTTACATGCTCGCTCCGCAGGAGCGTCTGGCCCCCAGTTTGGCGGCTGCGCTGTGTGCCGTGCAGCAAGGGGCTGCAGTCGTGCGCGTGCACGATGTCAAAGAAACGGTGCAGGTATTGAAGGTACTTGACGCGATAACATCCACCCAGCTAACACATCGCAATTCAAGAGGGTTCATTCAGTCATGACGCGTCAATATTTTGGAACAGATGGTATTCGGGGCACGGTCGGGCAGGCACCCATCACGCCCGATTTTGTGTTGCGCCTAGCACACGCTGTGGGGCGCGTCCTCAAACGCTCTGAAACGCGGCCTACCGTGCTGATCGGCAAAGACACGCGCATTTCTGGCTACATGCTGGAAAGCGCGCTGGAAAGCGGCTTCAATTCTGCCGGCGTGGACGTGGTGCTGCTGGGCCCCTTGCCCACACCCGGAGTGGCATACCTGACGCGTGCGCAACGTGCCTCGTTGGGCGTGGTGATCAGCGCCAGCCACAACGCGTTTGAAGACAACGGCATCAAGTTTTTCAGCGCCCAGGGCACCAAATTGTCTGACGACTGGGAACGTGATGTGGAAACGGTGCTGGCCATGGACCCGGTCTGGGTGGATTCGGCAAATTTGGGCAGATCCCGTCGTCTGGACGATGCAGCAGGGCGTTACATCGAATTCTGCAAGAGCACCTTTGCCAACAACCTCACGCTCAAAGGCCTGCGCATTGTGGTCGATGCCGCCCACGGCGCCGCCTACAACATTGCGCCCAAGGTATTTCATGAGTTGGGAGCCGAGGTGATCTCGATTGGTTGTGCGCCTGACGGGCTGAACATCAACCGCGGCGTGGGTGCCACCCATCCGCAAGCGCTGGTGGAGGCTGTCAGGGCGCATCGGGCCGACATGGGCATCGCTCTGGACGGCGATGCGGACCGCCTGCAGGTGGTCGACGCCCAAGGCCGATTGTTCAATGGTGACGAGGTGCTGTACATGATGGTGGACGATCGTCTGCGCCGTGGTGAGCCGGTGCCCGGCGTCGTCGGCACCCTGATGACCAACATGGCGGTGGAACTCGCCCTGAAGGCGCGCGGTATTGCGTTTGTGCGCGCCAAGGTGGGTGACCGTTATGTTTTGGAGGAGCTGGAAAAACGCCAGTGGTTGCTGGGCGGGGAGGGCTCGGGGCACCTGTTGGCGCTGGACAAGCACTCCACCGGAGACGGTTTGATCTCTGCCTTGCAGGTATTGCAAACTGTCGTGCGCAGTGGCAAGACGCTCAGCGACCTGCTCAAGGATGTGGTGCTTTTCCCGCAGACCATGATCAATATCCGTTTGCGACCCGGTCAGGACTGGAAGGCCAGCGCGCAATTGGCGCCAGAGACGCTCGCGGTGGAAGCCGAGCTGGGCCAAACTGGGCGGGTGCTGATCCGCGCCAGTGGCACCGAGCCGCTGGTTCGGGTGATGGTTGAGGCGCGTGATGCGTCGCAAGCCAAAGCCTGCGCGCAACGCATTGCCAACACGCTCACCTTGAAGGAGGCGGGATGACCGCCACCCTCAGCCTGCGCCTGTGTCGTGCAGAATACAGCGACCCGGCGCATGCGCAGGCCCTGGTGAACTTGCTCGATGGCTACGCCCGCGACCCTTCAGGTGGCGCCGAGCCCTTGTCTGACTTTGCCAAAGCCAATTTGCCAGCGGCGCTGCAGGCGCGGCCCAACGTGTTCAGCGTACTGGCGTTTGACGACGCGCAAGGTGGTCAGCCGGTGGGCTTGGTCAACTGTGTGGAAGGTTTTTCAACCTTTGCCTGCCGCCCCTTGGTGAATATTCACGATGTGGTGGTGGCCGCCAGCCATCGTGGGCAGCGCATTGGCGAGCAGATGCTGGTGTTGGTAGAGCAACTTGCGCGTGACCGGGGCGCTTGCAAGCTGACTTTGGAGGTGTTGTCGGGCAACGCACCGGCGTCGCGACTTTACAGCCGAATAGGCTTTGAAAAATATCAATTGGATCCTAGCATGGGTCACGCCATGTTCATGCAAAAGTGGGTTTAGAGTCTTGTATAAAATTTGTTGATGAATTGGCTCACAAAACTCCCGGGTTTTCAACAAACGCCTTACGGCTTTGAGTGGCGTTTGTTGCGCATCTTGCCGCACATCACACTGGCGGGCACGGTGTTGCCCGCAATGTCTGCATGGCTAGCGCGCTACGTGTTTGCCCATGAAAGCCTGATTGACCTCGACCGCCGCATTCAGACCTTTGATTTTTTGATGATTGGTATTGTGGTGTTTATCTGGTCCGCTGCGCTGACCGTAGGCATTGGCTGCGTCATCGTCTGGTTGATGAAAGGGCCGGCCTATGTGGCAGACGGATACGAGGTTTCCCACAGCGACAAACCCAGGGTGTGAAATTCACCCCAAGCAGGCTGTTTAAATAACCCTTCTGACAGGTAGATTTTGTTGCATACCGATTTTTGGCATTAAAGTGGCATCACAATGCTGATCCGAAAACTTTTCAAACGATCTAAACCCGTGTTAGCCCCCGCGGCCAAGGGAGCGGTTGCGCCACACACCGAACCTGCCAACCCCTTGGAACAGGGCTTCAAAGAGCGGCGCAGCTTCCCACGGCCCTTGCCAGTTGCCGAGGTTATGGAGCAAGACTGGAACACCTGGGTGAATGTAACTCAAGAACAAAGATCTTCACGATCTGAATGAACTATTCAGTTTAACTCATTGATTTATTGGGGATTTCTCGCTGGAAGAACACCAAACGCATCGACTTGAGCGGGTGAAGGGAAATCGCTTCGCATCTCAATGCTTTTAACGTGCCTCGCGATCTGCCACAGCCTGATTCAGGAGTATTCCCCATGAATGACCTTCGCGGCCCGCCCGCGCGCATCCGCAAGCCATCTGGTGGCAGCGCGTGGTCGCGGTGCCTCTGGGGCTGGCTAAAGTGGACCCCAGAGTCAAGACAATTTTTCAGTTAATTTAAGCTGACCCCCGTTTTCATCTGCAACTGGACGGCGTTGCCCCGGTTTTGGTAAAAGCCCAACCCCTCTATGCTAGTCTTCGGTAAGTGCCCCCCGCCCAAAAGGACAGGGTGCCCCTGAGCGATCCTCAAAATCTCGTCGTATTGCATTTGCTTTTGGTTCGCGCCCGATAACAGTCGGGTCGCTTCAAAGAATTTTTGCCGCCTTTGTTCAGCCTGGCTACCGGCAACAATCTTTGCAGAGCCAATTCACGAGTTCCAGTCGATGCGGCGACCTCCCGTTTTTTATAGACGTGGCGAAGCAGGGCAGGGACCACAATGCGAAGAACGTAGATGCCTGAAGGGCGGCGGAAAAGATTCTGCATGACACACCTTTGTATGAGTGTGCTGTATCAGGCCAAGCGATTTTCGATTTACGTATTTAAATTAATAGCTTGATGAGTTGTGGAGCGGGTGATGGGAATCGAACCCACGCTATTTGCTTGGGAAGCAAAAGTTCTGCCATTGAACTACACCCGCTTTTCTATCTCTTTGATATATCTGGCTTTTACTGCTTTGCGCCTTATTTGGCGTGAGTTTTATGCTCTGTTTATCGTAGCTCTCATACTTCAAATAACCACTTTGCGCCTATCCACACTTGAGGGCTTGGCGTAGGTTTTTTACTGCGCCTTTCACCGTGTCACAATGCCTTGCCCGAACATGATTAAGAGTATAGAGCAATGCACTTTGACCCACGCGCTGCAAAGTTGCTCGCGCCCGGCCAGCACCTGATCATTGAAGGGTGTCAGGGCCTACGCCTGGAGTCATCGGCTACGCGCAAGACTTGGACCTACCGCTACATGGGCGCATGAAGCAGATCGCCCTGGGCCAGTGGTACTGACCCAAACGCACAGTGCCGCGAAGCCCGGCGCCTAGAGGTTGCCAAGGCGCCAAAGCTTTATACCGTGGCCCACCTGGTGCATGACTACATCGATGGCCATTTGGCGCTGAACCGAAAGTAGGCGGGCGCCCTGGCTGCGCGCCGTGCGCGGGAGCGCTTGCTGGAAACCAGCCCCGACTTTGCCCAGTTTGCCGCCAGTGCGGTGACGCGCGGCGTAGCTTTCAACATTCTGGACGACCGCAAGGCGACGCCAGCCGCTGCCCTTGCAACCTTTGATCTGCTCGGCGGCTCCGGCCAGCGCATAGATGGGCAGCTGTTCGCCATAAGCTTGCGCAAACGCGTGATTGCCCAGCCAATGGTCAGCGTGGTAGTGGCTGTTGAACACCGCAACCACCGGCTTGGAGGTGATTTTCTTGATCATGCGACTGGCCATCTGACCGATTTGCAAGGAGCTACCCGAATCCAGCACCACCACGTCAGCGCTGGTGACCACAAAGCTCACGTTGGACATCATGCCTTTGTTTTCGGGGGAGGGAAAACCGTCAGCGACTTAGATGGCCCAGACGTGATCAGACAGTTGTTTGGGCGCAATGTCGGGCACCGGCCCGCCTTCGATGAAGTCGCCCATTTGAACAGCGAACACTTTGGCCTCTGGCCAAAGCGCCAGTGCCCCTGCGCCCAGCGTCAGCCCGGAGCCCAGCAGAGCACAGCGACTGAGCATGGGGGACGCGCGGTCGCACCATTCGTTGGATGTGTCAAAGCAGTGTCTTCTTATTTTTGGTGAGACTGTACACGATAGACCTGAAGAGCGCCTGCCGGCATGGCGACACCTAAAATCAGTGCCCCGCCACTGGCTGACCGACCACACCGCACCATGAATTTTTGGGATCAACGTTTTGCCGAGCCTGGCTTCATATACGGCACCGAGCCAAACGCTTTTGTGCAGCAACAGGCTGCGCACTTGGCACCGGGTAGCCGGGTGTTGCTACCGGGGGACGGCGAGGGGCGCAATGGCGTCTGGCTGGCTCAGCAGGGGCACCATGTCACCTCTGTCGATTTGTCGGCGGTGGGCCTGAAAAAAGCCAGCGAGCTGGCCGCAAAGCGCGGCGTAACACTGACGACTGAGCGGGTGGACCTGGCGCACTGGGTGCCGCCGCCGGGCAGCTTTGATGCGGTGTTGATCGTCTTTACGCACCTGCCCGAGAGTTTTCGCCGTGACGCGCACCGCCGACTGGCACAAGGGCTCAAGCCTGGTGGGCGTTTGGTGGTCGAGGCATTTCACCCGGAACAGATGCGCTACAGCAGCGGTGGCCCCAGAGATGTCACCATGCTTTACAGCGCCGAGCAACTCAGCGATGACTTTGCCGGGTTGCTGGTACCGGAACACGTCTGGCATGGCGAGGTCACGCTGTCCGAAGGCCCAGGCCACCAAGGCCTGGCCGTTGTGACGCGCTGGACAGGCCTGAAGTTATAAGGAAAATAGGCCTCTAGCCCTTATTTTAAAAGCGCTAGTAGCTATTTTTTATATAGCTAATTGAACCCATCCGGGTGGATGGCTTTGAGTTTGCGGTAGAGCGAGCGCTCGCTGATGCCCAGTTGCGCCGCCAACTCGGCCCGGCTGCCCAGGTGCGCTTTGACCATGTCTTGCAGTGCTGCGCGTTCCACCGACTTCAGCGCGCCGGGCGAGGCGACAGGTGTCCCCGTGCTGATGCTGGGCGAGCCACCCTGCGACCCGGTCCTATCACCAGCCTGCGGCGCTGACCAATGTGGCCGCCGGCCTGAGAGCAAGGCCTCTTGCACATGCGAGGCCTCCAGCACATCACCATCGCACAGCAGGGCAGAGCGCTCCAGCAAGTTGCGCAACTCGCGCACATTGCCCGGGTAATTCTGGGTGTTGAGCAGTTGCAGCGCGCCTTCACTGATCTTGAGCTTACGTTGCCCGGCTACCCGCTGCAGCAGTGCCAGGGTCAGCGGGGCAATGTCGTCGCGGCGCTCTCGCAGGGCTGGCAGATAGATGGGGAAGGTGCTCAGCCGGTAATACAAATCCTCACGGAACTTGGCCTGGGCCACCATCTCGTCGAGGTTTCGGTGCGTGGCGGACACCACCCGGATATCCGCATGGCGCTGCTCGGAGCTGCCCACTCGCCGGTAAGTGCCTGTTTCCAGCAGGCGCAACAGCTTGACCTGCATGCTCAAAGGGATGTCCCCCACTTCGTCCAGAAACAAGGTGCCACCGCTGGCAGCTTCCACCAGACCACTGCGCGCGGCATTGGCGCCGGTAAAGGCACCTCGCTCATGGCCAAAAAGTTCCGACTCAAACAGGTTCTCAGGCAGGCTGGAGCAGTCCACCGGAACCAGAGCGCGGGCGGCACGCTGGCTGGCTTCGTGCACCGCCCGCGCGACCAGCTCTTTGCCAGTGCCGGACTCGCCCAGCAGCAGCACGGTGGCCATCGACGGCGCCACCCGCGATACCATGGCCAGCATGTGTTGAAAGGCGCTGGAGCGGCCAATGAGCCCCTGGCCCCTGGATTGCCCCTCGGTGGCCCGCAGCGGTTCCATTTTTTCAACGAAGAAGGCTTGCTCGCCCTCGGCGTTGAGCAGGGGAGCCAGTTCGATGTTCACATATTCCTCACCTTTGGCCGTGTGGTGCAGGTGCAGCACGCGCTCGCGTTGGCCCGATTCGCGCGCTTTCACCAGCGGGCAGGATTCGCCTGACTGGTCACACGGCACGCTGAAGTGGTGCGACACCTCAAAACAGGTGCGCCCGACCACACCACGCTCCGGGCTGAACTGGCGCAGATACGCGGCATTGGCCGCCAGGATGCGGTACTGGTTGTCAAACAAAATGTGAGGTTCTGGAAGCCCTTCCAGAAAAGACATGAGTTCAGGCAGCGGCTTCATCAGGTGGGCATTTCAAAGGGATTAGTGTGGCAGCAAGTGTATGCCAGAGGTTTGTCAGTGTGTCACTTTTGGCAGTTACAACCCTGCTGTCAATGATGATTAATCGCAACAAGTTTTCAAGCCCTTGAAAACAAACATATTTTTAAAATTTTCAGAGCGGCACGTTTTTTGATACCAATCAAGGTATCACCATCACGCTGCGGTCGTGACGGATTTGTTTTGAACCTCAGGAGGATGTCATGTCTGTTACCCCCACATTTGAAGCCTTGGCCGCCAATGCCAGTGATCATGATGCCGAGCGGCGCAATATGGTGTTGCTGACCGTGGCTGTTGCTGGCGTCGCGGCAGCTGCGGCTGCCGTGCCGTTTGTAACGAGCTTTTCACCAAGCCAACGGGCGCTGGCATCAGGTGCGGCGGTGCAGGCCGATCTTTCCGACATTCTTCCCGGTGCAATGAAAATCGTGGAGTGGCGTGGTAAACCAGTTTGGCTTGTACGTCACACGCCCGAAGTGTTGGCAGATTTGCCCACCTTAGACAGCCAATTGGTTGACCCGCAGTCCAAGGTAACCAGTCAGCAGCCGACCTACGCGCAAAACCCGACGCGCTCCATCAGGCCGGAGTATTTGGTTGCGATTGGCATCTGCACCCACCTGGGTTGTTCGCCAAGCGCGGTGCCCAAAGGCAGCAGCAACCCTGGCGTGGGCGATGGATGGAAAGGTGGCTTTTTCTGCCCGTGCCACGGGTCAACTTTTGACTCTGCCGGGCGGGTTTTTAAAAATAAACCAGCGCCCACCAATCTGGAAATCCCACCCCACAAATACTTGTCCGACGGCCGCGTGTTGATCGGTGAAGACGATATCGGCTGAACCAGCGCAGCGTTTGAGGCAAACTCAGCGCCAGACCGGGACGGCCTTAACAGGATGAAGACATGAATGTAAAAAGCAAAATGACACCCTACGAGGCGCTTGGTGGTGAAGGCGGTATCTGGCAACTGGTCAACCGTTTCTACGCCCTTCTAGACGAACTCCCCGAGGCTTACACGGTTCGCAAGATGCACCCGGAAAGCCTGGCGGGCAGCGCGCAAAGCCTGTTTGAGTTTCTCTCGGGGTGGCTTGGTGGGCCGCCCTTGTATGCCGCCAAGAAAGGCCACCCCCGCCTGCGTATGCGGCATGCGCCGTACGCGGTGGATCAGGTCGTGCGCAACGAGTGGATGCTGTGCATGACCCTGGCGGTTCAAGAACAGGTCGCAGATCCACAACTTCGCACCTGGCTATTGGCCAGCTTTGACCAGATGGCGAGCCACATGATCAACACCGAGTCGACCCCGCCCTGTCATTACGGTATGCCATCGTCTGCCTAAATTGGCAGTTTGAAGCTGGCTGCCGTGCCCTGTGCGGCGACGAAACTTGTAAGTCATTGATTTGATTGATGTCAAATCTGGTGCGTGGGCTGGCATGTTTCTTGATCTATATCTAGAAGATCAGAGAAACCAACATGACAACGCGCCCTATCAATCCCCTTGCCAATCGTTCCTGCCAAGGTGCCTGAGATGTACTTTCGCATCCTGAACGACGAAAAAAGTGGAGAGTTCACCTATCTGCTGGCGGACTTGTCCAACCGCGAGGCGGTGCTGATTGACCCGCACAGCCGTGATTTGCCGGTGTTGACAGCTCTGTTGGCCGAACGCGATTTGCGTCTGCGCTGGGTGCTGCGCACACATCATCATGATGACATTCACACCGCTGAGCCCGCTTTGCTGGCACATCTGGGTGCGCCGCTTGTTCAGGGGCAGGCCAGCGCCGCATCCACCGTGAGCGATGGCGATGTGCTGGCATTTGGCGATGAACTCATCCATGTGGTCGCAACGCCGGGTCACACCGCCGCATGCCTGAGTTTTGCCTGGCGCGACCGATTTTTTTGTGGCGGTTTGCTGGCGGTAACCGCTTGTCCGCACCAGCCGCGCCCACTCGCGCGAGAGGCCTTATGGGACAGCGTGACACGGAAAGTTTTTACACTACCGGATGAAACGCTGTTGTTCGCCGGGCATGAACAACGCGCCCGTGCTGTCAGCACGGTGCTTGAGCAGCGGCGCTGGCATCCGTTTTTTGCCGGTCAGACCCGCGACGAGTTTCTGGCACAAATGGCTGCGTTGTCTGAACGCCATGTGCTTGCCCCAATTTTTGAGGAATGACGAATGAATGCCGAAGTAAAAGAGATGAGAAAAGTGATCCCGATCACGCCTGTGGCGCTAGAGCCAGAGCCAGAGTTGGTGTCACTGTATGCGGCGCATGAAAAAATTTACCCGCGCAGTGTGAAAGGTGTGTTCAGCAATTGGCGCTGGATCATGGTGTGGGTCACGCAGATCGTCTTTTACGGCTTGCCATGGATTGAATGGGGCCAGCGCCAGGCGGTGTTGTTTGACTTGGGTGCGCGCCGTTTTTACATTTTTGGCCTGGTGCTGTACCCGCAGGATTTCATTTACCTGACGGGCATGTTGATCATCGCAGCCTTGTCATTGTTTCTTTTTACAGCCGTAGCCGGGCGGCTCTGGTGTGGTTATGCCTGCCCGCAAACGGTCTACACCGAGATGTTCCTGTGGGTTGAAAAATTCACCGAGGGTGACCGGTCATCGCGCATACGCCGTGATGAGGGCTCGCTGAACGCAGAGAAACTGGGCCGTAAGGGCGCAAAACACCTGATCTGGCTGTTGATCGGTTTATGGACTGGCTTTACCTTTGTTGGTTATTTCACGCCGATCCAGACCATGGTCAACCAGGTTTCGACCCTGAATTTCGGCCCCTGGGAAACCTTCTGGGTGCTGTTCTACGGCTTTGCGACTTACGGCAATGCTGGCTTCATGCGCGAGCAAGTGTGCAAACACATGTGCCCTTATGCCCGCTTCCAAAGTGTGATGTTTGACAAAGACACCCTGATCGTGACCTACGACACCGAGCGAGGTGAGCCACGTGGCGCGCGCTCCAAGAAGGCTGACCCGACCAAGCTGAATCTGGGTGCCTGCGTGGATTGCAGTTTGTGTGTGCAGGTCTGCCCAACCGGTATCGATATTCGCAATGGGCTGCAGTATGAGTGTATTGGGTGTGGTGCCTGTGCTGACGTGTGCGATACGGTGATGGATAAGGTCGGTTACGCCCGCGGCCTGGTCAAGTACTCCACTGAAAACGCCATGACCAACAAGTGGAGCCAGAAGCAGACGCTGCGTCATGTGTTCCGCCCGCGTATTTTGGTCTACACCAGCATCCTGCTGGCCATTGTCATTGCCATCATGGTCAGCTTGGCGACCCGCACGCCATTCAAGGTCGATATCGTGCGTGACCGGGGTGTGATGGCCCGGGTGGTGGAAGCTGGCAAAACCGAAAACGTGTACCGTCTGCATTTGATGAACGCCACAGAAACTGGCCAGCGCTATCGCCTTTCGGTGTCTGGCCTGCCAGGACTGGTTCTGACCTCTGAGAACATGGTGAGTGTCCAGTCGACTGAGGCGCGTACCTTGCCGATGCGGATCCAGTTGCCTTTTGAGGGGGCGCCTGCAGGGTCTCATGAAATCCAGATCTTGATCGAGTCGCTCGACAGCCCGGGCAAACTGATTGAGAAAACCACTTTCCTGGTGCCCAAACAGTGAGTGTCTGTCAGCGCTTCGCAGGTTGATGCTTTGCTGGGCATAAACAGGTGGTGCTGACACTCGGTGTGGCCGCGCTGGCGCCTTGGGCGTTCATGCTCGGTGTCAATGCCCTGATTCTTTACGGTCTTCGTGCCCCCAGGCTTGCCTACACAGGCCCTCTGCGCGGGGAATTTGGCGTGGCGCAAGAGGTCCGCTTGCCGACCCGCAACAACAAAATGTTGACGGGTTGGTTTGTTGCAACTTCGGTTGCTATCAATGCGCCCGCCGTGGTGGTGATGCATGGCTGGGGTGCTAACGCGAGTTTGATGCAAGGCTGTGTGGCGCCGCTGCATGCGGCTGGGCTGGGCGTGTTGCTGCTTGATGCCCGCTGTCACGGTCGCAGTGACGGTGAGCCGTTTACCTCCTTGCCCCGCTTTGCCGAAGATATCGAGGCTGGCCTTGCCTGGTTGGCAACGCAGCCGTTGGTTGACCCGAAACGGCTGGCGGTGATCGGCCATTCGGTGGGCGCTGGCGCAGCGCTGCTGACCGCCACCCGTCACAGTGAGGTACGGGCCGTGGTCAGTATCAGTGCCTTTGCGCATCCGCATGAGGTCATGCTGCGCTATCTGGCCAGCTATCGGATTCCCTACCCGTTGCTGGGCTGGTATGTGTTGCGGCACGTACAGCAGGTCATTGGGGCTAGGTTTGATGCCATTGCGCCTCTGCGCAGCATGACCCACATCAGCAGCCCGGTGCTGCTGGTCCACGGGCGCGAGGATGAAATGGTGCCCTTGGACGATGCCCGGCGCCTGCTGGCGGCTGGACGAACGGCTTTGGTGCGACTCCTTGAAGTGGCCGGGCGGCATGACCTGAGTACGGCACTTGACGAGCACCTACCTGAAATCACCGATTTTTTACAGCAAGCGCTGCAGCCAGCCAGTACCCATGGCAACGACAGCGTTTCTGTTTAACATCGTGTTGTTTATGACCAAGACATCTCTATTCCCATGGAAAGCATGACTCTTGTTGTCCTGCTGGGCGCGGTGATCGGGCTTGTGCTGGCCTTCACCGGAGCAGGAGGCGGCATTTTGTCGGTGCCTTTGCTGGTATTTGGATTGCATATGTCAGTGCAACAGGCCGCTCCCATTGGTCTGTCTGCCGTATTTGCAGCGGCTTTGCTGGGTGCTTTTTTGGCTTGGCGCGAGGGCATTGTTCGCTATCGGGCTGCCGCCTTGATGGGCATTGCAGGCATGGTGACAGCCCCTTTGGGTTTTTATTTGGCGCAAAACATTCCCAACCGGCCATTAACAGTTGCTTTTTCCTGTGTACTTCTTTACTCCGCGTGGCGGAGTCTTAGCGCATCGGCCAAGGGTGTCTCCATCAAGGCACGAGCGCCCTGCATTGTGAGCACCGTGGATCAGCGGCTGACCTGGACGCGCCCTTGCGCACGTGTGCTTTCAGGTACTGGGCTGTTGTCGGGTCTGCTCAGCGGGCTGCTTGGCGTTGGCGGCGGTTTTGTGATTGTGCCGGCCTTGTCGCGCTACACAGACCTGAACATTCGTAGCGTGCACGCCACTTCTCTGGCGGTGATGGCCTTGGTTTCCCTCAGCGGTGTGGCCTCGGCGGCTGCACACGGCTCTCTGGACTGGTATATCGTGCTGCCCTTTGCTGGGGGTGCCGTTTTGGCACTGTTGGTTGGCAGGCTATTGGCCAGCCGACTGCATCCCAAGCGTTTGCAGCAAGCGTTTGCTTGGTTCTGTGTTGCCGTGGCCGTGCTGATGCTGGCGCGCGCTGGGGGGCTTTTGTCCGCCTGAGGGCGACCCTTACAATAAATTCAGACCAAAGGTGACCCCATGAGAATTTTGATTTCAAACGATGACGGCTTTCAGGCACCCGGCATCGTGGCGCTGTATGAGGCGCTCAAAGACATTGCAGAAGTTGAAGTTGTGGCGCCAGAACATAACAACAGCGCCAAGTCCAACGCGCTCACATTGCACTCCCCGCTGTATGTACACCGTGCCATCAATGGCTTTCGTTATGTCAACGGCACCCCGGCTGATTGCGTGCATATTGCCCTGACCGGGTTGTTGGACTATCGCCCGGATCTGGTGGTCTCGGGCATCAACAATGGCGCCAACATGGGTGACGACACAATCTATTCCGGTACCGTGGGTGCCGCTATGGAGGGGTTTCTGTTTGGCATTCCATCCATCGCGTTTTCGCAAGTGCAACGTAACTGGCTTCACTTGGATTCAGCGGCTCGCAAGGCGCGTGAGCTGGTGTTGCAGATGTTTGAGCAAAATCTTCTGGGAAGCAGCGCCTGGCTGCTCAACGTCAATATTCCCAACCTGCCTACCGAGCAATTGGGTCGGGTCAAGCTTTGCCGCTTGGGTCGGCGTCATGCTGCCGAGCCGGTCATTACCCAGCAAAGCCCGCGCAATGAAACCATGTATTGGATCGGTGCTGCCGGCGCTGCCAAGGACGACGCTGAAGGCACCGATTTTCACGCTACCGCGCAGGGCCATATCGCCATTACGCCGCTCAAGGTCGACCTCACTGATCACGATAACCTGGTTTACTGGGCCCAGACGGCGGCGCTCCTGTCATCC
>Ga0105047_10009222_pt1 | contig 16294 bp, 10 predicted proteins | sample MAT04_FD_78384 | JGI IMG/M metagenome (GOLD analysis project Ga0105047, IMG submission 78384) | Freshwater microbial communities from Lake Fryxell liftoff mats and glacier meltwater in Antarctica - MAT-04 (megahit assembly) | ecosystem: Environmental > Aquatic > Freshwater > Ice > Liftoff...
ACCGGTGTAAAGTAAGCGTGACTAAAACCAGTACAAAGCCGCGGCAAGCATGCCGCGGCTTTTTTCTGTGATCATGAATAAGGAACGCAGAACATGGCGCTGACTTTAAACGAACTGGCCGGAAAAATTGGCGCGCGCATTCTTCGCGGCGATCCGAACATGTTTATCGACGCTGCCGCCAATCTGGCGGAGGCCGGCCCGACCAGCATCGCTCCCTTCACCGATCTGGCATACGCCGATGAGCTTGCCAAGACGCGCGCGGGCGCAGTGCTCTCGAAGTTAGATGCACCGGCCGGACTTCCTCAAAGCGCCGCGCTGCTGCAATCGTCCGACCCGGAGCTGGCGTTCATCGGCGCAATTGAGGCGCTGCATCCGGCCAGGCTTGAAACGCCCGGCGTCGATGCGCGTGCGTGTGTTGAGCCTGGAGTTGAACTGGGACAGGGCGTTCATATCGGTCCCTTTGCTTTGATCCGAAGCGGCACGCGCATCGGCGCTCGAAGCGTTATCAAGGCGCACGCGGTGATCGGCCGCGATTGTGTCGTCGGCGAGGACTGCACGATTCATCCGCGCGTGGTTTTTTATGACAACGTCCATCTGGGAAAGCGGGTCACGATCCACGCCGGTGCGGTGCTCGGCGCGGATGGATTCGGCTACAAATTCCGCGGCGGGCGGCACGTCAAAGTTCCGCAGGTGGGTTGTGTTAAATTGGGCGACGACGTCGAGATTGGCGCGAACGCATGCATTGATCGCGGAGCGCTGGGCGCGACATCCGTGGGAGACGGCACAAAAATCGACAACCTGGTGCAGATCGGACATAACGTCAGCATCGGAAAGCATTGCATTCTCTGTGGGCAGGCGGCGATCGCGGGATCGTCGGGAATGGACGACTACGCGATGCTCGGCGGCAACGCCGGCATCGGTGACAAGGCCTTCATGGGAAAAGGTTCGAAGGCCGGCGCCAAGGCGGGCATCATGAAAGACGTGGCGCCCGGAGAGGTGGTCTTCGGTTACCCCGCCGAAGAACGCAAAAGCGCTTTCAGGCAAGTCGCCGCGCTGCGTCGATTGCCTCAACTGTTTGAGCGTGTGCGCGCGCTCGAAAAGCTTCTGGAAAAACAGAACGACTCATAGCGCAGGCATTCCGGCCTGCGTGTTGTAAGACGATGCCGGCAGGCTGGAAACCCGCGCTATGAAAAATTTAAAAATCAGGATCGTCGGGCTGCCTGGATTGGGGGCTGCCAAACGACGCTTTGACTTCCACGACGTGGAATCCGGCATTGGCTGAATTGAACGTTCCCGTCAGCCTGATGCGCTGGGCAAACTGCGGCGTGAAGCGGATCGTCTGCCAGCTCTTGCATTCGACCGTCGGACCCGAGTTGTCGACGAGCAGTTTCCAATTATCATTTTTATCGTCAGGCGAGACTTCAATTTTGTATCGATAAAAGCGGTTTTCCGCACGGTCCCAGAGCAGGAACTGGACGTTGTCAATCATCGACGGTTCTTTGAATGTAAGGGTGAAAAATTGCTTGGGATCGCTCCAGACCGTCATGGCGAAACCGGTGCCGCCGCTGTAATCGGTCTCGTTGCCGTCGATGAGAAGTTCGGTATCCTTTCCGCCTGTGGCAAGCCCGCCGTTCAGACGCGACGCGTAATTGATGCCGCGCGGATACTCGGGTTGCGGCGGCGGCAAAGTCTGCGGGGCGGCTGGCGGCTCAATTGAAATTTGCTGCTGATTTTGCCGTTTCTGAGCGGTCTGAAATAGCTGCCGGTCGTCCATGCGTTGTGCGATGACCAGCAGCACTATACTAAAAGTGCCAGCGAATAAACCGGTCAGCTTTAGGCGCAGCAAGGGGTCTGAGACCAACCGACTATCTCCTTGTGTCTGACCTGTGTCAGTGAGTCCAGTGTGGGTAAAGAAAGTTAGAAACGAATCGTTTCAAACTTTCTTCCCTTCATTAACAACACTGGACTCAATAGTGCATCGTACGCGGAACGCAAAGCAAAATTGCGCCGTCGTTTTCGGTCCAGGTATTTTACGGCCGGCATGATAACTACACGGTAGACTTGCCTTTTGTTTAAGCCAATTATAAGAGTTGGAGTCAAGGTTCGTGCGCACACGGTCTGACAAAATAATGATTGCCGTGGTGATGATCGCGGTGAGTGTATTTTTTTTCGCCACGCTGATCTTCCCGCTCGGCCACGCGCTGATCGATGCCGTCCGCGAACCCGTCACGCAGCTTCCTGAAAAAGACGAGAGCTGGAGTGGCATGGCTGCCCGGATGGGAACGTCCGAGAAGCGTCTGCGCCAATTGAACAAGGCCGAGGCCGCCATACTGCGCGCCGATGTGCCGATCATTATTGATGTCGTTTCGATTGCTCCCTTGGCCGGCGAAAGTTGGGACGAATTCGCGAAACGCGCGGGCGTATCCGACGAGCGCATTCGCAAGCTCAACCGCGCGCCCGCAGAGGGCGGAGCGCCGGCCATCGGGCAGCCCGCGCTGGTTGACGTGGCATACATCACGCCCCTTAAAGGAGAGACTTGGGCGCAGTTGGCGCTGCGCCTGAAAGTTTCGGAGGCGACGCTGCGACAGATGAATAGCGCGCCCGCGACGGAGATGAAGCCTGCCTCGGGCAGGCCAGTCGTTACAGGCTACGCGTGGACGCTGCGGCACATTCTTCGCATTTTTGATATCAATGCGCCGCAGTGGCGCTGGATTCTCAATTCGCTTGGGCTGGCGGCGGCGGTGACGTTTGTCTGCGCGCTGATTTCGTATCCGCTCGCGTACTTGCAGTCGCGAACCACCTTCTGGAAGCAGTCGCTGCTCTCGGGGCTGTTGCTGCTGCCGCTGGTGATGCCTCCTTTTGTCGGCGCGATTGGTATGCGGCGCATGCTGGCGAAGTATGGCACCGTGAATCTGCTATTAATGAAAGCTGGATTGGTGAGCGAAGCTTCGCCGATCGATTTTCTTGATACGTTTCGTTTTCTGGGTTGCGTGCTGGTGATGGTCCTGCATTTCTATCCGCTGCTTTATCTCAATCTGGCGGCGTCCATTTCCAACGTCGATCCCAGCCTGATTGAATCGTCGCGAAGCCTGGGGCAGTCGCCGTGGCAGACGTTCCGGCGCGTGGTCTTTCCGCTCTCAATCCCCGGACTTGTTGCCGGCGGCAGTTTGGTTTTCATCGGTGCGTTCACAGACCTGGGAACGCCGTTGATTTTCGGATACCAGGAGACGGTCGCGCGGCAGATCTTCTCGCTGGCCAACGAGCAGGCCAGCAATCCTTTGGCGCCGGCGCTCGTTGCCGTGGTCACTGTGATTGTGCTCGCGCTTTTTGCTCTGACGCGCTGGACGGCCGGCGGCGTTGCGGGCGGCGGCGTGAAAGGGCAGTCGCGCATTGCGCCCAACCCGCTCTCGCCGCGCATGGCGGCGTTTGCCGTCGGGTTGCATCTCGTTGTGATCGGACTGGCGATAATGCCGCATCTGGCAGTGACGCTGGCGGCTTTGGGACGGCGCTGGTTCATGACGCCGTTTCCTCCGGAGTTCAGTCTCGACAATCTTTCGGAGGCGGTCAGTCACAACATTGCGCTGACGGGAATGCGCAACAGTCTGATCTACGCGCTGGTCAGCACGTTCATCGATCTGGCGCTGGGGCTGGCGTGCGCGTGGGTGATTGTGCGCCGCGGAGGATGGTGGGGGCGCATTGTGGATGGGCTCTCGCTGGCGCCGCTGGCGGTGCCGGGGCTCGTGCTCGCGTTTGGATATGTCGGCGCTTACGCCGGCTGGTACAGCAAGCCGTTTGAGCTCTGGGGCTGGAATATAAATTTAGGCGTCGGCATTTTCTTGATTGGAAGTTATGCGATCCGGCGGCTGCCGTACACAGTGCGCGCCTGCGTGGCGGGATTGGAGCAGACGCCGCGAAGTCTGGAGGAAGCCGCCAGCGGATTGGGACTCACGCCCGCTCTTGTGATCTGGAAAGTAACGCTGCCGCTGATCGCGGCGAATGTGGTTGCCGGTGGAATTCTGGCTTTCTCATTTGCCATGCTTGAGGTCTCCGACTCGTTGATTCTGGCACAGCGTCCGGCGGATTTTCCGCTGACGAAAGCAATTTATCATCTCTTCGGCAATCCGGGCAACGGCGATCAGCTCGCCGCGGGGCTGGGGTTGGTAGCGCTTGTTTTCCTCTCCATTTCGCTGCTGGCTGCGGGCGCGTTTCTGGGCAGGAAATGGGGTCAGATGTTCCGTGGCTGAGTGTATGCCATGCAAAGGAGTTAGTTACTTTGCGGATTTTCGGTCATCTAATTGTTTTTCTTATTTCAATTCACGTCGCCAATTCTGCAGAGCTGCCTGATCGCATCACTAAAGACGACAAGGGCCGTATTCATGTGACGCCGCTTGCAGTGGAGGAGCGTTTTCTTAACCCGTGGACGCCCGAGCTGGAAGAGGAATTCTGGACGCGATGCAATCTGGCCATTGCGCATGCTGCCGGCGGCAATGGAATGTACGGCAATACATTTTTTGAGAACGAGAAGCAATCCTATCCCAACGCGATGATGGACTTTGTAGCCGGCAACCGCGCTCCGGCGCTGAAATTTCTTCAGGCCGATGACAGCGAAGCCAGGCATACTTTTGGGGTCGATTTTTACCCCTGCTTCACGCTGAAGGGGCAGATGCGCAAGTATTTCTTCTTCGGACAGTATCTCGATCCGGCCTACAAAGAGAAAATGTTCAAAGCCGCGAAGCTCTGGACGGAGTTGGACCCCATCGGCCGGCCGCACCCACTTTACGGAAAAGGGAAGGGCGGGGATGGCTGGAATGCCGAGGTGAAAGGCAATTGGGTTGATGGCCGCAACACCGACAACCTGCGTGCGATGCGCGAAGTTTCTGTTTACCTGATGGCAGAAGAGACAGGCAACGAGGCGGTCAGCCAAATTTATAAGAAAAAAATCACGCGCTATGTCTGGTCGCTCTACAACATCGGAATGGGTGAATGGGACAGCGAAAATTATCACGGCCACACCATGACCGGGTACATCAATCTCTATGATTTTGCCAAGGATCCTGAAGTCAAACTGCTCGGCAAGGCGGCGATGGATTGGCTCTGCGCGGCCGGCGCCGTAAAATATTATCGGGGCGGATTCTGCGGACCGATCAAGCGCGATTACAACAAGCCGGTGGTCTGGAAAGGCAGCGCGGCTGACTACCTGGGTCTGTATTTCGGCGATTGCCCGATTCCCAATCCAGAGCCTGGGCGCGACGCTATACATTTCCTGAGCAGCGCTTACCGCCCGCCGCTGGCGGTTGTGGCTCTGGCACGAAAAGAATTTAAGAAGCCGGCGGAAATATTGGCGTCGCATCCGACATATGCAACATGGCAACGGGATGGCAATCCCGACTTCTGGGACGGCGAGCACAAGCCGGAGTTTCACGAGACCACGTTTTTTGGCAACACGTATCAGATCGGCACGCTGCCCAACGGCCATCAATCCGACACGAACGGATTTAAGATGGTTGCGTTCAATTCAAAACGGGGTTGCGATTTTTTTGTCGCCGGTACGGGGAACTCGGAACCGACCAAGATTTCGTGCAACAGCATCGGCGGTGATTGCATCGCGCAGTACCGCAATCTGGTGATCTGGTTGAACAACAAAGAGAAGCCTCCCTTTCAGTTTTTGATGCCCAAAAGCGGAGAGATCAGCACGGAGCAGGATATCACGTTCATCAAGTTGGAACGCACATGGCTGGCGCTGCATCCGATCAATGCAACGTTCAAAGCGGTGGACCCGAAGTTGACTCTTGAGGTGAATTTCCGCGCGAGCAAGGACAAGAAAAGCGGCGAAGAGAAATTAGATCCGCTCTGGCCCGACGAGCAGATATTCACGGCGACGGGAAGCGGAAAGTTCAGCGGCTTTGCGCTCGAGATCGGAGAGAGCGAGACGCATGGCGATTTCGAAAAGTTTAAACAGAGCGCGCTGACCCATGCAAAGCTGGATCTGCATTCGGTGGAGAAGGGCGACGTGGAGTTCACCGGAAGCAGCGGCGAAAAAGTCCGTCTGGCTCACCCGGATCACGGGCTGCCGAAAGTCTGGCGCAACGGCAAGTCGCACGACTGGCTGGAGCACTGGGCGCTTTACCAGCCCGTTGACGGAGGCACCGCGCCGATTTCGCTGGGCTGGAAGAAGGGTACGCTGCGTGTCGAGGCCGGTCGAAAGTTTTTCACCTGCTCAGTCAATCAGGACGGCAAAGTCACTTTCGAAAATGGCGAGCTGAAGTAATCTTTTTGAGTATGCGAATGAGAAAGGGAAGCGTGCAATTGCGCAATCAACGTCGCACCCTTCACCCCGCGTTCGCTACGCTCACGTCGACCCTCTCCCCGGAGGGGCGAGGGAAAAACGTGTTTGTCCGGAGTGAATGGGTGCGCTCCATTTTCGCCGTATTCGCGATACTTACGCTGGCGCTTACGGGCGCTGAGCCCGCCGTTGAGAAGAAGCCGGAAGGCATCGTCATTCGTGCCGTGAAAAACTGGCAGGCGCAGCAGGCCGATGTCGACAAGGTTCTGTATTCGGCGGCGGGCGAACTTTTCTGCAACTTTCCCGAATGCAAACTCAACCCGATCGAAGTGGAGCCCAAGGGCGGGCCGATCACGCTATACCGGCGCGGCGCCGCCGGGCAGTATCTCGTACGGCTGGATACTGGCGGCACGTTCTGGTCCCAGTACGCGTACCAGTTTTCACACGAGCTGTGCCATATTCTGTGCAAGTACGACGAAGACGATCACCATCAAAAATGGTTTGAAGAATCGCTCTGCGAACTGGCCTCTTTATATGTGCTGCGGCGCATGTCCAAAAACTGGAAGACGGAGCCGCCGTATCCCAACTGGAAAAGTTACTCGGTGCAATTGAACAAGTATGCCGAAGAACGCATTGCCACGGCACAGTTGCCGAAGGAAAAAACGTTCGACCAATGGTATGGCGAGAATGCCGCCGACCTGAACAAGAATGCGGTCGATCGCGAACGCAATACCGTAGTCGCTGTCGCGTTGCTCGATCTATTCGAGAAGGCGCCGGAGAGCTGGGAGTCGGTGCAGTGGCTGAACACGGCGAAGTTGTCCAAGCTTCACAGTTTCAAAGATTATCTGCAGTTCTGGCAGCGCAACTGTCCGGAGAAGCACAAGGCCTTCGTGGCATGCATCGCCAGTCGCTTTGCGATCGCGTTGGAATCTGAGAAAAAGTAGATGCTTGGTGCCACTTGGTGCCACTGGCTCAGCGGCGGCTGTATCGCGGCTTAGCCAGTGCGGTCGCGGCGGGGCGCGCTGCACGTCGAAAACATTCCGGCGGCAGAGACATCGGACCGACCCGCGCGCCATTCCGCGACCGCACTGGTAAGCGTCCTCGATACGGCCCTCGGCCGCGTACCAGTGGCACCATTTAACAATTTTGTGACACGCAATCACGGTTCAAAGCGGCGGGTCAGGCCGGGTTTCTTGGGTGGCGGCGACGGGGGTGGCGCCTGAGTAGCGGGCGGGGTGGGCGCGGGGCCGCTGCTGGGGGGCGGCGGTGGTGCTGGCGGCGGCTTCGGAACAGCGGAGGCCGTCGTGCGCGGCACGGCGTTGGGCGTGACGATCGTCGGCAGGCTGAATCCGAAAAAGTTTGGCGAACGCACCGCCGCAGCGGTTTTGCTCTTCTCCATTTTGCGGCCGGGGTCCAGTTCCCACTCCAGATCCCAGACGCGCAACGGACTATCGGCGCCGCCGGTCACGAGAACCGTAGCATCGCTGGAGAGCGACAGCGCGGAGATTCCTTTGGGGTGAGCGCCGAAACTGCGCACGCATTCGCCGGTTGCGATCTCCCAGAGACGCACGTTGGTCTCGGGCGCTTCATTTCCGCCGGTGATGATGAAGCGGCCGTCGGGCGTGACCTGCATCGTCGCCAGCGCGCCGCTCATTCCTTTCAGGCACTTCTCCATCTGCCCGGTTTCGAGATTCCAGATGTTCAAGGTTTTGTCTTCGCCGCCGGCGATGACATGGCGGCCTTTAGGCGTGACGGCCAGCGTGGAGATTTCACCGAGGTGGCCCGTAAAAACTTTCAGGCAGGTGCCCGAAGAGAACGACCAGAGGCGCAGCGTTTTGTCGCGGCTGCCGGTGAGCGCCATGCGCCCATCGGGGGTGATCGCGACTGCGTTGACGGGGCCGGTGTGTCCGAGAAAAACTTTCAACTGTTTACCGGAGTTCAGATCCCAGAGCGCGGCTGTTTTGTCGTAGCTGCCTGAGACCGCCAGGCGACCGTCGGGCGCGACGGCCAGCGCATTGATGGCGTCTTGGTGGCCTTCCAAAACGTGGAGGCATTTTCCAAATTCGGCATTCTCCCAGACGCGAACGGTATCGTCGGCACCGCCAGAGATCAGCTTTTTGCCATCGGGCGATTGTGCCAGCGAGCAGACCGCTCGAGTGTGGCCTTCGAATGTCCAATCGCAACGGCCGCTGGCGAGAGTCCAGAGCCGAATGGCATTGTCATCCACGCCAGCCGAAGCAAGAAATTTTGCAGGCTCCTTCGACGCCAGTGCGCCGGTCAGGCAGATGGCCTTCACGCCTTTGGGATGTCCAGCCAAAGCTTTGCGCAGTGATCCGCCGTTCAGAGACAGCTTGGTCAAGCGGCTCGAAAGTTGCATGGTCAGCGCCATGGCGTTGGGATCGCGTTCGTATCCGGCGATGCCGCGCGCTTCCTTTAAGGCAGTGTACGCGGACGATGCATCGCCGCTCTGCCAGGCGCTCTGCGCGGTGGCCATCAGCGTTTCAAACTGTTTGCTGGCCGCATGTGAATGCGCATGGCTCTCGACGCGGCAGACCACCAGTGGCGCAATCAATAGTGTGCCGGCCTGCTCTTCGACTCCCGCGCGACGATCGTCGATGGCTAATTCCCAGCGGCGCAAAGGGTGATTGGTATTTCCGAGCGCGCCGGAGAAGAGCGTTTTTCCGTCGGCGGAAAAGGCGACGGCTTGAACGTCTCCGCTGTGGCCCGTGAAGGTGCGCAGGCAGCGGCCGGATTGCATATCCCAGAGCCGCACGGTGTGATCGTCGCCGCCGGATGCGCAGTAGCGTCCATCGCCGCGAATGGCCACGGCGAGAACGTCGCCGCGATGGCCGCGGAACTGACGCAGAATCTGGCCGTCGCGCAGATCCCAGAGCAGCAAGCCTTTGTCCGTGCCGGCGGTGAGGGCGAAGCGGCCGTCGGGCGACATCTCAATCGCGCGCCATTTGCGATTCACGTCGCCTTGCAGCGCGCCCGTGCACGTGCCGGTCTCGATATCCCAGAGCCGCAAGCTCTGGTCGTCGCTTCCGGACAAAATGAAACGGCTATCGCGCGTAAAGGCCAGCGCCTGCACGGCGTCATCGTGCCCCCACATCGTCCGGATCAAGTTGCCCTTGGGCAGACCCCAGAGCCGAATCGATTTGTCCCGGCCGGCCGAGACGACGTACAGTCCATCACGGCTGACGGCGAGCGCGCGGATCGCTCCGACGTGCCCTTTTCCATAAAAGGATTCGATCACCAGGTCGTTCTGCATGGACCACATTCGCAACGCGGAATCACCGCCGCCGGTGATGAAATGGCGGCCATCGACGGTCACGGCAATGGCTTCGATTTCCTTATTGTGCCGGTAGGCGCGGACGAAATTCCCCCACGGCAATTCCCACAGCCCCACGGAATAATCGCCCTTGGCGCCGAGCACGAATGTGCCGTCGGGCGTCACGCCGAGCGCGCGCAGGGAGCCGATCTGCTGATCGAATAATTTCACGCAGTGCCGGTTGGGAAAGAGCATCGGGCCGTTGGTGACGGCCCTTGCTTCGGGATTGCTGTCGGAGGCGATGCGGGTGCGGCGCTGCGCCAGTTTCAGGCATTCGCGCGTGACGTCGTCGGCGGGCATGCGCTTGAACGCCTGCGCGTAGGCCATATCGGCTTCTTCGAATTTCTCCTGCGCCATCTTGGCGTGGCCCAGCGCGCGCCAGGCGGTGCCGTCCTGCGAAATGAGCGGGTCGCCGACCGCCTCCGTTAGCGCGGCGTCGGCCTCCAACGCGGCCATGCATTCCAGATGCAGGAATCCAAGATAGAGCTTGTTGCGCTTTCCTTTGGTGTTTGCGCCAGTGGATTCGATGCGCTGTTCGACATCCATGTCGGTAATCTTGGCGGCGCGCCATTCAAGAATCGATTTATTGTAGAGCGCTTCGGCGTGCTGCGGATCGAGCTTGAGCGCCTCCTGCCACGCGGCGAGCGCGTCGGTGGGTTGATTCAAATCCCATAACGAGACGCCGCGATTGTTCAACGCGGCCGCGCGCGCTTCTGTTGCCTTGGGAATTTCGCGCGTGAAGGGCTCCGCAAAAATCTCCGTGTAAATCGCAGCGAGCGACTCGCGGATTCCCCGCATCGTCTGCGGGCGGTCATCGGGTTTTTTGGCCAGGCAGGCCATCGTGATGCGCGCCAGCCCTTCGGGCAGGTCGGGGCGAAAGGTGCGCGGATCGGGCGCGGCCATCGACAGATGGCGGCCGATCAGAGCCTGCGCGCTTTCGCGGTGCACGCCGTCATCGAACGGTCGGCGGTTGCAGAGCATTTCGAAGAGCATGATGCCCAGCGCGTAGACATCGGCGCGAGCGTCGACGTGCCGCGCTCCGCCCCACTGTTCGGGGGCTCCGTATTCGGGCGTTCCCATGACTGAACCGGTCATGGTCAGCATGGTTGATTCCTGGGTTGATTCAACCGGCTCGTGCGGCGTTGCGGATTCGATGTCATCGATTCCGGCGAGCTTGACGAGTCCGAAGTCGGTTACGCACAGACGGCCGTCGGAGGTCATCAGCATGTTGGCGGGCTTGACGTCGCGATGCACGACGCCGCGCTGATGCGCGTAATCCAGGCCGTCGCAAGCCTGCACGACCAGATCGATGATGTGTTTCCAGTCGCCGGGTGCGATGCGTCCGTCGGTTATCCAATTTTTCAGGCTGCCGCCGGGGACGAAATCGGCGAAGACGCGCGGCAGGCCGCCCAGTTCGCGCACGTACCAGCACTGTACAATGTTGGGATGCAATCCGAGATCGACCCACGTCTGGGCTTCGCGAAAGAAGCGCGCCTTGGCGCTGGCGTCGTTGACCAGATCGGGGAGCGGCGTTTTGACCGCGATCTCGATGTTCCATTCGCGATGACGAACTTTGTAGACGACGCCCATGCCGCCGCGGCCGATCACGCCGGTGACGTCGTACTTGCCGTCGATCAGATCGCCGACGTCCCAGATCGGTTTGTCGTTCTGGACCGGACCGCGCTTGCGCGCGGCCGGCGACGCCGGTGGCGGCGGCGCGGCGGGGTGCGCGGGCCGTGAAAGCGTGTGATCGGCGCCCGGACGTGAGAGAGTCTGTCCGGAGTCGAGATTTGCGCCGGGCCGGGAGAGCGTCCGTTCGACGGTGGTTCCGTCGTCCGCGCCGCCGGGACGTGAAAGCGTCTGGCCCGCGTCATCGGCCGAAGGCATGCGCGAGAGGGTTCGGTCTTCGGGTTGGGGTTGCTCGTTGTTTGACATGGCCCTCACCAAACATTCGGCTGAAAAAACGTTACTATTGAGTCCAGTGCAGGTAAAGAAAGCTTGAAACGATTTAACAGCGAATCGAGTCTGTGTCACATTGGTTGCATTTTCTGTTGCCGTTGTTCTCCCCTCCCCTTGAGGGAGGGGGTAGGGGGAGGGGTAAACCTGTCTTGCAATTCAAGCGTCGGACCCCTCACCCCGCGTTCGCTACGCTCACGTCGACCCTCTCCCTCAAGGGGAGAGGGAAAATGCCACCGACGAACGCAGGCCCTTGCCAATCGTTTCAAACTTTTTTTCCTTCATAAACAACACCGGACTCAATTAAATGCGTCAGGTCGCCAGGCCGGACTTTGCGAATGCGCCGGCCATGGCGTCGTGAAAATCACCGGCATCTTTGTAGCGCAGATCCGCCAGAATGCGCCGCATCTCGACTTCGTCCACCGGAACCTCGGTCTCGCGTAATGCTCTGTCGATCACATCGGCGACCGGTTGTGGAACACCGGGATTTTTGGAACGGAGCGGCGGAATGGGATTGTCGGAGATGACGCGGATGTACTGCGGCAAACCGGGCGAGACGTTGTGCAACTTGCATTGATCCATCATCTTCTGCAGACCGGGGCGCGCCCATGTTCCGGTGAGGCATTCGTAAAAGACAGAGGCGATCGAGAAGACGTCGGTGGCCGGATGCAGGTAGCGGTAATGCGTGATCTGTTCGCGCGGCCAGTAGGCCGGAGTGCCGGCGACGCCAGCCATGGTCATGTCGGTCATGCCGGCCGATTCGTAACTCTTGGAAAGGCCGAAGTCTGCGACCTTGGGCGTCCAGGTGCCGTCGCCGTTATCTGCAAGGAGAATGTTTTCCGGTTTCAAATCGCGGTGGACGACGCCGGTGAAAGTGTTGCTCTTGCCGCCGGCCTGAACCTGGATTTTCTGGCGATGTGCCGCGCCCAGACCCTTAAGCGTGCCGAGCATCAGCGGCGCGGCCTGTTCTATAGTCAGCATCCCGCCGATATGTTTGACATAGGCGCGCAGGTCCATGCCCTTCACGTATTCCAGCACGCAGTAGTAGGCGCCCTTGGTTTTTCCCAGATCGAGCAGCGCGACGATGTGCGGATGGCTGAGCTGGCGTGTGACTTCGATCTCGCGCTGGAACGCGCGAAAGTTCTGGAAGCTGACGGCGAGATTTGGAATCAGTGCTTTGATGGCGACGACTTTGCCGGTCTTCAGATCTGTGGCCTTGAAGACTTTTCCCATGCCGCCCTGGCCCAGCAATCCGTCCAGCCGGTAGCCGGGAAAATCTGGCGAATCTGAAAGCTCGGGCTGTTCCAGATGCCCGCCCTCAAGCGGGTGCGAGGCGTGCGTTTTCAGCGCCGCGCCTTCGATGGGTTCCTCGACGATGGTCCTGGCATTGGGTTCGAGCATCGTGGGCAGCGCAAACTCGTTGGGGCCGCGCGCGTCGCCCAGGGTGGGCTGGTTGCCCTGAGCAAGCTGCTCCTCGGAGCTGATCAGAACGCGCATGCGCGTATCGCCGACTACGATTTCATCATTGTTCTTCAGCGCCGTTGAGACGGTGCCTTCAGAGGCTTTGCGAATATTGCCTTCGGGCGGCTTTTTTCCACCGTACTGAATACCGTTGACGACCGTGCCGTGTTTGCTGTCGAGATCGGAGATGCGGCAGTTGGGCGGCGCGATCTCAAGCAGGAAATGCTGGCGGGAGACGTACGGGTCGGAGGCCAGCGAGATGCGCGCGTCTTTGGCGCGGCCGAAGAGAAAACAGTCCGGCTCTTCAAAAGTGAAGGACTTTCCTTTCGCAGGACCGGCCGTGACATTGAGTACCACTATCATGGAGTTGAAGTTTACGCATAGTCGCTGCAAAAACAAAACAAGGATCGGGAAGTTAGTGAGTCGCGCATTGATAAAGTGAAGTGATAGAGGAATACGACCGACTGTTGGGGCGTATTCCTCTGTCACTTTCATTACGCGCGACTCAATAGTATATCGAGCCTTGCTTACTTCTCGCCCCAGCGCGGCCCCAGCTCGTGCTCGATCTCCAACTGGTCGAGCACGCGGGCGACGATGAAGTCGACCATTTCGCTGATTGATTTGGGCTTGCCATAAAAGCCCGGCGCGGCGGGCATGATCACGGCACCGGCCTTCGAAAGCTTGAGCATGTTCTCAAGATGGATCGACGAGAGCGGCGACTCGCGTGGCACCAGCACCAGGCGGCGGCGCTCCTTCAGCATCACGTCGGCGGCGCGCTGAATCAGATCGTCGCTGATCCCGTTGGCGATCGCGCCCAGGCAGCCCATCGAGCAGGGCACGATGGCCAGCGCGCGGATGCGGAAACTTCCCGACGCCAGCGGCGCGGCGACATTGTCGTAGCGGTGATACGTCAGGCGCCTGCTGTTCTTGATCCCCAGCGCGGCGGCGTCGAAGTTTTCAAGATCGCATTGCATATCGTGCTCGACACGTAGCACTTTCTGCGCCGACGGCGAAAGCGTGAAGTGAACGTCGAGCGAGCTATCGCGGAGCAATTCTTCGAGCAAACGCAATCCGTAGATCGCGCCGCTGGCGCCGGTCATGGCCAGACCGATTCGTCGTTTGGGCGTGGTCATTGTCAGACGCGACCGTGCGCTCCCTCGAGAACTTTTTCGGCCTGATAGCTGGAGCGCACGAACGGACCACAAGCGGCGTTGCGGAAACCGATCTCGATCGCGTACTCTTCGTAGCTCTTGAAGACGTCGGGATGAACGTACTCGGCAACCGGCAGATGCGTCTTCGAAGGCTGCAGATACTGGCCAACGGTGAGGATGTCGCAGCCGGCGGCGCGCAGATCGCGGATCACGGTTCGCACTTCGTCGGGCCTCTCGCCCAGGCCCACCATCAGGCCGCTCTTGGTGGTGATCGTGGCATCGAACTTCTTAGCGAGTTCCAGCACGCGCATGCTGCGCCGGTAATTGCCTTGCGGTCGCACGGGCGTGTGCAGGCGCTCGATGGTCTCTGTGTTGTGATTGAAAACGTTCGGCCTGGCTTCGACAACTGTTTTGATGCACTCTTCGCGCGCGTGAAAATCAGGCACCAGCACTTCAATGATCAGCGCCGCGTCGCAGTAACTGCGCAGCGTGCGAATCACTTTCGAGAAATGATCGGCGCCTTCATCCTTCAGATCGTCGCGTGCTACGCTGGTGACGACCACATGCTTCAGCCCGAGCTGCTTCGTCGCCTGAGCCACGCGCGCCGGTTCATCCGAGAGCGATTCGAGCGACTCGCCGCGCCCCGTCGTGACCGCGCAGAAATTGCAGGAGCGCGTGCAGCTTTCGCCCAGCACCATGAACGTCGCCGCGCCGCGCGACCAGCATTCGCCCAGGTTGGGGCACTCCGCCGACTGGCAGACGGTATTCAACTTCAAGTCGGTAAGGATTCCATGCGTACGCATATCATACTGCGCCGGCCAGGGCTTCTTGAGCCACTCGGGGAATTCTTTGGCACGCCTACGCGGTTCGTTCATGCACTCTTTTTAATGGATGGCGCGGAAATGCAAAATTCAAAATTCAAAATGCAAAAGTGACCGGCGACACGAGGGGGACTACCACAAGTGGAGAGGTGGAGCAGACATTCCTGTCTGCTCGTTCATGCTTCGGGCAGACAGGAATATGACTTGAACGGGTTGAATTCGTTCTCCTCTCGCCCCCGCTGTTGAGGGGGAGAGGGGTCGGGGGTGAGGGGTTTCGGATGTCTTCTAGAAGTGACGCGCTCCCCTCATCCCGCGAGCTCCGCTCGTCGACCTTCTCCCGCGAAAGGGGGGAGAAGGAAAAAGCGCCGCGTTGGCCGTAGTCAGAAACCCGCTCAAGTCACAGGAATGTCTGCCCCACCTCCCGGGTTGTTACTTTTGCATTTTGCATTTTGAATTTTGCATTCGCGCAAAGCGCGCTTCAGCTACAATCGCTTTTTCAGAACAGAGGCTCCTTTTATCGTGCCAGGCGAAATGACTACGCGGACCAGCATGCTGCGCTCCGACAGCGAGCTTGTCGAAGCCGTGCTGAAGGGTTCGCACGAACGCTATGGCGAGCTGGTGCGCCGTTACAAAAGCCTCGTCACCACCTACTGCTACAGCCGCGTCAGCCAGCGCGAAACGGCCGAGGACCTTGCGCAGGAAACGTTCGTGCGCGGTTTCCAGGCGCTGAGTCATTTAAAGAAGCCCTCGGCATTTTCGGGCTGGCTGCTCTCGATTGCCCATAACGTCTGCATTGATCATCTACGCAATAAATCGCGCACCGTGCCGCTTGAAGTTTACAGCGTCAAAGACAGCCAGGGCGAGATCATTCTCGAGAACAAAAAAGACCCCGGCGTGATGGACCGTCTTTCTCAAGAAGAGACGCGGCACCGAATATTGAGCGCAATCAATTCGCTGGGCGAAGAGTACCGCGTGACGCTTGTCTTGCGCCATGTCAACGGTCAAAGTTGCGAAGAGATCGCTGAAACATTGAACATCTCGCTGGGCACCGTGACGAGCCGGCTGAGCCGGGCGCATAAACTGTTGCGCGAAAAACTGCAAAAGCTGATGGAGCCGGATAAGTAAACGGCGGTTGCTGGTTTCGGGTTTTTAGTTTCTGGTTGTTCAACCAGAAACCAGAAACCAGAAACCAGAAACTAGAAACCATAAACTTTAGTTTTGGAGAGTACGGCTGTGGCCGAACCTGCTGAAGACCTCGATCTGCTCATTGATGAGTACCTGGACAACCGCT
>Ga0105047_10009223_pt1 | contig 16293 bp, 10 predicted proteins | sample MAT04_FD_78384 | JGI IMG/M metagenome (GOLD analysis project Ga0105047, IMG submission 78384) | Freshwater microbial communities from Lake Fryxell liftoff mats and glacier meltwater in Antarctica - MAT-04 (megahit assembly) | ecosystem: Environmental > Aquatic > Freshwater > Ice > Liftoff...
ACGTGCAACTGACGCTGACGCAATCGGCGCCCATCACCGGCGCGGTGATCGTGACCACGCCGCAAGACGTCTCGCTGAAGATCGCGCGCAAGGGCCTGCGCATGTTCCAGAAAGTGAACGTGCCGATCCTGGGCATTATCGAGAACATGTCCGGATTCATCTGTCCCAACTGCAGCACCGTTCACAACATCTTCCGCAAAGGCGGCGGCGAACGGATCGCCAAAGACATCGGCGTGCCCTTCCTCGGCGCAATCCCGCTCGACCCGCGCATGGTTGAAGCCGGCGACATGGGCCAGCCGCTGGTGGCGCTCGACACGCGCAGCCCCGGAGCGCAAGCCTTCGAAGCCGTCGCCCGAAAAATGGCCGCGCAGATTTCAATCGCCAACGTCAAAGACGCCGAAGTCCAGAATCGCCCGAAGGAAGTGCATCTCACCGACATGACGCCGCCGCAGATTCTCTGGGAGGACGGCACCACGTCGGTTTACACACACGTCGACCTGCGCTTCGCCTGCCCGTGCGCCGCATGCAAAAACGAGATGACCGGCGAACAGGTCCTTCAGCGACAGGACGTCAAGCCCGACGTCCGCGTCGTAGAGAGCCGCCCAGTCGGCAAGTACGGATTGAACCTGATATTCAACGACGGACATTCGTCGGGAATTTACGTCTTCGATCTCTTGAGGACGCTGGGGAAGATGCAGTAACGGCGGTTTCTGGTTCTTGGTTTCTGGTTTCTGGTTAACAGCATTCGGCGTTGTCGTTCAACCAGAAACCGCAGTTAAAACTTTTACAAGTTTCTTACAAACACCTTTCAGGCATCTGACCATCGCGTAAGCAAGAGGAAGTATCAATACAGGTGAAAGCGGGCAATGCGCCTGCTCCAGAAAAAACCTGTATGAAGGAGAACCTCATGCGTACATTATTTTCAGTGCTGCTCGTCGCGGCACTCGTCACCGGCGCCGCCTCGGCCGGACAAGCGCAGCTCAACGTGGCGCTCGGGCAGCCCACGCTTGTGGCCGGGTTGAAGCAGACCACGTTCCTGAAAGTCGGGCTGACCGGATTCGTCTTCGATTCAGCGACGGTGCGGCCGGCCGTCAACGTCGCGCTGGTGCTCGACAAATCCGGCTCCATGTCCGGCGAAAAGATCGTCAAGGCGCGCGAGGCCGCTATCGCGGCAATCGAACGCCTCGGCCCCAACGACATCGTCTCGATCATTACTTTCGACACGACTGTCAACGTGCTTGTGCCGGCGACGAAACTCACCGACAAGGACGCCATGCGCGCGGCGATCATGCAGATCAGCGCCGGCGGCAATACCGCTCTGTTTGGCGGCGTGAGCAAGGGCGCGGAAGAGATTCGAAAATTCTTCGACAAGAACAGAGTCAACCGCGTCATTCTTCTGACAGACGGCCAGGCCAACGTGGGCCCCAGCTCGCCTGCGGAAGTCGCGTCCCTCGGCGCTTCCTTAAAGAAGGAGAACATCTCGGTCACCACGCTCGGGATGGGCAGCGATTACAACGAAGACCTGCTGGTGCAGCTCGCGGCCAAGAGCGACGGCAATCACGCCTATATCAAATCACCCAATGACGCGGTGCGCGTCTTCAACAGTGAATTCGCCGAAGTGCTCACCGTCGTGGCACAGGAAGTCTGCGTGAAAGTGCAGTGCGCCGAGGGCATCCGTCCGGTGCGCGTGCTGGGCCGCGAAGCAGAGATCGCCGGCCAGACTGTGTACGTTCAGCTCCAGCAGCTTTACAGCAACCAGGAAAAATTCCTGATGCTCGAAGTTGAAATCCCGGCCGGCGAGGAAGGCCGCAACCGCGAGGTCGCCACCGTCAGCGTCAACTATGCGAACATGGCGACGAAGACGACCGACAAGCTCAGCAGCACCGTCAGCGTCTCGTTCACGAAATCCGTTGCGCAGGCTGAGAAGAACGAGAATAAAGTCGTGATGGTTGATGCGATCGAGCAGGTCGCGGTGCATGTCAACGAGAAGGCAACCGCGCTGCGCGATGCAGGCAAGACCGAGGAAGCATTAAAAGAATTCAAAGAAAACGCCGTCAGTCTCAAGAAAGCCGGTGCGAAATATTCCTCCTCGAAATTGAGTGCATATGTTTTGGATAATGAGGAAGCGACCAAGAATCTGGCCCCAGACAAATGGGGCGGCTATCGCAAGGGTAATTTAGAAGATCAGTACAGCCGCAGCAAGCAGATGAAAAAACGCAGTGATGATTAAGAGGCTCATGTGAAACGCCGGCAGTTCATAATCTTCCTGCTCATCGTCGTGACTCCCCTGGCCCTGATTGGATGGCTGGGCTGGCGGGTCACGCGCGATGAGCAGGACGTTTTGCGCCACCGCACCGCCGAACTGCTCGCCAGCCAGCTTAAGGAAAACGACAAGACCATCGCGTCGCTGCTTCAGGAAAATCAACGCAAACTGACCGCGCTGACGGAACTCTCCACGTACGACGCCGATGCGCTCCGCCAGCTCACCCGCAGCACGCCGCTCGCCCGCCAGGTTTTTCTGCTCGATCAAAAAGGCGGCGTGCTCCATCCGCCGGTGCTCGGCGCAATGCTCGAATCCGAACGCGATTTCCTGCGTCGCACGCGGCGTCTGCTCCTCGACAAAGATCTGATCCACGCGCCGTCCGGCGAATCCAAAACCGGCGTGGGGTCGCAGGGCTGGCACGTCTGGTACTGGGAGAACGGGCTCAACTTGATCTTCTGGCGCCGCCTGGAGAACGGGCAGACCATCGGCGTCGAACTGGAACCCGGCCGCCTCGTCGCCGATATCATCGCGCGCCTGCCCGAGACCGATCCGAAGAGCGGCGGCCCCGCCAGCAGCATTGCGCTGATCGATTCCAACGGCGGGCAGGTCTACCGCTGGGGGCTGCACTCACCCGAGGCCAACGAACTGCCGCGCGCATCGGTGGCGCTCAGCGCCCCACTCCATTCATGGCATCTCGATTATTTTCTCTCCGGCGCGCAGTTCGATTCGTCGCTGCAGAGCAGCACGCTGCTGAACCTTGGCGCGGTGCTGACGATCAGCGCCATTGCACTGCTGGCACTGGCGTTTTATTTCTTCCGTGAGCACTCCCGCGAAGCGCTCGAAGCGGCGCAGCGCGTGAACTTTGTCAATCAGGTCTCGCATGAACTGAAGACGCCGCTGACGAACATCCGCATGTACGCCGAACTGCTCGATGAGCGCCTGCCCGACGATTCGGCCGATTCGGCCTCGCCCGTTCGGCGCTACCTGGGCGTGATCGTCTCTGAGAGCCAGCGCCTCAGCCGCCTGATTGCAAACGTGCTCACCTTCGCGCAGCAGCAGAAGAACGCGCTCTCGCTTTACCGCAAACCCGCCAGCGCCGACGAGGTGATCCGCGCCACGCTGGAACATTTCCGCCCGGCATTCGAATCGAAAAGTGTCGACGTAAAACTCGATGCAGACGCTGACGCAGTCGTGCAGATCGATCCCGACGCGCTCGGACAAATCATCGCCAATCTCTTCAGCAACGTCGAAAAGTACGGCGCTTCCGGCGGCATGATGTTTATTGAGAGCCGTCAATCCGGCGGGCGCATCACCATAGTTGTCGCCGACTGCGGCCCCGGCATCCCGGACTCGGAGTCGCAGCGACTCTTCAAACCCTTCGAGCGGCTCAGCAACAAACTCACCGACGGCGTCACCGGCACCGGCATCGGCCTGACCATCGCCCGCGAACTGGCGCGCCTGCACGGCGGCGACTTGATCCTGGAAAAGTCCGAGTCCGGCGCGCGCTTTAAATTGTGGATCGAATCCGGAACACCGAGCGAAATGGAATCGCGACAGGCAACCGTCGAGCGAGCGATTGCTCCCGCAACAGCCGTGTCGCCTGATCTGAATATTATGAAAGAGCCCCAATGAAAGTACTCGTCGCCGAAGATGATCCGCATATTCGCCAGGGGCTCTGCGAAATTCTCGCTGCCGAAGGCTACACCGCCATCGCGGCCCGCGACGGCGCGGAGGCGCTCTTGCTCTTCACGAAGCAAGCGCCCGAGTTCGTCTGCCTGGACATCATGATGCCGGGCGTCAACGGGTATGACGTCTGCCGCGAGATACGGCGGCAGCGTAGCGATGTGCCGATCGTTTTTATCAGCGCAAAGTCGCAGGAGATCGACAAAGTCATCGGCTTGGAACTGGGCGCCGACGATTTCATCATCAAGCCCTTCGGCGTTAAGGAAGTCGTGGCGCGCATTCGCGCGGTGACGCGGCGCTGCCTGGCGCGGCAGGCGGAGAAGAGCGCCGTGCCAACCTCATTTCAGTTCGGCGACCTCGACGTTTTTCCAGCACAGCTTCGGGCACGTCGCGGCGAGACGATATTTGAATTGAGTTTGCGGGACGTGCGTATTCTAGAATTATTTATGAAACACAAAGGCGAGGTGCTCGACCGCAATACGATTTACAATCACGGCTGGGGCGTCGACTTTTTTCCAAACAGCCGCACGCTGGACCAGCACATCTCGCAACTGCGCAAGCGCATCGAACGCGACCCCAAGAATCCGGGTTTCATCCAGACCGTGCACGGCGCAGGATACAGGTATGACGGCTGATCAGACCTCGACGTCAACCGGGATAACCTGTCGCGAAACAGCCGCGGCCTTCAGCGCGTCAGCGCGCACTTTTTTGGCAAGCACCCTCATCAGGCAGAGCCCCGCGATAATAAGAAGCCCGATTGGCGGGATGGCGATCAAGATCCACAGTAGATAAGTGACGCCCATCACGGCATACGGAAAAAGCGCCAGGAAGGCGATGCGCGCTTTGCTGCTCGGCGCGTCATGCGTGTTCAACCGTTCAAGCGCGCACAGAAAGAGCCCTGGGAAATATGACGCGCCGCCAATGAAAGCCCAGGCCATATTCTCATTGCCGGAATACGAGCTGACGATTGTGGGATACGCCGCAAGGCTGAAGATCATCACGAGCAATTCAGCAAGCGAGAAGCGCGGCCCCGATGGCTTGCTGCGATCACGGCCAAGCGCTTTTTTCAGCATGACGATGACAAAGGCGATCACGCCGAAGACGATCAGAAAAAATTCGCGATCAAATATGGAACGGTCCGGAATTTCCAGCGGCTTCAGCATTGCCTTAACAGCAACACTCACGGCCGTGACATAAAGGAAAAACGCACCGAATGAAACCATCAGTGAGATTAAAAATATCATGCCCATGAATTGTTAAGTTCCCGCTCCAGTGTTGCTCTGCTGATTTCGTCTGATAGTATCATCCCCGAACTCGGAATCTTTATAAAAACGGCATCGTCTGCTGATCTGCCAATGTAGAATTGGCGGAGCACAGGGGGATACATGGACGATCTGCTCTCCGCACGACTTGGGTTCGCCATGTCGCTCGGCTTTCATATTATTTTCGCGGCAATTGGCATCGGCATGCCTATGCTGATGGTCATCGCCGAATTGCAGTACATTCGCACGCGCGATGAAATGTACCTGACTCTGGCCAAACGCTGGGCCAAGGGCTCGGCCATTCTCTTCGCCATCGGCGCCGTCTCGGGAACGATCATCGCCTTCCAGCTCGGGCTGCTCTGGCCGGGCTTCATGCGCTATGCCGGATCGATCATCGGCATGCCCTTTTCGCTCGAAGGCTCTGCCTTCTTCACCGAAGCCATCTTCCTGGGAATCTATCTTTACGGTTGGGATAAAATTTCGCCCAAGCTGCATGTGCTCACTGGAGGCATCGTGGCCCTGAGCGGCGCGGTCTCGGGAATTTTTGTCGTATGCGCCAATGCGTGGATGAACAATCCCGAAGGCTTCAAACTTCTTCCTGACGGCAAGACGGTGGATTTCAATTCGATCGATCCGTTCGCTGCGATGTTCAACCGGGGCTGGTTTCATCAGACGCTGCATATGACTCTGGCCGCCTACCTCGCGACGGGCGCGGCAGTGGTAGGCATTCATGCCTACATGCTGATACGCAATCGCGAGAGTTCCTTTCATCGCAAGGCGCTGGGCATTTCACTGGGCATGATGGCCGTCACTGCGTTGCTCCAGCCCATCAGCGGCCATATTAGCGCCCAGCACGTTGCCAAGTATCAGCCTGAAAAACTTGCCGCGCTCGAAGGCCAATGGGAGACCAAAAAAGGCGCGCCGCTGCGCATCGGCGGGTACCCGGATGTTGAAACAGAGACGACCAAGTACGCGATTGAAATTCCGTACATGCTCAGCATCCTGGCGTTTAACGATCCGCATGCCGAGGTCAAAGGTCTTAAGGCTTTTCCAAAAGATGAACGGCCCAATCCGCTGATCGTTCACACGGCCTTCCAGATCATGGTCGGCTGCGGCAGCGCACTGATCGGCATTGCCCTGCTGGCGCTTTTCGTAGCCTGGCGGCAGAAGGGCGTGCCGGACAATATCTGGGTATTGCGCGCGCTGGTCGCCGGCGCGCCGCTCGGATTTATTGCCATCGAAGCAGGCTGGACGGTGACCGAGTGCGGACGCCAGCCATGGATTATTTACCGTGTGCTGCGCACGGCCGATGCCGTGACGCCTGTGCCAAATCTGATCATTCCCATGATCACGTTCATGTTTCTTTATCTGTTTCTTGCCGCGGTCGTTGTCGCTCTGCTGAAACGGCAGATCGCCATCACCGATGGGCCGCACGCGATGGACCGCATCCACCGCGACGAGAAACGGGATCTGCATCACCACTAAGTCCGCGCACATTTTTACAAGGCCCTGGAATTAGCCGTTATGCCTCCTCTTGAAGACATCATCGCCGGCGCGATGCTCGTGGCCGTGACTTTCTACGCGCTGCTGGCCGGAGCCGACTTTGGCGGCGGCGTGTGGGATCTGTTTGCCACCGGACCGCGCGCGCAGGCTCAGCGCGATCTGATCTCCGACGCGATTGCTCCGATCTGGGAAGCCAACCACGTGTGGCTGATCCTGGTGATCACCATCCTCTTTGTGGCCTTCCCCACAGCCTTCGCGACGATCATGATCTCGCTCCATATTCCGCTCACGCTTTCATTAATGGGCATCGTGCTGCGCGGCGCGGCATTCACCTTCCGGCACTACGACGTTCACCTCGATAATGTGCAGCGCCGCTGGGGCCGAATTTTTGCAATCACCAGCACGATCACTCCGATCACGCTGGGCATGTGCATCGGCGCGATAGCGTCGGGAAAAATCACAGACGACCCGGCGCATGCCAGTTTCTTCAGCGCCTGGCTGAACCCCTTCGCGATCTCGGTCGGATTTCTGTCGCTGGCTCTGTTTTCATTCATCGCGGCTGTGTTTCTTGCCGTGGAAGCCAAAGACGTGGGACTGAAGGAAGATTTCCGCAAGCGCGCGCTCGTTTCGGCGGGCGCGATATTCATACTCGCCTGGGTCTCGTTTTTTCTCGCGGCCGAAGGCGCGCCGCGCGTGCGCGCTGGATTGACCGGATCGACGTGGGCGATGATCTATCACAGCGCGACGGGCCTGGCCGCAACGGCCGCGATCTTCTGCATCTGGACGCGGCGCTACATGATCGCGCGACTCTTTGCAACGTTGCAGTTGGTGTTGATCGTGTGGGGCTGGGCCATCTCCCAGTACCCGTACCTTGTGCCGGAGACGATTACAATCTCCGACGCCGCAGCGCCGCCGGTCACGCTGAAGTTTCTCTTCTGGGCGCTGGCGGCAGGCGCCGCTCTACTTTTCCCGTCGTTCTATTATTTGTATAGACTGTTCAAAGGCAAAGCCGCGTTCAGCATTATTGGCGATGATAGCCCGCCGACGAATCCGTCGTAAGCTAGATGCGCAACGAGAGCAAATCACCTTCGATGTGAACAGGGGGATGGCCGTTCCCTCACCGCGGAGCGGTGACAGAAGGTATCTATTAATGAAAGTGGAGTCAGTCCGCCTATCGACATTTGATCGTGAATTGCCTCAAACCCCGCGCGCACCGTAAAACGGCGTCGTCAGAATAATCATCAGATCCAGGAAAAAGCTCTGCTTCTCGATGTAGTACAAATCGTAATCAATGCTTTCGTGGATCGGGTTTTTACGGTCGGCGGAAATCTGCCAGATTCCCGTGATGCCCGGCTTCACACAAAGTCTCTGACGCTGGATCGGATTATAAAGCGAGACGATCTGCGGCATCTCCGGGCGCGGACCGACCACCGACATATCGCCAGTCAGCACGTTCCAGAACTGCGGCAATTCATCCACGCTCAGTTTGCGCAGCCAGCGTCCTAGTTTCGTAATGCGCTGGTCGCCGGAATGCTGCGGCGTGCGCGCGTAGGCCGGCGCGTCTACGTGCATGGTTCTGAATTTGTACATCAAAAAAGGGCGGCCACCCTGGCCGATGCGTTCGTGCCGGAAAAGCGCCGGACCTTTCGATGAAAGCCGGATCATCAGGACCAGCACCGGCCACATCAACAGCGTCACAGGGTTGAACAGCACGATCAACGCGAAGATCACGTCAAAGGCGCGCTTGGTCAGCGGGATCGGCTGCATCGTCGCGCGCGGTTTGATCGAGAGCAGAGGCACGCCGCCCAGCGCTTCCATGGTCAGCGTTTCAAGCGGAATCGAGTACAGGTTGGGCACGAAACGGCAGGGCACTCCGGCATCGCCTGCGGCCTGAGCAATCTCGATGATCGCCTGCTGCTCTGCCTCGGGCATGGCGATCCAGATTTCCTGCGCTTCGTATTGTTCGAGCGTCTCGTCGATTCGCGAGAGCGTTCCGGCGACCGGAATCGGATCATGGCCGGTCAGACAATCAATGTTCTGCCCGGTCTTGGATCGATCGTTATCTAAGAAAGCCACGGGCAGAATGTGAAATTTGGGGCTGTGCAGAAGCTTGCGAGCAATGGTCCGTCCGGCCTCGCCCGAGCCGCAGATTATCACACGCCGGAAGAAGTGGCCGCGAGCCTGCAGGTAGCGGCGCAATTTAAAACCCAGCGCGCGCGCGACCAGCACCCCCGTGCAACCCAGCAGCACGCCCAGTCCCACAATCAAGCGCGAGACATCCGTCTTCGGTTCGATCAAAAAATAGCTCGCCGATACCACCATCGCAGCCGCCAGAAAGAGACCCTGCAACACCGACGTCGCCTCGTCCATATTCATCAGCCCGGTTTCCCGCGTCTGATACAGGTGCTTGACGGTGAAGCTCAAGACCACGATCACTGTAAACGCCACCGCAATCGCAAAATAATCAGCGCCATTGGGCAGATGCGGATTGCGTTTCAGGGCATCCAGCAGTGATGTGTTTTTGTACAACTCGAAGGCTGCAAAAAAGCCAATCAGACAGGCGCTCATGTCAAATATTAGCTGCAACATATTCAGCAGCACGGCTGCATTATCAGTACGTCTATGAATCATCAGCCCACTCATCCTGCCATGAGAATCGGAGAACGTTGCATTAGTGCATTTTGGAAGGGATAAAGTTTAGCAGAAAGACACTAAAATCCAACAAGGATTACGCACGAGCCTGCTTCGAAGGCCTGCTTCGAAGGATCTAGCTGACATCGCCGAGTTGCAGTTCCGGGGCGTTTCCCGCCCCTCAAACATACTAAAACGTTTGAGCTTTCCCGTTTGTCCCAACAATATTTTAGGATTTTTTTCGGCACTCGTGCAATTGTTATAAGTGGCTCACATCAATGCATTTAAGCGATCGGATTTTTCGCTCCGAATGGGCTTTTTTTTTGAGACTCGCGCCACCCGTGCAACGCCTCACTTAATGCCAGCTCGGTCCAGGATAAGTTGCACCAGTAACGCCGTGCCCCAGACCAGTGCCTTTTCGTCGATATTGTACTTCGGGTGATGGAAGCAATGCGACGTTTCATCCGATCCATTGCCGGCCCCGAGAAAGCCGAAGCAGCCCGGAATCGTCTGCAGGTACCACGCGAAATCTTCGCCGCCCATCGTCGCTTTGATCTCGCTTTCGCTTCCGCCCAAGGCCCGAAAGGCGCGCGTCATCTTCTCGACGGAACCTTTCTGATTGACCAGCACCGGCGTGCCGCGCAGGTAATCGACGCGCGCCTTCTGCCCGTGTGCCTTCGCGATGCCCGAGGAAATCTCTTCGACCCAGAGCGGCAGATTATCACGCGTCAGCGCCGACAAACTCCGCGCCGTGCCGATCAGCCGCGCTTTGCCGGGAATGACATTGAAGGCCGACCCCGCGTCCATCTGGCAGATACTGACCACAGCCTGATCGAGCGGGTCGACGCGCCGCGAGACGATCGATTGCAGCGCGGTGATAATCTGCGCCGCCGCCAGAACCGGATCGCGCGTCAGATGCGGCATCGCGCCATGCCCGCCGATGCCTTCGACGGTGATCTCGAGCTTATCCATGCTGGCCATCAGCGGCCCGCTGCGAATGCCCAGCACTCCGGTCGGCAGCAGCGGGTTGACGTGGATGCCGAAGATCTCATCGACGCCCTTGAGATGTCCTTCCTTTATTAACATTTCAGCGCCGCCCGGCGGAACCTCTTCCGCAGGCTGAAAGATCAATTTCACCTGGAACGGAATCTGATCGCGGTACCGAGCCAGAATCCGCGCCGCGCCCATCAGCATGGCGGTGTGCGCGTCATGCCCGCAAAGATGCCCCTTGCCGTCCGTGGTGGATCGGTACGGCACGTTGTTCTCTTCATGAATCGGCAGAGCATCCATGTCCGCGCGCAACGCCACGACGCTGGACTTCTGCGGATTGAGCACCGCGATCGTGCCAGTTAGAGCCGCGCCGCGGCAGACGGTATAGCCTTCACGCTCACAGAAATCGGCGGCGATCCCGCCGGTGCGAATCTCCTGCCACGCAACCTCCGGATGCCGATGCAAATCGCGGCGGATATCGATCAGCTCCGATTCCATTTCACGGGCCAGTTTCAGCGCGGTAGACAAAGCAAACTCCCTTGTTGAAATTTGAAAGGTGGAGCAGACATTCCTGTCTGCACGATCATGCGTCGGGCAGACAGAAATTTGGCTTGAACCGATTTTTATTCGCTCCTGCTGTTACTTGCCGCGGAGCGGCAACGGATATTAGCCGGGGGCAAGTCCGCCGCAGCGGACGCAGCCCCCGGACTGTGGCCTCGAAGTAGACAGCGCCCCGGCAGGGGCTGCAGGAGAGGCCAGTGTTTATCTGAATCCTCTGGCAGCCCCTGCCGGGGCGCAACCGATCTTCGCTGCCTACTGGGGGCGCTGCGCTTGCCCCCGGCTTCTAATCTCCCGTTGCCGCTCCGCGGCAAGAAACTAACTTTGCGAAAAATAACCCGTTCAAGTCATAAGAATTTTTGCCCCACTTACACAACACTGACAGCCCAACAACTGCCCGTGCCACACAACGTTGCCGTGACTTCTCAACCGACTCGACTGTAACTGCGATAGGGGACTTCGTCGATTTTCGATTTCACAATTGGCAGGCTTCAGCCATTGCACCGCTTGCTTTTTGGCGCGAGCACATAGAATGGTCCGATCATGAAACCAGTCCTGTGGGGGCAGGACGGGCTTGCCGTGAAGGCACGCCTGTTCTGTGGGTTTATTGCGCTGCTCGGGTGCCTTCTGGCCATCAGCGGCTGCACAAAACAAAAGATCGCACAGGGCGACTTCGAAGAGCGCAAGAAGAACGCGCTGGCGCTGCAGAATTCGCCGTTCACCAGCGTCGCCGCCGCCTCGCCCCTTCCTGTCCCGCTGCCGGTTCTTGCCAACGAGCGCACTTCGCAAGTCTCGATTCATCTCGACAACCTTTCCATCTTACCCGGAGCCACCGTCACCGGCAGCCTCTCCGGTCGCTGGCCGGCCGGCGCGCGGTTGGTCTGGATCGACGGCGCGGGCCGCGTCGCCGATTGCTACAACCTGCCCGAACTGCCTCCGACCGACAAAACGCGCCCCGCTCAGCCGCAGAAGTTCAGCCTGCCCGTGCCGCGCGGTTGCTGGGGCGAACGCCATGAGCTCGCGCTGATCGAGCCCGCTTCCAAAGCAAGCATTCGCAGGCAGTCGCGCCTGCCGCTGGCGCCCGAAATCGAGAACGCATTCTGCAGCGTCATCAGCAGCGTCTCATTCATAACCCCCGCCGCCGCGACGGACGCGTGGAACGATTACCTCGCGATCCTCGACGGCGGCATCCAGAACAGCGACCCGCTCTTCTGGCAGTTGATCCGCGAACAAGGCATCACGACCATCGCCGCGCGAACATGGGAAAGCGGCACGCCGGGCGCGCAGAACGGGTTCTCGATCATCAGCGACCTGATGCCACAGAACAAACATCCGCTGCTCCTGCAAAACGCCCATGAACGCCTGATGAATTACGCCGCGACCCGCGACATCAACGCTTTCGTCCGGCAGCCGCCCATCTTCGACGACGCCACGCTCGAGACCGTCCGCGACACCATGGAACGCAGCCTTACTAATAAGGAGAACGTGCGCCCGATCGCGTGGTCGCTCGGCGATAAGCTCGCCCTGACGCCCGGCGCAATGCCCTTTGATTACGATCTCTCGCCCGTCACTCTGGATGTCTTCCGCGGCTGGCTGGAACAGAAATACGGCACGCTGCAGGCTCTCAATAATCAGTGGGGCGCCGAGTTCAGCAAGTGGAGCGAAGTCAGCCCGCCGGTCACCGACGAGATCAAGGCCGCGCACAATCCGCATTACGCAATGGGACTGGAATTACTTCAGAAAAAGGGCGCCGACGATCCCGCGCAAAAGATGGACTACCGCAGCGGCGTGCGCGGTTTCACCTTACATCAGAACGAACTGCGAGTGCCGGGTCGCGAGAATTTCTCCGCCTGGAGCGATGCGCGCGAGTTCAACAATTTTGCATTCGCGCGACTTGTCCGCGAATATAGCCGCACCGCGCGCGAGCTCGGAGCAAGCGCCCCGCTGGGGCTCAGCGGCGGGCAGTCGCCATCGGCATGGGGCTGGGACTGGGCGCAGCTCGCGCCGTCCTTGGGCTGGGTCGAACCCGACGACGCCTTCCCCAGCCGCGAAATGCTGCGCAGTCTCTCGCCTGAAATTCGCACCCTCGCGCGCCTCTCGCCCCTTGAGCCGAAAGCATCATGGCAGCTCTGGCAGCGCTGGTTGCGCGGCGACCGCGGCTGCATCATCTCGCAAAAAGAGAGCTGGCTGCCCGGCCCGCTGAATGTTCACTCCTCCGACGCCGACGCCGTTCTCGCCGACATCCGCATGCTCAGCCAGGGACTGACGACGCTGCGCGAAATTGCGCTTCGCCCCGATTACGGCGTGGCGCTCTATTATTCGCCGCGCTCGATCCAGCTTCACTGGATGCTCGACAGCGAAGCCGACGGATCGTGGTGGATGCTGCGCGACCCGCAGCATGAGGCCGCGCGCAGTTCGGCGCTCCTTCAATATAGCGCGTGGACGGCGCTGCTCGGCGATCTGTCATACAGCCCGCGTTTCGTCGAGCCGGCGCAGTTGCTCGCCGGACAGCTCAACCCCTCGCAGACGCGCGTCCTGATTCTGCCGAAAGTTCTTTCGCTTAGCGACGAAGAGGCTGCCGCCATTCGCGCATTTGCCAAACAAGGCGGCGTGGTGATCAGCGACGGCGCCTGCGGCACCTTCGACGCGCACGGCAAGCGCCGCGTCCCGCCCGACGCGCTCACGCTCCCCTCCCCTGGCCAGCGCCGCGATAACATGGCCGGCGCCGGCATTCTCGACAGCGACTTCGGCATCGCGCGCGGCGACCTGCGCGTGCTGGAACTGAATGGCTCCTTTAATGGAGACGAGTCCTCGCGCGTAAAGTTTCATCCGGTTGACGGTCAGGAGGCCGGCCCCGACTCGCCCGAACTGCGCGTGCTCGAACCTGGAATCGTCGCCGCCGGAGCCGACAGCCACGCCACTTCGGCCACGGGCGCCGACGCGCTGCTTAGCAAAGCCAGCGGCAAGGGCCGCTTCATCTATCTCAATCTCTGCCTGCAGGATTACACGCAACTGCGCACCATGCCGGCGCTCAACTTTCAATTCCACGGCATGAGTGCAGAAGAGTACGAAAAGCAGTTCGGCACTCCCGCTGGTGGCGAAGCCGTCCGCCTTCTCTTGACGGATATCCTGACCGAAGTCTTCGCCAGCGGCGAAGTTTTGAGCGTCTCGTCGAAAGACGGTGCACCGCTGCGCAACATCCGCCGCACGCGCTTTGCGCTCGGCGGCAGCAACGACTTCTTCGGAGTGCTCGCCGAATCCGCCGCGCCCTTTCAGACAATTCAGCTCGGAATGGATCAAGCTCGCCATTGGTACGATATGCGGACGGGCGCTTATCTCGGCAGCGGCCAGTCAGTCGCGGCCAAATTGCCGCAGAGCCGCGCCGGACTTTACTCCGCCCTCGGATACCAGATCGAACGCCTCAGCCTGAAAGTGCGGCGCACCGGCGAGCGTACGTTCAAGATCAGCAGCGGCTTGCAGACGTCTGAAAATGAGCGCCCCGCGCGGCATATATTTCACCTCGAGGTTTTCAATCCCAACGGCGATCCGCTGCCGCACTACGGCCGCAATATCGTCGCCGAGGGCGGCACATGGAACGGCGAGATCATCCTGGGTCTCAACGAACCTGCGGGCATCTACCGAATCGTGCTGCGAGATATTCTCAGCGGGCGCCGGACTGACGGCGAGTTACATAAAGAGAATGTCGATTGCCTGATCGTTGCACCGTGATTCAAATATAAAGCCAAATACTTTCAATTTAGTCGCGCCGTCCTTGACACTGCCCTCCGAATAAGATTTACTGAATCTGCAAAGTCATTTATGAAAATGGAGTGCTCGGCGCGTGAAAACATTCGTTCTAAAACATAGTTCGTGTAATGCCGCCTGGCCGATGGCGTGTATCTCCGTCATTCGAAATAACATGCGTTCGGCTTCAGCCTGATCTTGTGCATAAAATCTTGGATTGCACAGGAAGGCCGGAGCCGAAAACTCCGGCCTTCTTCGTTTGTTCAATTAAATCCGCGGCAATTTTGAACACAAAGCGCTCTTCAAACGTCTAATTAATGAGGAAAGGGATCTGAAAACGGATGAAAAAAAATCGACCCATCAGTCTCTATTACTGCTCAAGCTGCAAAGCGACGATGCGCCACGCTGAGACGCCAACAACGTCAACATGCCTGCGTTGCGGCAGCGTAAAAACAGTGACGCGAATTGTTAAAAATGCCGGAAACAAGCAGCCCGATCTTCAGCCTGAATGGAATTGATCGTCACCCTGCCGCCTCTTTTTCCGCTTCACCGTTCTCGGTTTTCCGTGATTCAAATTCGGGCTTGATAGTGGATTCGGTCGCGGGCTTCGCCGTTGGGATCTCGCCGGATTGAGCTGGCACATCGGTCAGTGCAATGGGCGAAATTTTCGGACCGCTCACTTCCACTTCAGGCGCTGGATTCGAACACGTTTCGCTCGCGGGCTGACTTGGCACCTCGTCGCTTGCCGCCTCTGGCGTTTCGATAATTGTTACAATTTCAGGAGTGGACTGCGGCGGCGCGGCACTCGCCGTGCGTTCCCGCACGCTTCGCGTCAGCGATTCCGGTTCGTGCTCGATCCGCCGAACAAACTCCGGATCGCGCAACGCTGATAGCAGCAAAAGAAAGAGTGTTACGAAGATAAATCCAAGCGCCATGAGCCCGATCGCGTGGCCAGAGCCTGCATTTCCAGCCACTGGCGCTTGCGCCGCCGAGCCGCTCGCCGCCTTGCGCGAGTCGGCCTGGCTTTGGACAGGCGCCGGTTCTTGCATGCGGCCGTAGAGATCAGCAGCCAGCAAGAATGCGGACACCGCGCCGCTGAACGCCACGATCAAAAGCACATATCGGAGCTGCATGATTAGTCAGCTCCTGGCGCCCGCATTGCTTAACCTTCCCAGCACAAGAGCCAAGAGCCAAGAGCCAAGAGCCAAGAGCCCTCTTAAGCCTTCGCTTCTGCCTTCTCGTCCTTCTTCTTTTCGGCCTTCGGAGCGACTGCGCTTGCGCGCGGCTTCACCGATGACTCGTTCTCGGCCAGGCGCGTGGCCTTGCCGACGCGGTCGCGCAGGTAGTAGAGCTTGGCGCGGCGAACCTTGCCGCTCTTCTTCACTTCGATTTTATCGATCGAAGGGCTGTGCAGCGGCCAGACGCGTTCCACGCCTTCGTTGCCGACCAAGCGGCGCACGGTGAACGCTTCGCCCAGGCCCGAGCCTTTCCGGCTGATCACGATTCCGGTGAAGATCTGGATGCGTTCTTTTTCGCCTTCCACGATCTTGACGTGCACGTCGACGGTGTCGCCGATCGTGAATCCGTCTTTGCGATTGGCCTTGAGGTCCGGCATCTCCGCCACTTGCTTTAAATGAATCTTTGCTGCCATGTTCGTAA
>Ga0105047_10009225_pt1 | contig 16290 bp, 14 predicted proteins | sample MAT04_FD_78384 | JGI IMG/M metagenome (GOLD analysis project Ga0105047, IMG submission 78384) | Freshwater microbial communities from Lake Fryxell liftoff mats and glacier meltwater in Antarctica - MAT-04 (megahit assembly) | ecosystem: Environmental > Aquatic > Freshwater > Ice > Liftoff...
CCTTTGTCGACGCCCAGTGGCTCTCTGAGTTCGATGCACGCCTCACCGAGTACCGCCAGTCACTCGACCGTGACCTGAAGACCCTGAGCGATGCAGGCGATGACTGACGCACCCGCGCTCGAGTTCGCCACCGACGACACCGTGTCGGGCTTTCGTCTGCATCGCTTGGAGCTTCTCAATTGGGGCACCTTCCACCAGCACGTATGGAGCCTCGATCTGCGAGGCCACAACACGCTGCTCACCGGCGACATCGGCTCGGGCAAGAGCACCCTGGTCGACGCGGTCACCACTCTGCTGATCCCCGCCCACAAGGTGGCGTACAACAAAGCCGCCGGCGCCGAGGGGCGCGAACGTTCGCTGCGCTCCTACGTGCTGGGCCACTACAAGTCTGAACGCAACGAAGTGGGCGGTGCATCGAAGCCGGTAGCCCTGCGCGACGACTCCACGCTCAGCGTCATCCTCGGCGTCTTCAAGAACGAGGGTTTCGGCCAGACCATCACGATCGCTCAGGTGTTCTGGATGAAGGAAGCGGTCGGCCAGCCGGCGCGTCTGTTCGTCGGCGCCGAACGCGAGCTCTCCATCGCTGAACACTTCACTGCGTTCGGTGCCGACATTGGCGCGCTGAAGAAGCGCCTCAAGGGCCAGGGTGCGGAAGTCAACGACACCTTCCCTCCCTACGGTGCATGGTTCCGCCGCCGCCTGGGCAACATGAGCGAGCAGGCCCTGGAACTGTTCCATCAGACCGTCTCGATGAAGTCGGTGGGCAACCTCACCGAGTTCGTGCGCCACCACATGCTCGATGCGGGCAGCGCCGACGAGCGCATCAACAAACTGCTCGGCCACTTCGACGATCTCAACCGCGCACATGAATCGGTGCTGCGCGCCAAGCGGCAGATGGAGCTACTGAGCCCGATCGTCGGCGACTCCGACCGCCACGACGTGCTCGCAGCAGAGCGCTCCGCCCACGAGGCCGGCCGCAACGCGCTGCGTACCTACTTCGCCGCCGTCCGCTCGCAACTGCTACGCGAGCGGCTCGACGAGTTGGCGGTGCTGCGAAGCAAGGCCGAGACGCTTCGGGAGGCGCAGAGCGACGAGCAACGCCGTCTGCTCGCTCGCCGTGAATCGCTGCGTCTCGACCTCGCAGCCAACGGTGGTGACCGGTTGGCCACGATCGAGACCGAGATCACCCAACGCGCAGCCGAGCGCGACCGACGCAAGCGGAAGGCCGACAACTACGCCACGCTCTGCCGCCAGCTCGACGTACCGGTAGCCGAGGACATCGACGCGTTCCACGCCACTCGCCGAACGTTCGAGGCGCGCACCTCCGACACGTTGGCTCATGCTGCCGAGGTGCAGAACCACCTCAACGAAGCCGGCGTGCAACTGCAGCTCGGCAGGCAGGAACACGACGCACTCGGTGAGGAACTGCACAGTCTGCGCGCACGCAAGAACAACATTCCGCGCGAGCAAGTGCAGTTGCGCGAGCAGTTGTGCGCCGCGCTGCAGATCAGCGAGGCAGATCTGCCCTTCGCCGGCGAGCTGCTACAGGTACGCGACACCGAGAAAGCTTGGCAAGGCAGTGCCGAGCGGGTCATGCGCTCTTTCGGCCTGGCGCTCCTGGTCAGCGACGACCGCTACGCCGAGGTGCAGGCATGGGCGGACGCCACCAACCTGCGCAACCGATTCGTCTACTTCCGAATCCGCGACGACACGAACCGCGGAGCACCGACCGAGCTACAGCCGCAGTGGCTGGCCCACAAGATCGACGTGCAACCAGGCACGCGCTTGCGTCGCTGGTTGCACAACGAATTGGCCCGCCGCTTCGACTACATCTGCTGCGATACGCCCGAGCAGTTTCGGCGCGAGCGCCGGGCCATCACGATGGCCGGCCAGACCAAGGGTGGCGACGAGCGCCACGAGAAGGACGACCGCTACCGCATCGACGACCGCAGCCGCTTTGTGCTCGGCTGGTCCAACGCCGACAAGATCGCCGCCCTCGAAGAGCAGCAACGCAAACTCGCAGCTGCACTCGGCCCCATTGGTGAACGCATCGGTGCACTCAGCCGCGAGCAGGCGGAGCTGCAACTCGTCGCACAGCAGCTCGCACAGCTGGCGGTGTACGACGACTACCTCGACGTCGACTGGCACACACCGGCCCGTCAGATCGTGGAGCTCGAAGGCGAACGCGAACGGCTGGCAGCTTCGTCGGACCAGCTTCGGTCGCTGCGCTTGGAGATCGCCAACAACGACCTCGCCGTGTCGACGCTCGACACCAAGCTGGAACGAACCCGCAACGACCTGGCCGACGTCGGAGCGCGCGAGAAACAGGCGGACGAGCAGCTGCAGGAACAAGCCACACAGCTGGAGCACCCCGACGCGGCGCGACACCTCACGATGGCGACGAGCATCGAGACGGCACGCTCCGCTGTGCAGATGACCACGCATTCATTGCGCACCTGCGAGGCCGACGAACGCCGGTTACGCGAGTACCTCCAAGCGAGCATCGACTCCACCGCTCTGCGCATCAGCCGTGTCGCGGAGCGGATCGTGAAGGCTATGCAGGGCTACCGCCACGAATTCCCTGCGGAGACCACTGATGTCGACGCCTCCGTCGACGCCGGTGCTGCGTACCGGGCAATGCTGCAACAATTGGCCAGTGACGACCTGCCCAGCCACGAAGCACGCTTCAAGCAGCTGCTCAATGAGAACACCATCAACGAGATCGCCAACTTCCAGGCGCAGTTGCTACGCCAACAGGCCGACATCCGTGAACGCATCGAGGCCATCAACGGCTCACTGACACACATCGACTACAACCCTGGGCGGTACATTTCGTTGGAGCTGTCCCCGAGCGGCGACGCCGAGGTGCGCGACTTCCAACACGACCTTCGCCGGTGCACGGAGGGTTCACTGATGGGCTCCGACGACCCTCACTACGCTGAGGCAAAGTTCATCGAGGTACGCGCGCTCATCGACCGTTTCCGTGGGCGCGACGGTTTGGCCGAGATGGATCGGCGCTGGACCGCGAAGGTCACCGACGTGCGTAATTGGTTCGTGTTCGCCGCCTCTGAGCGGTACCAGGAGGACCATGCCGAGCACGAGCACTACAGCGATTCGTCCGGCAAGTCAGGCGGCCAGAAGGAGAAGCTGGCCTACACAGTGCTCGCGGCAAGCCTGGCGTATCAGTTCGGGCTGGAGTGGGGCGAGGTGCGCTCGAAGTCATTCCGCTTCGTGGTGATCGACGAAGCGTTCGGCCGCGGCTCGGACGAATCCGCCCGCTACGGCCTACAACTGTTTGCTCTGCTGAACCTGCAACTGCTGGTGGTGACACCGATGCAGAAGATCCGCGTGATCGAACCGTTCGTCAGCAGCGTCGGCTTCGTACACAACGACGGCGGGCGCGATTCCCGTCTGCACAACCTCACCATCGAGGAGTACTTGGACGAGAAGCAGCGACATCGAGGCGAACGCACACAATGACATCGCCAGCGTGGTCCACACCTGCCGATGTGCGTGCAGCCGTCCTACGCAAGTGGGAGCGGGGGCAGCTCCTTGCAGACGTCGCTCAGCCCACCGGCACGTTCCCGTTGCGCATCACGATCAAGCGGCCAACATCCGCCGAACTCGGGACGCGTTTCGAGGAAGTCCGCGTGTGGGTGAACGGGCTGGTCAGCGTCAGTCGCATTCGCTTGGAGGCTCGCGATCTCAACCACCGGCAACTGGGCGCCAATGCGATACCCGTGGCGGTGTGGTTCGACTCGGTGGACGATGCGGCGGCAGCGATCGGGAAGGGTCGCGACTTGGCGCGGTTCCGCGAATTGGTCGACCACACCGCTGAGAGATGCCCGGAGTTGGTGCCGCTGCTCGCCAGGCGTCCGCTGGATGCACTCGCCGAGGCGAGCGTCTGGCCACGCCTGCTGGATGTAGCGGCCTGGGTGCAGGGCCACCCTCGTCCGGGTGTCTATCTGCGTCAGGTCGATGTGCCGGGAGTGCACACGAAGTTGATCGAGCAACACCAGCGCACGCTGGCTGCGATGCTCGAAATCGTGTTGCCGGCGGCGGCAATCGACCACGGGTTCGGCCAGGCCCATTTCGTTCGTCGCTACGGCTTCAGGGTCCGACCGCGATTGATCCGGTTCCGATCCCTCGATCACCGGCTCGGTCTCTCTTCGAACGACATCGACCGCCATTACACACTCACTGCCGCGGACTTCGGCCGGATCGATCCGCCGAGTCGAGTGTTCATCACCGAGAACGAGATCAACTTCCTGGCCTTCCCCGATGTCGCCGGCGCGATGGTTGTGTTCGGCGCCGGGTCGGGGCTCGAGCACCTCGCCGACGTGCCCTGGCTCGCAAGCGTGCCCGTGCACTACTGGGGCGACATCGACACCCACGGCTTCGCGATCCTCGACCAACTGCGCGCAGTGGCCCCGCATGCCACTTCTCTGATGATGGACAGCAAGACGTTGCTGGCTCACCGCGACCATTGGGGTGTGGAGGACAAGCCGACCCGCCGCGACCTTCTTCACCTGACCAACGCAGAGCTCGCCCTGTACGACGACCTGCGCGACAACCGACTGCAACCGAACCTCAGGCTGGAGCAGGAACGCATCCAATTCAGCTGGGTTCAGGCCGCGTGCGCAACGTGAGCCCACGCCCATCCCAGCTGCCCGGCCGAACGCCGCGCCGGCGACCCGTGCTACAGCTGACAGAGTGACGACTGAAATCTTCATCCTCGCCGGGTTACAGACCGACTTCGCCCGCACCAATGCGGAGCAAGGCCTTGCGATCCGTGCCCAAGATCCACCCCGACATCCCCACCCACTTCGCCGTTGTGCCCCGCCGCTGCGGCACCCAAGACATCCGCTGGTTCGAGGCCGATCCCACCTACGTCCTGCACTGGATCAACACGTTCGAGGACAGCGACTGGCTGGTGCTCGACGGCTCCTTCCATCACGAGCCGATGCCCGCCAAACGCGAGGGCACACCAAAGCCGCTGTCGCTCTACCGCTGGCTCGACATCGATCAACCTCGACCGGCTACAGACCCGGCCGCACCGCTGGCGCTTCAACCTGGTCACCGGCGAGACGAAGGAAGAATCGCTGACCGTCCAGATCTCCCGGGCCAGACGCGACCGCGCCCCGGAGGGAGCCGGGTCCGCAGCGTGGGTAGGCTCCGGTTGCATCGAATCCGGTTGCAGAACCGGGAGGGAGACGCCTTGGCTGATCGTGTGCTGGTAGTGGAAGACGACGAGACCGTTCGCACGCTGCTGCGAATGCTGCTCGAGGACGAAGGCTTCGCCGTGACCGAAGCTTCCACGGGGCTGCAGGCCACCGAACGCTTCGATCGCTCACCCTTCGAACTGGTGTTGCTCGATCTGCGCCTGCCGGGCATGAACGGCTTCGACGTGTGCCGCCACATCCGGCGCCACAGCGAGGTCCCCATCATCATGGTCACCGCCCAGCAGGACAGCCACGACATCGTCGCCGGGTTGGAACTGGGCGCCGACGACTACGTCACCAAGCCGTTCAACGACCGCGAACTGCTGGCCCGCATTCGTGTGCAACTGCGCCGCAAGGGCGGTACGGGCACCGGCGAGCGGCTGACCACCGGGCCGCTGGAGGTGCTGCCCGACGAGGGCACCGTCCGGCTGGACGGCGTGCCCGTTTCGCTCACGCGCACCGAGTTCCAACTGCTGTGCCACTTCTCGCGCCACCCCAACCGGGTGTGGAGCCGCGACCAGTTGCTACAGCAGATCTGGGGTTACGAGCACACCGGCGACGGCCGAGTGGTGGACACCCACGTCGCCCGGTTGCGAGTCAAGATCGAAACCGATCCTGCGAACCCGCAGCTGATCCAGACCGTCCGTGGCCTCGGCTACAAGATGCCGCGCGACACGACATGAAGATCATGCCGCGCGGCTTGCGTGCCCGATCTGCGCTCGGCTTCGCGCTGCTGGCACTGGTGCTGTCCACCGGGCTCAGCGTCGCCACCTATCAGCTCGCCCGCTGGTACCTGCTGGACCAACGCCAGACGCTGGCCACTCGCCAGACGGTGCTGCACGCGCAGGTGGTCAACGGTCAGCTCTCCGGTCAACGCGTGCTCACCGATGACGAGATCCTCGATGCGCTCGCTCGCACCAAGGGCCGCGCGGTGATGGAAGTGAACGGTCAGTGGTACTCGGCAGTCGTCGACCTCAACGAGTCGCGCATCCCGTCGGAGCTGCTCGACGCCACCCGCGAAGGCGTGCCTCAACGCCAACGTGTCAGGGTCAATCAGGTGCCGTACTTCGTGGTTGGCGTGCCCCTGCCGGAGGTGAATACGGTCTACTTCGAGTTCGTGCCGGCCACCGAGTACGAACGCACGCTGCGCACGTTGGCCCTCGTCCTGGTCGTTGTCGCCTCGGCCACCACCGCCACCGGCGCCGCTTCCGGCTTCGTGCTGTCGCGCCGAGTGCTGCGGCCGCTTACGGCCGTGGCCGACACTGCGCGGGCGATGAATGCCGGCGATCTGCAGCGCCGCCTCGACGTGGGCGACGACCCAGACCTGTTGCCGGTCGCCGCCTCGTTCAACTCGATGGCAGCCTCGCTGGAGGCCCGCATCGCCCGCGAGCAACGCTTCACCGCCGACGTCAGCCACGAGCTGCGCACACCACTGACCGCGATGGGCTCGGCCGTCTCGCTGGCCAAGCGAACCGTCAGCCCGGAACGCACTGCGTTCGCCATCGACGTGCTCGCCGACCAGGTCGACCACCTTCGCCAGCTGACACTGGAACTCCTCGAGCTTTCCCGCATCGATGCCGCCCGAGCGGACGACCATCGTGAAATGACCGACATCCACGCGCTGGCCGTCCGCCAGGCCGCAGCCCACGAACTGGATGCGGCCATCGTCGTCAGCTCGGCGACGCCGGTGCTGCACGAGGTGAACGCACTGCGGTTCGAACGGACGCTCGCCAACCTGTTGGAGAACGCCGCCCGCTACGGCGGTGGCGCGACCCGTGTCGAGTGCCGCCACACGGACGGTGTGCTGCAGGTGACAGTCGACGACCAGGGGCCGGGTGTGCCCCACGACGAACGCACGTCGATCTTCGGGCGCTTCCACCGCGGCAGCGCCGAAGCCGCACCCGACCAACCCAAGGGCACTGGGCTCGGGCTGTCACTGGTCGACGAATACGTCCGCCTGGAGTACGGCCAGGTGTGGGTGGAGGACGGCCCGGGCGGCGGTGCCCGCTTCGTCGTCGAGATCCCGGCGCGGCCATGAGCAACCATCGCCGCCGCCGGCAAGGGGTGGCTGTAGCCGCGTTGCTCTTGGGCTTCCTGGGCGCATGCGGGTTCCCCACCGAGAACTCGCCGTCGCCCATCGCCGCCGAAGAGCGGCCCGACGGCCTCAGCCCCACGGGCACCGATCTGTTCGCAGCCACCGACGAAGTGACGGTGTGGTTCATCCTCGACGAACTGCTCGTCTCGTTGCCGCGCGAGGTACCCGACCCCTCCACCTCGGCCTCGGTGCTGGCATCGCTGAGCGAAGGCGTGACGGCGATCGAGATCGAACGCGGCCTGCGCTCGGCGATCCCAGATGCATCGATGCTGGTGGAAGCCGAACTCGCCGGCGGCACCGCCACCGTGCAGCTGGCACCCGAGTTCCTCGAGATCGCCCCCGGTGACCAGGTGCTGGCCCTGGGCCAGGTGGTGCTCACCCTCACCGACCTGCGCGGCGTGGGCCGCGTCCGCTTCGAGATCAACGGCGCCGCAGTCGCGACACCGCTACCCGACGGCACTTCCACAGAAGATTCCGTGTCGCGCGAAGACTTCCGGCAGCTCACCGCCGAGAGGTGACATCGGCGCGAAAATCGCACCGCTCTGACACAGGAACGACACACGGCTTCGCGAACCTGACAGCATGTCATGGCTCTTCGATCGACTCACCGACCTGGCAGTGGCTGATCACCTGACCATCGTGATCGACATCCCACCCGGGTTCACCGACGACCCCGCCGAGCGTGACGAGTTCGAACAGATGCTCCGCCGAGCCCGCCTGCTGTACGGCACGTCCGTGTGGAGCGGGCCACGCCCACCGGCGCTCGCCACCGCCGGAGAGTCTGCTGGTGCTCGGTTCGTCGCCAGTGGCACGCCCGCCGCCTCGGCGCTGTTCGCCACGCTGGACGACCACGACCTGGGGGTCTCGGTCGGCGGTGTCGCGAGCGGCGCCGGCGTGCAGGTAGCCGCCATCACCAATGTCACCTCCCTACTCGATTCGCTCGTCACCCTTCGGTCCTATGCACAACGCGCCGTCGCCTGAGCGCCGCTTTGCGGTTCGGTCCAGCGCACTGCGCTGGGGCTGGTTCGTCGCGCTGTGGGCGGCCATCCGGGTGCTCGAACTGGCTCTGCGCTAGTACCGGCGAACCACCTACCGGGCCGGCGGGTACGCGCTACGCGCACCCCCAACGTCAGCACGGGTGGCGATGGACCCTCCTTTTGGGTCTGATTCGTCTCGACTGCCGGGACGAATCAGACCCAGAAGCACAAGTGGGACGATGCAGACCCAGAAGCGCTGAGGTCGCACGGCGCCACAGCGCGCTCAGGCCGCACCGCACCGAAACAGGTCGTTCACACGGACGCGCCTCTTGCGGAAACCAACGATGCGTACCGTTCGCAGCGGTGTGCCGGGAAGTCTGGTCGGCGATTCGTAGTCACGCGCCCGACCACACTCCGCAACCGATGATCGCACCACGATCCATCCGCCGCTGAGACGTCGGGCGCTCTGAACAGGAGCCGCCAGATGGACACAGGATGCACAGCGTTGCTGCACCTCGACCATCGCGTCGCGCACGGCCACGGCCGGCTCCCACTTCTGCGGGCCGGGTTGCGTTGCGATTCGGCACGTCAGAAACCGCGAGGACACCGACCGGTTCTCGCACCCGGAGGGTCGGCCCGCTAGGGGCTGGGCCGACCCTCACGCGAGCATCAGCGCTGCTGCGAGCGAAGACACATCACAACAACACCAACCCACAACAAGATGGAGGAATCGTGCGCAGATCAAAAGCGCTCAAGTATCTATTCGCAGGCAGCGCAGGCGTCGCAGTACCAGCGTTCATCACTACCGGCACGGCGTTCGCCGACGAGGAAGGTCTCGCTGCCGCTGCAGCGGTCCAGGCCACGCTGGACAACATCTGGATCCTGGTAGCAGCCGTCCTCGTGATCTTCATGCAGGCCGGCTTCGCACTTGTGGAGGCTGGCCTCACCAGAGCGAAGAACGTGGCCAACATCTTCATGAAGAACCTGATGGACTTCTGCGTCGGGGCCCTGTTGTTCTTCGCCGTCGGCTACGCGATCGCCTTCGGCGGCGAGTTCACCGGCGCCGGCAAGTTCATCGGCGGTGACGGCTGGTTTCTCGCAGGGGACGGGGTGTTCAGCTATGGCACTCTCGACAAGTTCGTGTTCTTCACGTTCCAGGTCGCGTTCGCCGCCACGGCAGCAACCATCGTGTCCGGGGCAATGGCCGAGCGCACGAAGTTCAAGAGCTACGTGTTGTACAGCGCAGTCATCTCTGCGGTCATCTACCCGGTGGTCGTCCGCTGGCAGTGGGGCGGCGGCTGGTTGTTCCAGGGGGGCATCAACGACACGCCGTTCCACGACTTCGCCGGTAGCTCGATCGTGCACATGACCGGCGGTTGCGCCGCGCTGATGGGCGCCAAGATCCTCGGGCCGCGCATCGGCAAGTACGACGCTGCGGGCAAGCCGCGCAGCATTCCCGGGCACAACATCCCGTTCGCAATCCTCGGCTGCTTCATCCTGCTCGTCGGCTGGTTCGGCTTCAACCCCGGTTCGTACCTGGCCGCAGATGTGGCTGTCGGCCTGATCGCGGTCAACACCGCACTTGCCGGCGCCGCCGGTGCAGTGGTGGCGATGGTGGTCACGTGGATCAAGGGTGGCAAGCCCGACGTCAGCATGACCGGCAACGGTCTGCTGGCCGGCCTGGTTGCCGTCACCGCTGGCTGCTGGGCGGTCGATCAACTCGGTGCCATCATCATCGGCGCAGTCGCCGGGGCCATCGTGATCTTCGCGGTCTCGTTCTTCGACCGGATCCGGATCGACGACCCGGTGGGCGCAATCAGCGTCCACGGTGTGTGTGGTGCGTTCGGCACGATTGCCGTCGGCCTGTTCTCGACGCTCGACGCCGAGGAGTCCGCCGGAGTGCTGAAGGAAGGCCTCTTCTACGGCGGTGGCGCCGACCAGTTGATCGCACAGATCGTCGGAGTCGTGTCGATCGCAGCATTCGTGCTGGTGACCTCGGGCATCTTGTTCATGGTCATCAAGAAGACGGTGGGCCTGCGGGTCTCCGAGCAGGAAGAACTCGAAGGCCTCGATGTGCACGAGCACGGCGCCCCCGGTTACACCGCCGACACGTTGGTCGGCTGAGAGGAAGACGACATGAAGCTCATCACAGCCATCATCAAGCCGTTCAAGCTGGACGACGTAAAGGACGCACTGCACGGAATCGGGGCGGTCGGCATGACCGTCACCGAGGTCAGCGGCTTCGGCCGGCAGGGCGGCCACACCGAGACCTATCGCGGCAACGAGTACGCGATTGCATTCGTTCCCAAGGTGCGCGTCGAACTCGTCATCGACGATGCACTCGCCGATTCGGCGGTCACCGCGATCAGCGGTGCTGCCTCCACCGGCAAGATCGGTGACGGGAAAATCTGGGTCAGCGACATCGACCGGCTGGTGCGCATTCGCACCGGCGAAGAAGGCGTCGACGCCCTGTAGCGGTCCGGCGGGAATGGGGAGGCTGTCGGCAACGTGGCCGGCCGCCTCCCCACCGCCGCGTCTGGTGTCGGTACGCTGCGGTCGTGGCAGACCCCGACCTGGCAGCAATCGATCTGCGGCACCACGAGGTGCTGCACCGTCTGCGGACCAACGGCCCAGTGGTGTGGGTTCCGGCGCTCGGCGGCTGGGTGGTCCTGTCACGCGACCTCTCGATCACTGTGATGCGCGACGCCGCCACGTTCACCGTCGACGACCCACGCTTCAGCACCGCCCAGGTCGTCGGCCCCAGCATGCTGTCGCTCGACGGTGAGGCCCAGCGCCGGCACCGCGAACCCTTTGCTGCCGCGTTCATGCCGGCGGTGGTGACCCCGCGCGACGGCCCTGCCATCGACAGCACTGCGCGCAGGCTGGTGGCTGCGCTGCAACCCTTCGGCCACGCCGAATTGCGCCGCGACCTCGCCGGTCCGCTCGCGGTTGCGGTCGCTGCCGGCGCGCTCGGTCTCGACGACGTTCCGGTGACGGAGCTACTCGATTGGTACGACCTCATCGTGGCCGCGGTCGACGGTGTCTCGCGCGGCGAGCCCGTGCACCCGAGCGGCGCAGCAGCGTTCATCTCATTGGCCAGCGCACTCCGTGCTGCGGCGGCAAAGCCGGGCTCGCTGTTGGCAGAGGTGTCGTCGCGCCTGAGCGACGACGAGCTGGTGGCGAACGCTGCCGTCTTCCTCTTCGGTGGCATCGAGACCAGCGAGGGCATGACCACCAATGTGCTGCACCACCTGCTGGCCGACCAACAGCAGCTGGCAGCGGTGCGTGCCGACGCATCGCTGGTCGATGCTGCGGTCGAGGAGTCGTTGCGACTGGAACCGGCAGCGGCGCGCGTCGACCGCTACGCCACCACCGACGTCGTGCTCGCCGGCGCGCAGATACACGAACGCGACCTGGTGATTGTCTCCCTCGCGGCAGCCAACCGCGATCCGGCGCATTACCCAGACCCGGACCGCTTCGACGTGCGCCGGCACAACAGCCGCAGCCACGTCGCATTTGCGCAGGGGCCGCACGCCTGCATCGGTGCGCAGTTGGCACGGCTCGAGGCGCGAGCTGCGATACGTGCGGTGCTGGACCTGTTGCCGGCTGTCGAGCTCGCCGCGCCAGCGCAAACCACCGGGGTGATCTTCCGCAAGCCGGTGGCGCTGCACGTGCGTTGGTGACCAGGCAGAGCGACTGTCGTCGGCGCCGACGGATCGGCATGGGGTGAACGGCCGCCAGTCAGACGGTGGCGCGCACCGCGGCCAAGGTGGCCCCGAGATGAGCGGTCAGGACCTTCGTCGCCTCGCGTGAATCGCCGGCGAGTACCGCGTGACACAGCGCACGGTGCTCTGTTGCCGGGTTGCCCTTGCGCCGCTGGCCGGCCCCTGTGACCTGGTAGCGCTGCGTGTGATCGTGCAGCTGGGCGCACATGCGCAGCAGCTGTCGGTTGGGGCACCGAGACAGCAGCGCAAGGTGGAAATCGCGGTGGGCCGCGAGGAACTCGGGAACACCGCGCGGTGCAGCGGCGAGCGCCTGGTGCCGGCGGGAGACGTCGGCGCGGAAGTCGTCGTCGGCGGCCGCCATCGACCGGCGCAACGCCTTGGGTTCCAGTGCGAGCCGCAGCTCGTAGTAGTCGGCGGCCTCGGCAGCATCGATCTTGGCGACGCGCGCACCCCGCTGCGGCTCGATGACGATCATGCCCTCGCCGGCCAGACGCTGGAACGCCTCGCGCAGCGGGGTGGGCGACACACCCCACTCGGCGGCCAGGTGCTCGCCGCGCAGCTTCTCGCCTGCCGCCAGCTGACCGGTGAGGATTGCCGCCCGCAACCGCGCGTCGACCCAGTCGGCCAGCGTCTGCGGTGAGTCGTGGAGGCGGGGAACGGGGACGGCCACAGTGAGAGCCTGCCACACTCGCTTGATAAGAGTCCATAATCTATAGACGATGGCCCAACGACATCCCGAGGAGGACCAATGAAGCTGGCAAACGTGAACGGACGGGCGACCGTGCTGATGGCCGAAGGTGGCGTGGACGTTGCCACCACCTCGGGACGGGCAGTTCGGTACCGACGTACAGGCGCTCTACACGGACTGGGCAGCGTTCTGCCGGTTCGCCGCCGGGCTGAATGCCACCCAGGCCACACCCATTGATGAGACCACGCTGAGTTCTCCAGTACCCACACCGCGCCAGGTCGTCGCGATCGGGTTGAACTACCGGTCGCACGCCGAGGAATCCGGCATGGCCCTGCCGTCGATGCCGGCCACCTTCACCAAGTTTCCCGCATCACTCTCGGGCCCGTTCGACGACGTCGTGCTGCCGGGAGCCACCGTCGTCTGGGAGGTGGAGCTGGTCGCCGTCATCGGTGCCTTGGCCGACCGCGTCAGCGAAGCCGACGCGTGGTCGCACCTGGCCGGCCTCGCCGTCGGGCAGGACATCTCCGAGCGCACCTCCCAGTTCGCAGCCGGCGGGCAGTTCTCGCTGGGCAAGTCGTACCGCGGTTTCGGCCCAATCGGCCCGTGGTTGGTGACGCCCGACAAGTTCGCCGAGGCGCAGTCGTCACCGTTGGTCCCGGTGGCCAGGTAACCGACTCGCTCGGCCACTACGCAAGCTGGTTCGCGAAGCACGGCGTGGTCGCCGCGCTGCAACGCCCGGACTTCTACCTCTACGGCACGGCCTCCACGGCTGCCGACATCGGTGGCCTGCTGGAGCGCCTACGCACCGCGCTGTACGCCACCGCCTGACCCAGGGCAGCGCTCAGCGTGAGGCAGTGGCCTCGGCGGTGCGCAGCACGCGCATCGCGTTGCCGGTGGAGAGCTGCTCGATCTCGGCGGCCGACCAACGGCGTGCGCGCAGCGCGTCGAACAGTCGCGGGTAGCCGCCCACATCGGTGAGGCCCTCGGGCAGCATCGAGGTGCCGTCGAAGTCGCCCCCAATGCCGATGTGTTCGATGCCCGCGACGTCGCGGACGTGCTCGAGGTGCGCGACGACATCGGCGATGGTCGCGGCCGGCGACGGGTCGGTGGCACTGCGGGCCGCCGCGACCCGCTCGAACGTCATCCAATCGCGAGCGTCGCCACCCTGCTGGACGACCATCGCGGTGGTCTCGGCGCTCCACCGCGCAGCGCCGGGCGAGACGAAGCCGGACACGAACGTGATCATGCACAGGCCACCGTTCGCCGGCAGCAACCGCAACACGTCGTCGGGCACATTGCGCGGTACATCGCAGATCGCGCGAGCGGACGAGTGGCTGAACATCACCGGCGCAGTACTGACCGCGATCGCGCGACGCATCACGTCGGCGGACACATGTGAGAGATCGACGATCATGCCCAGCCGGTTCATCTCACGCACCACCTCGTCGCCGAAGGGGCTGAGCCCTCCGAGCACCGGGTCGTCGGTGGCGGAGTCGGCCCACTCGGTGTTGTCGTTGTGGGTGAGCGTCATGTACCGAGCGCCCAGGTCGTACATCATCCGCAGCACGGGCAACGAGCCGGCGATCGAGTGACCGCCCTCCATACCGATCAGCGACGCGATGCGACCTGCACCGCGCACGCGGTCGACGTCGTCGGCGGTGAGCGCCATCTCGAAATGGTCCGGATAGCGCTGCACCATGCGGCGCACGAAGTGGATCTGCTCGAGCGTGGCGACGACCGCATCACCGCCCGGCAGCGTGGAGGGTACGTACACCGACCAGAACTGCCCAGTCACGCCACCCGCGTGTAGCCGCGGAATGTCGGTCTGCACCGAGGGCACACCCAGCGCAAGGTCGGCTGCGTCGAGGTCGTAGTCGTGCAGGATGCGCATCGCCCATGGCAGGTCGTTGTGTCCGTCGATCATCCCGCCACCGTAGGACCCAACGGCCCAGCGGCGCTCTGCCGGTCGTCGCCCGCGCGGGAACCCTTCGTGGCCGACGAGACCCACACATCCACGCTGACTGTACGGCCGGCTTCGTCTTCGTTGCCGGTGGCGCCGGCCTGCCAGCGAATGGGGGTCATGTAGAACAGCTCGCGCAGGGCCGCAGCATCGAGTGCCAGTTGGAACTGCACCCTGGTGGCGGTGGTGGCCTCGGCAGGCGGATCGGCGCGGCGCTGCAACCGCTCGCCCGCCTTGCGCTCGGACTCGCCCGACAGCACGGGGCGCATCTCCCGCAGGTGGTCGGGGCCGGGCGTGATGGTGACCCACCGCCCACCCGATTGCAGCACGCGCTCGAACTCGGCGATCGGGTGCGGTGCGAACACCGACGTCACCACTGCCACCGACGCATCGAGCACGGGTAGGCGGTACGCGGAGCCGACGACGAACTGCACATCTGGCAGCAGGCGCGCCGCCATCTGCACGGCCGCCTTCGCGACATCCAGCCCGTATCGGTTCGGCAGCGCGAGCTGCGAGAGGTAGTAGCCCTCGCCGCACCCCACGTCGAGCAGCGAGCCATCGGGTGTGCCGACGGCGTGCGCCAACGCGGCAGCGATCGACGCATAGTGCCCAGCCGTGAGGAACCGGCGACGTGCGGCCAGCGCGTCGGGCGTGTCGCCAGGCGTAGCCGTCGCAGCCAGCCGACCGCCCACCAGCACGTTGAGGTACCCACCGCGACCGCGATCGAACGAGTGCCCCGTCTCGCAGGTGGCCGAAATCGCGCCCAACCTGAGCGGCAGCCCACAATGCGGACAGGCGAGGACGACAGGTGGTGTCATCGGGCGCTGGCCGCCGCAGCGCCCGAGTTGCCCGAATGGTTGAGAACGATCGTCACGCCTGCCCCCGAGTGGTGTCTGCGGCGACTCTACCCATGCCCTGGCATCAGGGGCCGGTGACCAATTGATACGTGTTCTGGAACTCGTCCTGGACAATGGTGGCGTTGCCGGCATCGTCGCTGAGGATGCTGAGGTCGGCGGCCAGCACCTGGGTGCTGAACGTCCAGCCGGCAGGTAGCTGCAGCACCGAGCCCAGCGAGCCCAGCTGGGTAGTTGCCGCGCTGAACATCTCGATGTTGCCAAACACCTGTGTGGGCGCATCGTTGCGGATGTCGGAGATGATCGCGTCGAGCGTCCAGAACCGCGGGCCGTTGAGGACGGCGACCAGCGCGCCGTTGTTTGCGGCGATATGGGCGGCGTCGAGCGCGGCCCAGTCGTCCTGCGGACAGTCGCTGAGGCCGAGCGAGGTGACCACCTCGGCGATGAACTGACCATCGATCTGCAGCAGCAGCAGCAGCTCGCATTAGATCACGTTGCGCAGGCCGTTCGGGACCAGCGCATCGGCGCCCTGCGGCGCGGTCGTGGAGGGCGCGTGTCGTGGAGGCAAGTGTCGTGGAGGCAAGTGTCGTGGAGGGCGCGGTCGTGGAGGGCGCGGTCGTGGAGGGCGCGGTCGTGGAGGGCGCGGTCGTGGAGGGCGCGTGTCGCGGAGGCAAGTGTCGTCGGGACGTCGGTCGCTGCCGGTTCGATGGTCGTCACCGCTGCAAGGGCGGTGCCCGCCACCGTGGGTGCCGACTCCCCACTGTCCCCG
>Ga0105047_10009229_pt1 | contig 16286 bp, 17 predicted proteins | sample MAT04_FD_78384 | JGI IMG/M metagenome (GOLD analysis project Ga0105047, IMG submission 78384) | Freshwater microbial communities from Lake Fryxell liftoff mats and glacier meltwater in Antarctica - MAT-04 (megahit assembly) | ecosystem: Environmental > Aquatic > Freshwater > Ice > Liftoff...
GACCCGGTGCTCATGCTCACCGGCCCCATCGACGCGACGAAGCGTCTGCTCGCCCGCACCGGCCTGTCCATCGACGACATCGACGTGTTCGAGAGCAACGAGGCCTTCGCCTCGGTCGTGCTCGCATGGCAGAAAGCTGTCGGCGCCGACCCTGCGAAGACCAACCCCAACGGCGGCGCCATCGCCCTCGGCCACCCCCTCGGTGGCACCGGCGGCTTCCTCATCACCAAGGCGCTCTACGAACTCGAGCGCACCGGCGGCACGTACGGCCTCATCAGCATGTGCTGCGGCGGCGGTCTGGGCACCGGCACCATCATCGAACGCCTCTAGGTCTCTCTGGGTCCGACTTTTGGCACCTTCTGCCGCCCATGGGCGGGTAACCATGTCGCTTTCGTCATGTTGCCCCGCCCTTGGGCGGTGGAAGGTGACAGAGCACAATCCGTGTGCGGGTGAGAACTGCCAGGTGACCGATAGAACGGGCTGATGGGGCGTTGGCGGCTACTCGGACTACTCGGACTACTCGGACTACTCGGACTACTCGGCGCGTGCAGCGAGGATCCTGTCGCGGCCCCCGCAGCGACCGGGGTACTGGCTACCAACGCGACGGTCATCTACGTCACTGACGGCGACACGATCGGCGTAGCGATCGACGGCGCCGAAGAGCGGGTGCGCCTCATCGGTATCGACACACCGGAGACGAAGAAGCCGAACACGCCGGTGCAGTGCTTCGGCCCCGAAGCCACGGCGTTCACCAAGTCGCTGCTCCCCGAGGGCACACCACTGCGAGTCGAACGAGATGTAGAAGCCCGCGACGTCTACGGGCGACTGTTGGCCTACATCTACCGCAGTGCCGACGGGTTGTTCGTCAACATGGAGATCATCGGGCAGGGCTACGCACGGCCGCTCACGATTCCCCCCAACGTCGCACACGCCAACGAGTTCGTGGTGGCCGCACGCAACGCCGAGGCCGCCAACGTCGGCCTGTGGGCTGGCTGCAGCGGATAGCGTTCGCTGCGATGAGCACGCTCGCCGAACGCCTGGGATACACGGCCGACACCAAGCTGGTGATCATCTCGTGCGACGATCTGGGCAGCTGTCACGCCGCCAACGAGGGCGTGTACGACGCGCTACATCACGGCGTGGCCACCTGCGCCAGCCTGATGGTGCCCGCACCGTGGGCCCGTGATGCGGCCAACCGCTCTCAGCCCACCGACGACATCGGCGTGCACCTCACGCTCAACTGCGAGCACGACGCGTACCGCTTCGGTCCCATCACGCACGCCCCGACTCTGCTGTCCGGCGAAGGTGGCTTTCCCCGCAGCGTCGACGATCTCTGGCAACACGCCGACCCTGCGGAGGTGCTGCGCGAGTGCCGCGCCCAGATCGAACGCGCCACTGCCTGGGGCATCGACGTCACCCACCTCGCGCCGCACCTCTCGGTCATCACCTTGCGTCCAGAGTTTTTCGACGTGTACCTGGAGCTGGCCATCGAGTTCAGGCTGCCGATTCGTCTGCCCTCGACCATCACGGCCGAACAGGCCGGCTTTCCCTTCCGCCGCCTGGCCGCCGAAGAGGGCGTGGTGTTCCCTGATCACTTCGACCACGACTGGCGTGCAGGCAGTCGCGAACGTGTGTATGACGCCGTGCGCAACCTGCCCGCCGGCGTGACGGAGATCCATGTGCAGCCGGCCATCGACACCCCCGAGGTGCGCGCCATCACCGACCTGGCGCCGCTGTGGATCGACGACCACGAACTGGTCACCGCCGACGCCACGCTGCGCACCCTCTTGGCCGAGTCCGGTGCAATCCCGATTGGGTATCGGGCGCTCAGGGACGCGATGCGAGCCGGCTGAGCGCCGCCGCCGCAGATCCGTCGCGGAAGGCAGCAAACAGGGGCCCGGTCGGCCCGGTGTTCTTCAACTTGCCCAACATGAAGGCAGTCGCGGGTGGCAATGTCGCCTCGGCGACGCCAACGGTGACGACGACTTCCGCGTCGTCGGGCCCCTCGACAGCCTCGTCGTTCTTCGCGAACGCGACCCGGTACTGAATGTGCGTCACAGCGTGCACCGCCTCACGACAGGACCGCTGAACTGCGAATGCCGGCGAAGATGTCGGCCTCCAACTCACCGTCGGCGGGGGTGCCGACCAGCGAGCGGGCCAGTATCCATTCTTCCCACGGAAAGGTGTCGGCCAGCTGCTCGTCGGTCAGACCGAACCACCACGGCTCGTCAGGATCGACCTGCGTGGCGTGCGCCCGCAACGCACCGCTGCGCGCCCACAGGTACGCGCCGACGTCGATGCGGGTGGTGATGCGATGATCCTGGCCAGGGCGATCCAGCCAGTCCTGCTTGTACGGCGACTCGCCACGATGCACGATCATTCCCTCGTGGATGGCCATCAGCCGGGCCTTCGACCACACGGTGTAGTACATCTTCGAGGGCTGCCACGGTTCGCCGAGCTCGGGGTACCACGCAGGGTCGCCGGCCCGATCGAACGCGGGGCCCGAAATGTCATGCACCTTCAGGTGGTCGGGATGGAGGTACCCGGTCTGGTCGTCGCTGTAGGTGATGATCACCTGCGGGCGCTCGCGGCGGATGATCTCCACCAGTCGGCCCACGGCTTCGTCCATCGGGGCCATGTGGAAGCTGTTGGGGTGATTGTTGGCCACGCTGTCGGGCATGCCCGAGTCGCGGTAGCCCAGCATGATGACCTCGTCGAAACCGATGATGTCTGCCGAACGGGCCAGCTCGTGCGGGCGCAACTCGGCAAGCAGCGCCTTCTCTTCCTCGGGCGTCATCTCGTGGAAGGGCTGACCTGGGGCACGCAGCCCTGGGTTTTGCAGGTCGCCTTCCTCGCCGCCGGTGCAGCAGACGAGCACGGTTCGTGCACCTTCCGCGTGATACTTGGCCAACGTTGGGGCGCCTTTCGAGGCCTCGTCATCGGGGTGGGCATGCAGGGTGAGCACGCACGGCTGCTGAGAATCCACGTCGGCACGATATCCCCTGCACCCCGGATGGGGCTCGCCTCAACGTAAGCTGCCCACGTGCGACGAGTAGTACTGATGACCACCTCCTGCCTGCTGCTGATGGCTGTTGGCGGCTGCAAGTCCGATGGGCGGGTCCTGCGTCCGGCCCGTGCCGACCAGAACGCTTCGGTGTCCACCTCGGCCCCGCCCGTCACCGACGATCCGACATTCGTCGATCCGGATGCTGGCGACAGCACGTTTGCACCCTCCACCCTCGTTCCCCCGGCGGGAGTGCTGCTCGCCACGGCCCCGTGGCGCGATGGCGAAGCAATCGACCCTCGCTTCACCTGCGACGGGCTGAATGTGGCCCCTGCGCTCTCGTGGAGTGCCGCACCGGCTGGGACCGTCGAAATTGCCATCACGCTCGTCGATCTTGATGCTCCGCTCTTCGCGCACTGGGTCATTGCGGGGCTTTCACCCGCATCGATCGCCCTCGACGAAGACACGGTGCCGATTGGTGCCTACGAGGCGCTGAACGGCGCCGGCGACCTCGGTTACACCGGTCCCTGCCCCCCTGCAGGCAGCACGCACGACTATGCCGTCGCAGTGCACTATCTTGGGGCCGCAACTGGACTGGATGATGGCAGCACAGCGGAGGATTTGGTCGCAGCGATCGAAGCAGCCGAAACTGCCATTGCCGATGTGACTGGAACCTTTAGTCGCGCCTAGCGCTCACCGATAACTGAGATGATCACTTCGACCTAGTAAGGATGGCGGACATCACCGACTTGCTCCCTTCGTTGCCGGTAGGCCTGTTTCAGGCCAACCGTGACGGCCGCGTCACCGCGGCCAATGCAGCATTTGGCGCGCTGGTGCAGGTCTCCGCAGGGTCCCCTGTGGGTGTACCACCCTGGGCGAACGCCCATCCCGGCGACCGAGCGTCGGCCGAACTGATGTGGCGTCGAAGCGTCGAAGCCGATGTGGACGTACAGTTGGAGTTCCGGGTGTGGCACGGCGAAGGCCGTATGACCTGGGTGCGCATCGATGCCGAAGCACAGCGGGACAGCATCGGCATGGTCACCGGCTACGCCGGCATCGCACTCGACCACACGGACAGTGTTGGCCAGCGGGCGCTGCTCGATCGCCTGTCCGGCGTCGTCGGAGCGACTGACGATGCCGTCATCATTCTCGACCGCAACGGTGCCCCGGTGTACACCAACGAGGCCGCTCGCCGGCTGTTCGGCGTCGAACACGAACTCGATCTCATTCGTGATGCCGCTGCTCGCGGCTTGCTGCAGGCCATCCGCGACCAAGTGCCGCGTGAGGTCATGTCCAGCAGCCAGAGCGCCAAATGGTCCGGTGAGGTTGGATTCCGCGGGCCCGACGGTCTGGAACGCACGCTCGATATTGACCTGCTGCTCAACCGTTCAGCCGACGGTGTCATCGACTACTGGGGCGGTGTTGCCCGCGACATCACCGCCACCAAGCATCTGCAGAGCGAGTTGACTCGCCAAGCAAACCACGACCCGCTCACGGGTCTGCCCAACCGTCTGCTGCTGCTGCGCACAGCCGCCGATGCGCTCGACGGCATTCGTGGCACCCGCAAAAACGTCGCCATTCTGTTCATGGACGTCGATCGGTTGAAGGACGTCAACGACACCGTCGGCCACGAAATCGGCGACGCGCTGCTCGCTCAGGTTGCCCATCGCATCGCACATGCCACCCGGCCCTCCGACGTGGTCGCTCGTATAGGCGGTGATGAGTTCGTGGTGCTCTGCGACGGCGGCATCGACGAACACAGTGCGCTCGACCTTGCCGAGCGCATCCGTAGCTCACTGAGCGGCCGCATCATGGTGCACGGCGTCGAGGTTGAGCTGTCGGTCAGCGTCGGCGTCGCCGTCGGCCTGCCAACCCACGTCGAGGGCATCAGTGGCCAGGAGGCAGCCCTCGAACTGCTGCGTAATGCCGACATCGCGATGTATCAGGCCAAGCGCCGCGGCAGGTCGCGCTGCGAGCTGTACACCGAGGTCATGCGAGCCGAGTCGCGCCAGCACAAAGTGCTGTCCACCGAGCTCGAGCGGGCGCTCGCCAGCGGTCAGCTGCGACTGGCCTACCAGCCCATCATCTCCACGCACAGCGGCCGTGTCGCCGGCGCCGAGGCACTGCTGCGCTGGGACCACCCCGAGCAGGGCACCTTGCTACCCGCGCAGTTCTTGCACCTTGCCGAGGAGTCGGGCGTCATCGTGCCCATCGGCGAGTGGGTGATTCGCCAGGCATGCCTCGATACTCGAGCATGGCTCGACGCTGGCTTGGTCGACCGTGGCTTCAGCGTGCACGTGAACATCGCCGCCCGCCAATTGGCGGAGGGCACCTTCGTGGAGCGCGTCCTTGCCACCGTCCGGCAGATGGAGCTCAACCCACATCAGCTGACACTCGACTTCGACGAGAACACACTCAACGATCGCCAGCCGGGCAACCTGCGCGCAATGCAGGCGCTGCGCCGATTCGGCGTTCAGCTGGCCCTCGACAGCTTCGGCACCGGCATCTCGTCGCTCACCGCGCTGCGCTCGTGTGAGGCCGATGTGCTCAAGCTCGATGGCACGGTCGCTCGCATGTTGGGCACCAGCGGCGACGACGACCCCATCGTACGGGCCATCATCCAACTGGCCCATGCACTCGACATGCAGGTCGTGGCCGAGTGGGTCACCTCTGCCGACCAGCTGCGCCGTCTGCGCGTCCTGGGCTGCGATCTCGTGCAGGGTCACCTGTTGGGCGAGCCGACGGCCGCCGACGTTTTCGGCGCCCGTACCGCCCGCTGACTCGCCCTGACCCGATGAGTGACCAACTGACAAACCTGCTGACGTTCGCAGTACTGGGCTTCATGGGCTTTCGGCTTGTCACCGGGCTGCGGCACTCACGCTCGATGGAGGGGCGCTCGATCGTCTCACAGGTCTGGCAGCGCTTCGGCTGGCGGCACGTGTGGCCGGTACCTCTGGTGCTGACCGTCGTCGTTGCAGCCGCGACCGCATTGATGCAGATACCTGGGCTGTCGTGGGGTTGGTGGTCGATGCTCGGCGGCACCGGCAATCCCGTGTTCGGCGAGTCGGACGCCACAGTAGGCACTGTCTGGGAGTGGGTCATTCCGCTCACGTTCATGTGCCTGCTGTTGCCGGCGCTGCCGCTGTTCGCCTACGCCGAGGAGCGGATCTTTCGCGAAGGCGCGCAAGGTTGGTCGCGCCCACGTCGGCTGTTGAAGGTGCTGCAGTTCGGCCTGATCCACGCCATCATCGGCATCCCGGTCGGCGCCGCCCTGGCGCTGTCGCTCGGCGGTACGTACTTCATGTGGGTCTACCTGCGCGAGTACCGGCACCACATGAACCAGCACGACGCAACGCTCGAATCCACTGCCGCGCACACGGTCTACAACGGGCTGATCGTGCTGCTGGTGATTGTCGCTGTCGGGCTCGACGCCATAGCCTGACCGGAATGTCGTTGCCCATACCGCCCACCACGCCCCGCTGCTATCGCCACCCCGATCGCGAGGCGGGCCGCAGCTGCACTCGTTGCGGCAAGCCGGCGTGCAGCGACTGCCTGGTGCAGGCCGCCGTCGGCTCGCACTGCCTCGAATGCGCGAAGGCGGCTCGACCCGATGTGAAGACGCGGGTGCAGTTGGCCAACTCGCGCGTGCTCACGCCGGCCACGTACGTGCTGGTTGGCATCAACGTCGTGGTCTTCCTCTGGATGGTGGTGAGCGACACCGGTGCGTTGGGCGGCAACATCACCGACAAGCACGCCGACCTGGCCCTCAACCGCACCATCGTGCACTACACGCACGAGTGGTATCGCCTGATCACCAGCGGTTTCATTCACTTCGGCCTCATCCACATCGGGTTCAACATGCTGCTGCTGGTGCAGTTGGGAAGGCTCATCGAGCGGTCACTGGGGCCGGTGAAGTTCACCATGCTCTACTTCGCCTGCCTGCTCGGTGGGTCGTTCGGTGTGGTCCTGATGGATGGCACGCGTGTCACCGCCACCGGCGGCGCCTCGGGAGCGGTGTTCGGGCTCATGGGCGCAGCCGCGGTGGGCCTGCACCGTCGCGGCATCAACGTGTTCAGTACCGGCATCGGTACCACACTGTTGCTCAACCTGGTCTTCACGTTCACCATCAGCGGCGTGTCCATTGGCGGCCACCTTGGCGGCGTGCTCGTCGGTGCGCTGTGCGGTTGGTTCATGCTGGCGCCCACCTGGACGCCGTCGCAGAAGTGGGTGGGCTACGTGACACCCGCTGCGGTCGGCCTGGCATGCGCTCTCGGGGCGTATTGGGCATGCACGTCGTTGCCTGTCTTCACTGGCTGACGAGTCACCGGTTGACCCGCCGACTCGGCATGCGGAGTATGGCTGATGTGGCTCTCCTCCACATCCATGAACCATTCTTCCCATCGCACGACCGGTGATTCCAGCGAGAATGCGCAGCACGACCACCGCCGCACTCTGCCACGGGACGCGCCGCTGATTCGGTTTCACACCGTCCGGTGGCACGGGCCGGCCAATTTGGTGCATGATGGGGTCGCAAGTGGGGGCGCTGTCAGCGACGCGATCAGAGGGGATCACTGGTGAAGATTTCAGTTACCGTCAACGGAACGGTTCACGAGAGCGATGTCGAGCCACGCACGCTGCTGGTCCACTACATCCGCGAGGCACTTGCCCTCACCGGCACCAACATCGGCTGCGACACGTCGTCGTGCGGCGCATGCAGCATCCACCTCGACGGTGAGGCAGTGAAGAGCTGCACCGTGTTGGCCGTCCAGGCCGACGGCGCGCAGGTCACCACCATCGAGGGCATGGCCACCGATGGGGTGCTGCACCCGATGCAGCAGGCTTTCATGGAGAACCACGGGCTGCAGTGCGGCTACTGCACACCGGGCATGGTGATGGCCGCAACCAGCCTGCTCAAGGAGAACCCTCACCCCTCCGAGGAAGAAGTTCGCATTGGGCTGGAGGGCAACCTGTGCCGCTGCACCGGCTACCACAACATCGTGAAGTCCGTGCTGGCCTGCGCCGCAGGCGACTAGTTCATTCATCCGCATCCAGGTACTAGGGGTACCGAAATGACCGTCATCGACGATCGACCCGCAACCGTGCTGGGCAGCCGGATGCTGCGTCGTGAAGACCCGGCATTGCTCACCGGCGAAGCAAAGTACACCAATGACTTGCACCTGCCCGGTGCGCTGCACCTCGCATTGGTGCGTAGCCCATACGCGCACGCGCGCATTCTCAGCATCGATCTATCGATTGCACTCGCTGCCCCAGGAGTGGTTGCCGCGTACACGTGCGCCGATCTGGCCAGTCTGTGGGCCGCGCCGATGCCGTGCGCGTGGCCGGTGACTGCAGACATGAAGAACCCCGCGCACTACCCGGTGGCCATTGGTAAGGCTGCATATGTCGGCGATGCGGTGGCAGTCGTGCTGGCCACCAGCGAGGTCGCCGCCCGCGACGCCATCGAGCTCATCGACGTGCAGTACGAGTCACTGCCCGCAGTGGTCGATCTGGAGGATGCACTCAGCGACCGCATCATCATTCACGACGAGCTGGGTACCAACAAGAGCTACCGGTGGGACCTCAAGATCGAGGGTCACGAGGGCGCCATCGACGAAGCGTTCGCCGCTGCGGCGTACACCGTGAAGGACCGCTACATCCAACAGCGGCTCTTGCCAATGGCGATGGAGCCGCGTGCAGTTGTGGCGGTGCCGCAGCCGTTCGGCGGCGATATCACGCTGTACTCCAGCACACAGGTGCCGCACATTCTCAAGATCATGAGCGCCATCACGCTGGGCATTCCCGAGCACCAATTGCGCGTCACCACCCCCACAGTCGGCGGCGGCTTCGGCAGCAAGCTGAATGTCTACGCCGAGGAACTGCTCTGCCTGGCGCTGGCTCGCATGCACAAGCTGCCCGTGCGTTGGAATGAGGAGCGCGGCGAAAACGCTGTTGCCACCATTCACGGCCGCGGCCAGATCCAAGACATGGAACTGGCGGCCGATGCCGACGGCAAGATCGTCGCTGTTCGCGTCCGAATCCTTGGCGACATGGGCGCGTACCTGCAGCTGGTCACGCCGGGCATCCCAATCCTCGGCGCGTTCCTGTATGCCGGTGTGTACGACATCCCGATGTACGACTTCAGTTGCACCAGCGTGTTCACCACGCTCACCCCCACCGACGCGTATCGGGGCGCCGGGCGGCCCGAAGCCACGTACGCGATCGAGCGTGCCGTCGATTCGTTGGCGCACAAGATGGGCATCGATCCAATGGAGCTGCGCCAGCGCAACTTCATCCGCAAGGACCAGTTCCCGTACACCGCGATGACCGGTCTCACCTACGACAGCGGCGATCATCTCGCTGCTGCGCAGATGGCCGCCGGCCTGGCCGACTACGACGGCGTCCGCGCCCGCCAGACCACCCAGAACGTGCCCGGCGCAACCAAGCGTCTCGGCATCGGCCAGGCGAGCTACTTCGAGATGTGCGGCCTCGCCCCGTCACGAGTGTTGGCATCGCTGAACTATTCGGCCGGTGGCTGGGAGGCCGCCACGGTGCGCGTGCTGCCCACCAACAAGATCCAGGTCGTCACCGGCACCGCGCCGCACGGGCAGGGCCACGAGACCTCGTGGAGCATGATCGTCGCCGACAAGCTGGGCGTCGCTCCGGAGGACATCGACGTGTTGCACAGCGACACCGCTATCGCCCCGCTGGGTCTCGACACGTACGGCTCGCGTTCGCTGCCGGTCGGCGGTGTGGCGATTGCGATGGCGTGCGACAAGGTCATCGACAAGGCGAAGAAGATCGCCGCCCACCAGCTTGAAGCCAACGAGGACGACCTCGAGTTCGCGGGCGGCACGTTCACGGTGAAGGGTTCGCCCGACAAGGCAATGCCGTTGGCCGCGATTGCGTTCGCAGCCTTCACAGCGCACGACTTGCCCGACGGGCTTGAGCCGAACCTGGAAGCGCACGTCACCTACGACCCACCGAACTTCTCATGGCCGTTCGGCACTCACATCTGCACCGTCGAAGTGGACGTCGAGACCGGCCGTGTGCAAGTACTGCAGTACGTTGCGGTCGATGACTGCGGCAACCAGGTGAACCCGATGATCGTCGAGGGCCAGGTTCACGGCGGCGTCATCCAGGGGCTCGCGCAAGCACTGTTCGAGGAGGCCGTGTACGACACCGACGGCAACCTGCGCAACGCCTCACTGGCCGAGTACCTGGTCCCCGCCGCCAGCGATGTGCCCAGCCTCACACTGGGTCACACCATCACCCCGTCGCCCACCAACCAGCTGGGCGTGAAGGGAATTGGCGAGGCCGGAACCATTGGCGCCGCACCCGCTGTCATCAACGCGATCGTTGACGCACTCCGTGGCCTCGGCGTCAATAATGTCGTCATGCCCGCCAGCCCACAGACTGTGTGGGCGACAATCCAAGCCGCAATCCCGAAGACCCCTTCGAATGGAGACAGCAAGTGATTCCCGCAGCATTCGACTACGTCCGTGCCGGTTCGGCAGCCGAGGCCATCAGCCTCATTGGTCAGCACGGTGAGGACGCGAAATTCCTCGCTGGTGGGCACAGCCTGCTGCCACTGATGAAGCTGCGGCTTGCCGCTCCCAGCGTGCTGGTGGACATCGGTCGGGTCAGCGACCTCAGCTACATCCGTGATGCAGGCGACCACATTGCCATTGGTGCGCTCACGCGCCACATGGACGTCGAGACCAGCTCGGTGCTGAAGGAACACGTGCCGCTACTCGCGCACGCAGCCGGTTTCGTAGGCGACCCGCAGGTGCGCCACCGCGGCACGCTGGGCGGCACCATCGCCCACGCCGACCCCGCCAGCGACCTACCGGCCACCACGCTTGCGCTCGGTGCCACCTATGTGGCGCAAGGCCCCAATGGCACACGCGAGATCGCTGCCGCCGGCTTCTACCAGGGCTTCCTGGAGTCGGCGCTCGAGCCCGACGAGATGCTCACCGAGATCCGCGTGCCCAAGATGGGCGGCGCCGGCTGGAGTTTCCAGAAGTTCAATCGTCGTGCGCAGGACTGGGCCATCGTTGGTGTGGCTGCGTGGCGCAGCAACGGCTCGTCTGGCGTGGCACTGGTCAACATGGGCAGCACGCCCATCCTCGCCTGCGCCGTGTCGTCGGCGCTCTCTGGCGGTGCTTCCGTGACCGATGCAGCGCAGCTGGCGGCTGACGACGCCGAGCCGCAGGCCGACCTCAACGCGAGCATCGAGTACCGTACGCACCTGGTCAAGGTGCTGGTCCGCCGAGCGCTGGAAGAAGCCAGTAAGTAACGCACACCACCACCGCTTTTACGTAAAACTGTGGGAGCGCCGGGGTGCCATGAACACGAGGTGAACGGTCGGTAGCGTGGGCGACCATGTCGACGACGGCCGAGGCACCCACATTCGTGGACCCTTCGACGCGTCCTGGTTTCGGCAAAGGGTTGAGCCTGACGTTGCGTTCGGTCGTGCCCGAGGACGATTTCCGCCTCGTCCGCTTGGCGTTGATGTTCGAGTTCTTGTTCGTCTACCTGTGGTGGCTGCGGGTTCAAGGCCTACCCATCGACCGCATCTCGGTGGCCATCAGCGTCGCCCTCTTCCTGCTGTGCGCGTTCGTTGGCAAGACCTGGCGCACGTGGGGCATCCTGCTGCTCGACTGCGCGTTCTACTGCGTGATGTGGCTGGCGTACGAGCGCACCCGTGGCGCGGCCGACGACGGGGTCTCGGTGTTCGGGCTCTTCCAGATCCCCAAGCAACTGCAGGTGGAGTCGGTGCGCAACATCGACCGCGCACTGTTCTTCGGCCACGACCCCAACGCAGTCCTGCAGGACACGTTCTGGGAGAGGACTGTCCGCTGGTACGACGTCGGGGCATCAACCACGTACATGACGCACTTCGTGTTGCCGATCGTGGTGATGGCGGTCCTCTGGGCCATCAGCCACCGCCAATGGGTGCGCTTCATGAAGCGCTTTTCCACACTGCTGGCGCTGGCCTGTCTCATGTTCGTGATTCTCCCAACCGTGCCACCGTGGATGGCGACCAGTCCCAAGTACGGATACCAACTGTTCGGCGAGTTGCACCGCGATGCCGGTCGCGGGTTTCGACACATCGGCTTCTACGGCTTCGACAGCGACTACAAGGTTCAGCTCAGCAACGGCAATGCCTACGCAGCACTGCCGTCGCTGCATTCGTCGTTTGCGCTCATCGTGCCCGCGTTCTTCCTTCCCTGGATTCGCCCGAAGTGGCTCAAGGCGCTGGTGCTGCTGTTCCCCGTGATGATGCTCACCTCGCTGGTGTACCTCGGCGAGCACTGGGTGATCGATGGTCTGGTCGGCTGGGCCATCACCGGCGGCGCCTTCTGGTTCTGGAACCTCATGGAGCGCCGCACGCGTGCGCGCCGCAGCAATCGGGCACGTCAGGCGCTCTCATGATGGACCCGCCCAAGGTGCTGCTCGAACGGTCGTTCCTGCACGCTGTCGCCGACTCGGCCCACGTCAACCACGAGGCCGCTGCCGCCGAATTCCTCGATCTCGTCACGCAGTACGAGGCGCAGGAGATCCTGCTGGTCGCGGTCCACACACACCTCGGCGAACTGGTCGGACTCGACCGCAAGCACGTGTTCGCCCCGGTCGATCGTTTATGGGTTGGCCGACAACATCATCGCGCTGTCCGACGTTCGCGCGTGGCCGACGACCCCGAGTTCGCGATCACGCTGGTGATGGCAGAACGACACCGCGTGCGCACCGTCGCCACCTTCGACCCGCGCTTCCACGACTACGAGCTCACTGTCGTGCCCGCAGCCGCCATTGACTAACCTGCAGCCTGTTCACAACCCTTCCCGATAGCCGGTGCACCCATGTCGTTCAGCCATGACGACGAGTCTTCCAATTTCGACGCGTACCACCTGGACGCGATCGCCGATGCCGACCCGTACCCGTACTGGTACGAAGACGCCGACGAGCCAGACAGCAACCCGACACTGGTGCGCAGTGAGATCTGCGACCTGTGCGTGGTGGGCGGTGGGTACAACGGGTTGTGGACGGCCATCATCGCCAAGGAACGCGACCCCAGTCGCGACGTGATCCTGATCGACGCCCACGAGGTCGGCTCGGCCGCCAGTGGTCGCAACGGCGGCTTCATGGAGAGCAGCCTGACGCACGGTGTGGCCAACGGGCAGGAGCGCTTCCCCGATGAGCTGCCGCTGCTGGAGGAGCTGGGGTTGAAGAACCTCAACGACATCGAGTCGGCCATCGAGCGCTACAACATCGATTGTGACTACGAGCGCACGGGAGTCATCGACATCGCCACCGAGTTCCACTCGCCCAGCTACCTCGACGAGCTGCGCGACGACTACGTGCAGCTTCGTTCGTTGGGACAAAAGGTCGAGTGGCTGGACCGGGAAGCGATGCGCGCGCAGGTGAACTCGCCCACCTACTTGGGTGGTCTGTGGCGCAAGGACCGAGCGGCCATCGTCGACCCGGCGCGGCTGGCGTGGGGCTTGAAGAGTGCAGCGATGTCGCTGGGTGTACGCATCTACGAAGACACCAAGGCCACAGCCATCGAGAAGGACGGCGTCGGCGTGTTGGTGACCACGCCGCTGGGCCGCATTCGTGCGGGCAAGGTCGCGTTGGCCACGAACGCATTCAAGCCGCTGCTCAAGCGGGTCAGCCACTACATCGCCCCCGTGTACGACTACTGCATGGTGACCGAGCCGCTGTCGAAGCAGCAGCTCGCCGACATCGGGTGGGAGGGTCGCCAGGGTCTCAGCGACATCAGCAACCAGTTCCACTACTACCGGCTCACCGAGGACAACCGCATCCTGTGGGGCGGCTACGACGTCATCTACTACTGGGGTGGCAAGGTCAACTCCGAGCTGGAGAGCCGGCCCGAGACGTGGGCGAAGCTGAGCAAGCACTTCTTCGACACCTTCCCGCAGCTGGAGGGCCTCAAGTTCACGCATGCGTGGGGTGGCGTGATCGACACGTGCAGCCGGTTCTGCGTCTTCTGGGGCAGCGCAATGCAGGGTCGTGTGGCGTATTCGGTGGGCTACACCGGGCTCGGTGTGGCATCCACTCGTTTCGGCGCGGAAGTCATGCTCGACATGATCGACGGCAAGCGCAGCAAGGCCACCGAGACCGAGTTCGTGAAGAGCAAGCCGCTTCCCTTCCCGCCCGAACCGTTCCGTTTCATCGGCATCCAAACGACGCGCTACTCGCTGAACCGAGAAGACAAGACCGGTAAGCGCAATCTCTGGCTGAAAGGCCTTGACCGCTTCGGTCTCGGCTTCGACAGCTAGCCGCGGTCCGGGTCCGCCACTGCCACCTCGCCCTTTGCGACGGCTGAAGTCCCGCAACCCGTCGCAGGCTCGGCCGCCGTTCTTGGTGGTCACGGCCGCGACAGGTTCGATGGGGCGGTGGGACTACCGTTCGGGACGTGATCACTGTGGATGACCGGGTGGGGTTTCGGATGATTCGGGTTGATGGCAGCCAGGTGTTGCTGCCGCTGCTGGCGCTACGCGATCGGTGCGAATGCGCGGATTGTCAGCACCCTGGTGGGCAGCGGCTGCTCGACCCCGCAGCGCTGCCGGATCCCGCCAGCTTTCAACAATTGGTCGGTCGCCCCGTCACCTTCGCGTACGAGGGCGACGGTGCGGTTCTGCGTACGACAACTCCACTCATCGAGCTCGACCCCGATGGGGCCGTGCGAGCCGTTCGATCGAACCACCGCTCGATGCAGCAGCTGCCGCCTGCCTCGTCCGACAGCGAGGCGGAGAAGCTCGCCGACTGGTACCGCGGCTACACCCTGTTTGCCCGGCTGATCGCCGATGCGGCGTTTCACATCCAGGTGCAGCTGCAGCCAGGTGACCTGTTCATCGTTGACAACCGTCGTGTGTTGCACGGTCGCACGGCCTACGACTCCTCTGGCGGAACACGCCACCTGCAGGGCTGCTACGCCGACATCGACGGGCTGCACAGCACCATTCGCGTGCTGGAAGCCACGCTCGACCAACCGGTGGTCGTGCCGTGACCATCGTCGACCAGATCGTTGCCGTGTTCGATCATCGTGGTGGCGAGGCGTATCTGGGCGAGAAGGTGTCGATGCGCGACCACATGCTGCAGGCTGCGTATCGCGCTGAGCGGTCCGGTGCTTCCGACGAGGTGGTCGTCGCCGCCTTTCTGCACGACATCGGTCACTTGGTGAACGTTGCGGCGGACGATCAGCGCGGCGACCCTGGAGAGTTGGAGCAGGTCGACTTCGTGCACGAGGAGGCTGGCGCGCAATGGTTGAGCGCAGGCTTCGGCCCAGCGGTTACCGAGCCGGTGCGGTTGCACGTCGCTGCCAAGCGATACCTGTGCGCGGTGGAGCCGACGTACTTCGCAGCGCTGTCACCGGCGTCCATCCACACGTTGGGCCTGCAGGGTGGCCCGATGAACGCTGACGAGGTGGCTGCCTTCGCCGCCAGCCCACACGCAGAGGCGGCGGTGGCGCTGCGCCGGTTCGACGATGCCGGCAAACGCGAAGGCGATCACACGCTAGACCTCGAGCACTTCCTGCCGCTCCTGCACGCAACGTCGACGCTGGCATCGAATGTTGCCCAGGCGTTGAGATTCGCTGCCAGCGGTGCGACTACGCCGCCATCCGAAGTGCTTCGATGAGACGAGCAACGACCCACGCCGGCCGATCGCGCACATCGGTGTAGGTGAAGGTGATCCAGCGCACACCACGCAACGTCAGCTCGGTCTGTCGCTGAGCATCGCTTTGAATCTGACGCCTCGACGAATGGGTGCCATGACCAGCCACCTCGACCACCAACCCGCCTGGGAAGAACACATCCACTCGGGCGATGGTGCGGGTGCCGTCGCGAAAGACCTTCTGCAGCATCGGCCTGGGCAGCCCGGCCTGACGGACCAATCCGAGAAACCAGCGTTCCAACCTGCTCTCACCGCCCGTATCCACCAGCGCATCGAGTAATTGCCGCCCGCCGTTCAGACCTGAGGTGTGTTGCGCCACAACCCTGGTCCGCAGTCGCTGCTCGCCCACCAATCGAAGTCGGATCGCTGAGTCGATGGCGTTCTCCGTCTCGGCTTGTGTGAAGCCGAACCGTGGAGATTCGAGGATGAGCCGCTCCGCCCGGAGGACCCGGAGCCCATCGATACGCACCATGTCTCCACGGCTCAAGACAGACGATGTGCTGCGGACCACACCCGATGAGGCTCGACCTCGAAACTGCCGTTCAACCAGCAACTCGACGTCGTCTCCGGCGAAGCCGTCGAGGCC
>Ga0105047_10009231_pt1 | contig 16283 bp, 9 predicted proteins | sample MAT04_FD_78384 | JGI IMG/M metagenome (GOLD analysis project Ga0105047, IMG submission 78384) | Freshwater microbial communities from Lake Fryxell liftoff mats and glacier meltwater in Antarctica - MAT-04 (megahit assembly) | ecosystem: Environmental > Aquatic > Freshwater > Ice > Liftoff...
TTGCCGCTCCACTTCGGCGACGGATGACGTGACCAGGAATTGCAGCTTCGGCCAGTCGACGCCGGTTGGGCCGTCGGCGTCCGTCTTCAGGACGGCGGACCAATCCACTTTCCGGGCGGCGGTCTGCTTCTGCAATTCGCGGATCAGCAGGTCGTCCAGGCTCTTCACCTCCAGCCCGAAACGATCCGCCAGGTCGGCGGCGGCACGACGGACGTGGCGCGGGGCGACGCAAAGCGCGATGAAGCTGCCCGTCTTCAGCGATCGCCGGAGCCGATCGTCGAAGTCGCGGGCCTCGGCGACTTCGGGGGTGACGGACGCGGGTCCGCCTTCACTGCGCGTGGAGTAACGTGCCAACGTCGATGTGACGGTCGTCGCCGCCAACTCCGACGGCAGGACGTACGTTTGTCGGGCCTCGTCCCACCGGAGCGTCCAGCCGGTTTCCCGCAGGAGCCGGTCCAGCTCGGGCCGGCCGGGGAGCGGCTGGGCCTCGGGGTAGCGGCCGTGAACGCGGTCGCGGATCTCATGGAGCGTGAGCTGAGGCGCGCCAGCCAGCGCACCCAGGCCGAGCTTGAGTGCCCGCTCGGCGGCCATGCCGCGCGGGTACATCTCCAGGCGGCTGGAAACCGCGGCAGCGGACGACGCGGCGGCGGCAAGCCTGAGCAGGCGGGCGTCGTCGATGTGCGGGCACTTCTCCGGCTGCTTGAGGCGCCGGAGGGACTCGATCACCCGCTGCGGCGTCGCCAGCGGCTCGACGGCGGCCAGCTTGTCCGCCTCGTCGCCCAGCCGAACGGCGTAGTCGCACAACGCATTGGGCTCGTCCTCGTCATACGCCTTGGCGACGAGGATCACGTCGCCGCGCCGGCGGGTGGCGAGGCGCGGCTGCACGAGGCCGCGCTCGGCCTCCACGGCGGCGCGGACGGCGGCGGACGCGAGGTACGACCGCTGCGGCTCTTCCAGCATCGACCCGCGCGTGGCCAGCAGCGCGCCCGCGAGTTCCGCCGCCGTCATCACCCCGCCCTGGCCGTCGAGGATCTCCAGCAGTTCGTCGCGGAGGAGCGTGACCGACTTGTTCTTGAGCCAGCGGCGGCGGGCGTTGTCGAGCCACTGGTTGAGCCTCGCCTTACCAACCTTCAGCTCGGCCGCGACGTCGGTCTGCGTGGGCCAGTGGCCGCGGGCGGGAGTGTCGAGGCGGTCGAGGTTCAGGAATGCGCGGATCGTCGTCGACTCGATGTCCGACTTCGCCGACGTCGCGCCGCCGGTGATGCTCCTGACGAGCAGCTCAACACTTCTGACGGTCGCTTCGGTGTCGTCGCCGGTGCCCGTCGTGGTGTCCGGCACGGCCTCCGGCTGAACATCGGGGAAGCGGGCGCGGAGCTTGGTCACGGCGTCGCCGAGGTGGCGGCGGGTTTTGTTGCCGACGCCCTTCATCCTGTAGATCCGCCGGGGCGGCACGCGGAGCAGGTCGCGGACCGTGTTCACGTTCAGGCGGTCGAGTGCGGTCAGCGCGCGGGCGAGCAGGCCGAGGGAAGCGACGGGGGTGTCGAGCGTGGCTCCGGCGACCACCTTGTCCAGGTCTATCGACGGAGCGGCCTCGCGCTGCTTGGCCGCCCGGCCCTCGCCCGGGAACGCGTCCCGCCACGCCTTGAGCATTTCCTGGCCGTTGTCGAACCGCTTGGCCGGGTCGCGCCGAAATGCGCGGGTGAAGAAATCGAGCAGGCCTTCACGCACCTCGGCGTCGAACCGCTCGGCGTCGAGCGTAGCCTCGCCGTCGGTGACCGACGGATCTGTGCGCCCGTCGCCCCACTTGGGCAGGTCGCCGGTGGCCATCTCGTAGAGCGTCACCCCCGCCGACCACCGCTCGGCGGCCAGGTCCCACCGCTGCGGCTTGCGCAGGGGCAGAAACGGGTCCATGTAACGTACGGTGCCGGCGCGGACGTTCTCCGGCGGCGTGCGGGAGAGCGAGAAGTCGAACAGGACGAGGTGGAGCTGGTCGCCGCGGCCGACCGGCATCACGCCGATGTTGTCGGGCTTGATGTCACGGTGCGGGATGCCCTGCTGTTCGAGCCAATCGATCGTCTGGAGCAGATCATCGCCGAATCGCTGGAGCAGGTCGGGATGAAGGCGGCCCTCGTCGCGGATGCGCTGGGCGAGCGTCTCGTTGCCGGCCCGCGCCATCAGGATGCCGGTCAGCCCGTGCATCTGTACCGTGCGGTCCACCTCGACGACGTACTGGTGGCGGAGCTTTTGCAATACCTCCGCCTCCTCGACAAGCCGCGCGTTGTACTCTGTTCCGCGGGCCACCTTCAGGACGCGCTCGGTGCCGTGGTCGTCGACCAGGAAGACCTCGGAGGTCGAGCCGGAGCCAAGCCGGCTCTTGACGACCATTCCGCCTTCCAGCCGGTCGTTGATCTTCGCGCCCAGCGGGTGGGCGGTGGCCTCGGGCTCGGGGCTGGTCAGCTTGTCCTCGACGTGCTCCAACTGCCTGAGGAACTCGTCGACCGACGCATACCGGGCGGACACCTCAGGGTAGGTGGCGAACTGGATCAGCTCCTGGAGCGCGGGCGGGGTGCCGTCGACCACGGCGGAGATCTGCAGGCCCTCGGACTCGCGGATCTTCTGGTGCAGCTCGAAGAACGAGCCGGCCGGCGGACGGCCGGCGAACAGGTGGTACGCCAGCGCGCCGAGCGAGAAGACGTCCAGATGCTCGCCACTCTCGTTCTCGCGCATGGCCTCCGGGGCCATGTACGCCGTCGCCACGTCCTCGACCAGGCGCTCGATGTGGACAGTCGCGGTGACGCCCTTACCGCCGGGGCTGTTCGTGGTGCTGGCCAGCTCGCGGGCCGCGGTCTGCCAGTTGAAGATCTTCACCTCGGGCTCGGCGGCGGCCGGGTCGATAACGAGGATGCTCTGCGGCGAGAGGCTGCGGTGGAACACGCCCTTGCTGTGCGCGTACTTCATCGGCTCGGCGACCTGCCGCAGGATCGACAGACGCACATCCAAGCCGACCTTCGCGCCGGCGTCGGCCAGGTAGTGGTCAAGGCGCACGGCTTTGGGGTGATGCTCGAAAATCAGCGCGGGGCCATACTCGTTGTCCGTGAACCCCTTCACGGCCAGGATGCCGCGGTGGCTGAGGTTGTCGAGGACCTGGTACTCGCGATTCGCCGCGCGGATCAGCATGTCCCGCTGGTCCTTCGATGCGGCGGCGGCCAGCGTGTACCGGCGGATTCGCCGGCGATTGTCGGGGAGCGAGACGTGGACGCCCTCCCAGTCCTGCCAGCCCGGCCCCTCCATCACCAGGGTCTTGAGCCGGTAGTCGGAGATGAGGCGATACCGCTCGGACTGGCGGATGCCCGCCTGCTCCATTCCGCGGCCGACACAGCCCATGGTCGCGCGGTCGATGCGAGGCGTGCGGGACGTGTCGACGCCGGGGATCGCGCCCTGGGTGAGTGCTGCGAGCACGCCGGCCCGCCCCTCACGGTCGCCGGCCGCGGCGCGGTCGCGCGGGCAGATGCGGGTATGCGCGTGTTCGGGCAGGTCGATCTGGACGCCCGGCGCGGAGAGGAAGATCAGCGGTTCCAGGAACGGGCACCGGATCTCTTTGAAGGACCGCTGCGACTTGAGGAGCCCGGCCAGCTTTTTCGACTTGCTGCTGGCCAGCAGCAGCGGGTTGTCGACGGTCTGCAGCCGCCCCTCGTGCTTCCACGTCCAACTGGCGGCGTCGCCGGTCAGCAGGCCGGGGTGGCTCTTCACTTCGACGAGGAAGAAGCCGGCAGGCGTAAGAATCAGGACATCGACCTCGTAGATGCTGCCGTTGTCGGAGATGAAATTAAAGCCCTGCCACGCGAGGTAGGGGTCGGCGTCGGGGAGCTGCGAGCGGAGGTAGTCGAACGCCTCCTGTTCCCACGGGAACTCCGAGGGCGTGACCACCTTCCACCGTGACGGGCTCATCGCCATGCACCCTACTTCCGCAGCCGGCCACACAACAGATCAACCTGTCGCCACGCCTGACATCCCGCTGTTTTACAACAATTTGGGAGTATATAAGGGAGAATCTACAGCGACCGCGGCCGGTCCGCCAGTTGGGCGTGCCGGACTGGGCGTGCCGGACAGGCCACCACGCGACACTTCGCCCGCTGCGGCCGGCCGTCGAAATGCCCGTGTAGAGACGTGCGGCGGTTGAGTACGGGGCGAAGCGACAGGCGCGGGTCCGGACGAAGGATTCCGCCGCCGGAGAGGTGAGGGGAGCCAATGCGCTCGATTAGAACTTAAACAAGCGAATCCCACCCAAACTTGGTCCGCCGTGGTCGGGTCGGGAATGCGCTGGGCTCCCTGGGCGTCGAGATAAACCTCGTCGTTCCGCAACAACTCAAGGTCATCAAGGCAGTCGCCGCCAGCCAGAATGTTGCAGGCGATGTTCGGGACATGGTCCGACTCGTGATAGGGCTTGTGGACCTTGAGCAGGTGCAGCGCGTAGTCGATGGCCTTGGCCAGCCCGCTCTGGCGAGCCAGCGGATGCATGGCCCCGATCCCGCCGCAGCCCGGGCCGCGGGTACGCTTGGCCACGTCGAAGTGGATGTTCTTCGCGGAGAACATCGGCAAATCCCGCGGCGGCCAGACTCTGGCGGCCAAACGTCGTTCGATTCGTCGCTTGCGGTTCTTGATCGCATTGATAATCTGGGGTGTTCACTCGAAACGCCTCCGTGCGTGTGAAGGTTCTGGAAAGCCGTTCGCATACGATCTGGATGTGTTTGGCAAGGTGCTGGCGGGCACACCCGAGCGGCCCTTGACCTCAGATGCGTTCTTTGCACTCAATGGCAAGAGCAAGAACAAGCAATTTCATCCTGATGGCAATGAGCGGGATCGCTCCCTTAAGCTGGAGCCGATCGGGTCTATTGCGGTACACAGCTCCGAACCCACCAAAGCACGGTTGGTGTTCAAACTGGACGCTGCGTCCCGCGTGTCATCGGGGCCAATATCGCCACGGGCTGCCGGGGACCGGATACCGTGAATCTCGCGGTTCGCGAGCCGAACAAGTACGCCCTCACCGTGCGGTATTCAGACGGATTGATGCGGACGTGGCCAGTCGATTTGACCACGCCGCAAAAACACGTCGTCATGCACGCCACGCGCAAGGGCGGCGACTGAAACGCAACAAGGGCCTTGGTGGATTTGTACACGGAGAGCGAAATGAATCTGATGACGAAAGCGACGGCAACAGCGTTCGCGATCGGCGTGTGCATGCCTATTTTCGTGGCATGCTCCTCGGCTGCGGAACCGGCTGAGGCCACCGCACACGATCCGCACTTTCAGGACAAGGCGCTCTGGCCGGCCGACGTGGAGAAGACCGCCTACTTCAAGGAATCCTGGCCGAAGGCTCCCTTGATGATCTGGGCAAGAACCGAGAGGACCGGGGCGGCTGTGGAACCCAAAGATCCCGCCAACTGGCTCGTGGCCGGCAAGCCGGCCACCGAACCGCCCAATGCAAACACCGACGTCTACTTCCCGGAAGGTTCGTTCCTGAGGGTCAGGGACAAAGCGCCGTTGGGAAAGGTGCGCCATCTGACGGTCGGCCGCGGCGTCCGGATCCCCAAATCCGTGGCGATTCGGCCGACGGGCAATGTCTGGATCAAAGAGCGCGGGACGGTGGCCGAGGTCGGAGCGTTCTCCGGCGAGAAAGACGTATTCCTCAGAAACGACAACAAGGATTTTACCAAGGAAGAGGCTGCGCTGGCCAACAAGATCCTTTTCAACAAGGCCCCAAATGCCTCGGTTGAGATCATTGGCGTGGTGAAAGCCCACGACGAGTTGAGCGTGCTGTGCGGCACGCTCATCGTTGGGCCGGATGCCGAACTCGTGCCGGGGAACCGGTCGGTTCAGACGATCTTTCCCGAGACAAGGCTGATCTTGATGTCCGGCGCCAAGTTCTACAAGCGCGGCAATCAGACCTGGGCCAACGACCTCGTCGTGGCCGGCGAACTGCTGGCCGGCACCCCCGATCGTCCGTTGACCAAGGACTGCACAATCGCGCTGAGTTGGAAGCGAAAGGGCCGCGGAACCGACCAGCCCCATGCCGCGGGACGCCCGGACGACTACGGGCTGTTGGTGCGGCCCGACGGAAAGATGCGCGTCAACAGCGCCGACCCGGGCAAGGCCCGGCTGGTGATCAAGTGGAATGGCTTGAAAAGCGATGAAAGCGGAACGCTTGAGGACGTCAACAAGCTTAGCGCGGACGAGCGCGCGCAGATGCCGCGCAAGGTGTGCCTTGTGCTTCAAGGCGACGTTTCGCTTGATGGAGTGATGTTCGATAACGTTCTCAAAAGCGGAATCCAGATGCCCGACCCCACGGTTCGCAGAAAATGGACGATGGCGTTCGGCGCGCGCAACCAAGGAGAGCCGGACGATCTGTTCGGCGTTCTTCAGGCGCCACTGAATCCCAAGCTCCAGTACGATGCGGCGGATGTCCCTAAGCCCTACTCGCAGCAGACCGACGAAGAGAAGAGCAAGTCGGAGGATTACTACAAATGAGAACAGTCAAACGCATCGTGCTGGCCGTCTTGTTGAGCCTCCTGGCCCCCGCGCTTCGGGCTCCGGCCATGGTCAATCCGGCTCTGCAACCCATCGACCTCTTCCAGCAGCACCGCATCGTCCTTGGGCTCCGCGTCGTGTCTATTGATCCGGACGCCAAGGTGGTCAAACTGGCCGTGGTGGAATGTTGCAAGGGGCAGACTCCCGTCAAGAACGTGACCGTGTTGCTGGCCAACGAGAAGGTCGTGGATGTCTCCGGCGCCCTGCTTTGGGAAGGTGAGACGGTGGTCGCATTCGTTGGCCAGACGCGACGGGGACACGAGTCCGAACTCCTGCTCTATGCCGGGTCTGGCCGCTGGCAGGCAGGTTCGTTGGAGAAGGCCGACGACCTCTCCCGCTGGCGATGGGACCAGGATCTGGAACAGAAGCAGTTCGGAACCTTCAACGGCGCGGCGGAACGCCTCTTGGAGATGCTGGTTGATGCCCGGGAGGGCCGCTATTTCTTTCCGGCCGTTCCGTCCTCGAAGTTCAAGAAGGCGATCGTGATCGACCGCTTCAAGGAGTCGGTGCGCGGCGTGGCGATGTACGACCTGGATGGCGACGGCCGCCAGGACATCTACGTCTGCGCGGCCAGTGGCAACCGCGCCTATCTTCAGGTGGCACCGCTCCGATTCGAGGACCGCACCGAAGCCCTGGGCCTTTCCGGCGCGGCCAGCCCCAGCGTCAGCATCGCCGACGTCAACGGCGACGGCGTGCCCGATCTGCTGGTCGGAGGCATTATCTATCTTGGCTCGGACGCCAAGCAGCGACGCTTCTCGAAGACCTCGCTGCTGCCCGCCGAAGCCCCGAAGGACTTGAAATGTTCGGCCTTCGTTGACATCAATGGCGACGGATATCCAGACGTGGTGATCTCCCGCCGCGACCGGGGCCTGGCCGTCTACTTGAATCCGGGCAAGAGCGGCGGTCCGCTGGTCGATGCCACCGCAGCCCTTGGACTCGCTGCCAACGGCTGCGGGAACGCCGGCGACGGCTTCTTCGCCGCCGGCGACTTCAACGGCGACGGCCGCGTCGATCTGTTCTACGCCGTGGGCAACGGCATTCTTCTTCTGCAAGGGGCGGATGGCCGCTTCCAAACGGTCGCGCACGACTTGGAATATGACCTGGAACTCAAGGGCGATGCGAAAGGTTGTGGCGGGACCGCTGCCTTCGCGCCCCTCTGGCGCCCCGACTCGATGGACCTGGTGTTCTCGGCCGAGGCCGGAGTCCATCTGTTCGCCAACATGAAGGGCAAGCTCAAAGAGATGACCGAGTACGGCAACGAGATCACCGAGACCAGCTTCCGTCAGTTGCCGCTGATTGCCGAGGATCTGGACGCAGACGGGAACGTGGATATCCTCGTGCTGAGCCGGCAAGATCTGCCGAGCAAGTTCTACGTTAATCGCGGGCACGGCTCATTCATGTGCCCCAATAAGTACAAACGCGGCATTTTCCCGGCCGAGGTCATGGACCACGGCGCGTGGGGCGTCGTCGCCGGAGACGTCAACGGCGACGGAGCCAACGATTTGCTGATCGGCGGTATGGATGGGAGCGTGATGCTGCTGGAAAACGGAGTGCTGGAGGAGCGGTTCGACAAAAAGGCTCCAACGCGTCAAGAGCAGGTGCTCCAGCGGACCCGGATTCTGACGGTCCGGCCGCGGGGCAAAATTGGGGTGCTCGGTGCGCGAGTTTCGCTCGCCGACGCTTCCGGCCGCACCGTGGCCGTGCGCACGATCGGAGGCAACATCGCCACCGGCTGTTGCGGTCCGGATCTGGTGAACCTCGCGGTTCGCGAGCCGAACAAGTACGTCCTCACCGTGCGGTATTCAGACGGATTGGCGCGGACGTGGCCAGTCGATTTGACCACGCCGCAAAAACACGTCGTCATGGACGCCACGCGCGACGGCGGCAACTGAAAGGCAACCGGGGCCGGCCTCTCGGTTGGCCCGCAGCCTGCTGCAGGATGAGCACGCCACTGCAGTGAATAGGAGAAACGATTTGTATGACGACACGCAACCTGGCAACCGCGATCATCTGTTTGAGTTTGGCACTGGCGTTCCGTGTGTCTGCTGCCGCGGCCGAACCGGTCGCGGCCGACAACGTCGCCACGCCCAGCGCCCACAACCCATGCTTTGACCAGAAGGGCCTGTGGCCTGCCGACGTGAAGAAAACGGCGTACTACAAGCAGAAGTGGGAGCCCGCGCGCCTGCTGGTCTGGGCAAGGAAGGGTGACCACATGGGAGCCTTGAAGAATCCCGCCAATTGGCTGGAGAACGGCAAGCCCGCCGAAGAAGGGCCCGACGAGAACACCGACGTTCTGTTTCCCGATGTTGACGGCAAGGCCACGCTGACCGGAGGTCCGGGCGGTTGGGAAACATGGGGCAGTCTGAAGATGCGGCACCTCACCATCGGGCGGGGAGTTCGTCTCTGTCTGCGAGACATCAGGCCCTACGGCAACGTCTGGGTGCGAAAAGGCGCCAGTTGGAACATCATCGAAGCTTACTGGAGAGGAAACCGGGACACCTTTGCGCGTAACGACAGCAATCGGATGAACATGAAGATCCCCTCGGTGTCGAAGCTCGACAACGCCTCGGTTGAGACGCTCGGACCCTGGGAAAATGACGATGGCATCTACATCTACTTCGGGAAGCTGATCATCGGTCCCGACAGTTCCTGGTGGGCAGGCGATCGTCATCAGAATACCGTAGCCAGCCGAGGGACTTTGATCCTGATGTCGGGGGCCACCTTTCAGGTCTGGACCAACAAGACCAGATTCCTGGATTTGGATATCTATGGCGAGTTGCTGGCGGGCACGCCGGAGCGTCCGCTGGAAAGGGACGCATTCTTCCCGCTCAGCTTCAAGTCGCGCGGAAGACTGAAGTTTCAAGGCAAACTCTATGGGGATGATCGTGATGTGGGCCTGGTGTTGCGTCCCAAGGCTCGCATGGCGGTCTACAGCTCTGATCCCAGCCGCGCGCGCCTCGTGTTTCGCCAGTGGCGGGGCACTGGCAGCAAGAAAGGCGAGCTTCTGGGGTCCACCGAGCAAAGGGTGCAGATGGTGCTGCTGGGCAAGACCGAATTGAACGGCGTTCTGTTCAATGACATCGACCTTGGCGGAATCGAAATGACCGACTTGAGCGCGCGCGGCGAGTGGAAGAATATCCATTACGGCGAAAACAATGCCGGGGAATCCGACGCGCTGTTCAAGAAGCACGCGGGTGTCCTGCATCGCGAAGAACAGCGGGGTCCCAATGGAACGGACGTTCCCGCTGGACCTGGGGTTACTCCTCTCCCATAGCCAGGGTGTCGGGCCAGACTCAACACCAGAGATGCTTCAGTCATGAAACAACACAAGTTGCCCCAGCTTCTTTCCGCGGCTCTGGCCTTCACGTTTCTGGGCGTCCGCGCGGCCCTGGCTATTATCAATCCGAGTTTGCAGCCCGCCACTCTCTATGATCGCCACGACGTGGTCTTGAATCTCAAGATCGCCGCGATCGACGCCGACAAGCAGGTCGTCGAACTGGAGGTGGTCCGGGTCTGCAAGGGAGCATTTGCCCCGAAGAAAATCGAACTGGCCGTGGCCGGCGACGAGGTCCGCGGAGCTTTTGACATCTTTGCCAGGCCGGGAAACGTTGTCGTTGCCTATCTCGGCCAGAAGGCGCCCAGGAAACCCAACGAGCTGCTTTTCTATCCCAATGGTGTCGGGCGTTGGCAAGTCGGCAACAAGGATCCGAAGGATCCGGCCCGTTGGCGGTGGACCAAGGACATCGATCCCAGGGAGGACGGCGGGAAGGGCATGGCCGGCACCTTCAACGGTGCCAGCGAGCGCCTTGCGGAGATGATGATCGACAAGTCGCTGGATCAGTACTACTTCCCCGCTGCGCCCACCCTCCAGTTCGGCGAAGATCTGATCGTCGACCGTTTCCAGAAGCCGATTCGCGGCGTGGCGCTGTACGACATCGACGGCGACGGCAAGCTGGACATCTACGCCTGTTGCGAATCCGGCAATCGGGCCTACCAGCAAGCCGACAAACTCAAGTTTGTGGACGCCACCGAGAAACTGGGGCTGTCGGGCATCAAGAGTGCAAGCTGCAACTTTGCCGACGTCAACGGCGATGGCCGGCCGGACCTGCTGGCCGACGGCGTGGTCTATCTGCGGGGCCTCGACGGCCGGTTCCTCAAGTCCGACCAGTTGCCGCCTACGGCCAATCAGAACGTCAAGATGTCTGCTTTCGTCGAAATCAATGGCGACGGCTATCCCGACGTGATCGTGTCGAAGACCGGCGGCGGCCTGCATGTGTACCTGAATCCCGGCGCCGCCGGAGGCCCGTTCAAGGACGCCACCGCCGACCTCGGTCTGGACCGGAAGGAATGCGGCGCAGGCCGCACCGGTTTCTTTACCCCGGGAGGCGTCAGCGGTGGCGGCCGTACCGACCTGTTCTACGCCGTCGGCAATGGGCTGCTGCTTCTGCAGGGCGCCGACGGACGTTTCGCGCCGCGCCGGCACGATCTGGAATTCGACTTCACCACCGACGGCAAGAGCGATGGATTAACGGGCGCGTGCTGCTTCGCGCCGCTTTGGAGGCCAGACCGCCTCGACCTGATCGCCACGGGGCAGTACCGGCTCCACTGGGTCGGCGACCTGGTGGGGACGCCTTGCGACCTGACGCCCTACGGAAACGAGATCTGGGAGGGAACCGATTCCATGCTGCCGGTGATTGCCGAGGATCTGAACGCCGACGGCAACGTGGACGTCTTCGCGGGCAGTCGCGCGGTCTTCCGCAACGCCATCTACGGGAACCGCGGATACGGTTCCTTCACAACCCCGGTATTGCACAAATCAGGCATCTTTCCCGGCGGGGCGTACCAACGCGGGGCTTGGGGACTGGCGGCGGGCGATGCCAAAGGCGATGGCACCAACGACCTGCTCCTCGGCGGGGCCGACGGATCCCTGGTGCTGATCCCCAACACCGTGCTGGCCGACCGCAAGCCGAAGGAAAACCCGACAGCGGTTGAGCAGGTGCTGGCCCGCACGAAAATCCTCACCGTACACGTCCGCGGCAAGGTCGGCGTGCTCGGCGCCGTCGTGACCCTTGCTGACATCAACGGCCGCGTGGTTGGCCTGCGCACCATCGGCTCGAATGTGGCTACCGGCTGCCGCGGACCCGACACGGCCAATCTGGCGGTGCGCCAGCCGGGCGCCTATACGCTGACCGTTCGGTTCTCCGACGGTCACACAAAAAAGTGGCCGGTCGATCTGACGAAGGAACCGCACGTCACCATGACGGCGGAGCGCGAGGCCGGCAAGTGATGGACACAGGCCGTGGGCAGTGTGCCCATCCACAGGGAATGGCTCGATCTTGTGCGGCGAGGTAAAATCCGCGATAGGAACCGACCGATATCGCCTGGAGAATGGGGCTGCCCCCTTCGACTGGAAGCCAATCAACAAAGTTCGAAAAAGGAAAGGGCAATCTCAGTGACGACACGCAACTTAGTGACAGTGATGATGTTCTTGGTCGCGGCAGCCGCATTCTGTGGACTCACCACCGTGGCTTAGCCGGGCGCGGCCTACGACAATACCCAGCCCAGCGCGCACAATCCCTGTTTTGACCAGAAGGGGCTATGGCCCCAGGACGTGAAGGAGACTGCGTACTACAAGCAGAAATGGGAGCCCGCTCGCCTGCTGGTCTGGGGCAAGAAGGGGACTCATACGGGACCCTTGAAGAATCCGGCCAACAGGCTCGAAAACGGCAAGCCGGCGGAGGAAGGGCCTGACGAGAATACGGATATTGTGTTCCCGGATGTCGCCGGAAAAGTCACTCTTCAAGGTGGTCCGGGCGATTGGGAAACTTGGGGCGACCTGAAGACACTATATGGACAGGGCAACGGCAACTGACCGTTGAAGCACGAGACAAGGAGACCACTGCATGCGTATCAACTCAAACCGAATCCAGAAACACGGCATGTGCCTTCTGGTCAGCATGGTCCTGGCTGGCCTCAGCGCGATGGTCAGGGCGAACGATCCGAATGCCGCCGGCTACGAGGCGGCCACGGCGCACGATCCGCATTTTGGCGACCCCAAGATATGGCCCGCGAATCTGGAGGCCGGAAAGGCGGCATACGCCAGGCAGATCTGGCCAAAGGGACGGCTGATGATCTGGGCCAAGCCGGGCACATCGAACCGCGGCCAGGACGGCGCCGACCCGAAGTACTGGATGGAGGACGGCAAGCCGGCAACGAAATCGTTCGACGAGAACACCGACCTGGTTCTCCCCGCGTGCCAGACCGGACGTTACTGGGTGGTAATTCAAGGCAGAAAGTACCAGGCATCGCCCTGCCGCCATGTGACAGTCGGAAAGAACGCGGGGCTGGTCTGGCAGCACAGTTCGCAGGCGAACACATGGATCAAGGCCGGCGGCGCGGTTCAATTCCTCGACTCGTTTGTGGGCAACACGCACACCTTCTGCCGCAATGATAACCAGCAGTCAATCGGGCTGGTCGATCATCTTTACATTCAGAAGACCGCCGGCGCCTCGGTGGAGTTCATCGGGTCGTTCCACTCGGACGACGAACTCAGCGTTCACTCGGGCACGATGCTCCTGGCCCCCGGCAGCGAATTCGGCGCCGGCGACCGCACGGACGTCACCATCTTGCCGAAGGCGCAACTGGTCCTGCTCTCCGGGTCGAACTTCCACCGGCGAAACAACTGCGACTGGGGGCGCGACTGCGTCGTTTCCGGTGCGCTATTGGCCGGAATGCCCGATCGGCCGTTGACCGGGGACTGCCGCATTGGTTTGAGCTACAAGTCCAAGGGCGTATTTCTGGGGCCGAAGCGCGACGGTCGGATGCCAGGCCCCGACGACTACGGACTGGTGGTCGACCCAGGCGGTTCACTGCGCGTCCATAGCGCGGACCCGAAAACCGCGCGGCTGGTCTTCCATTGTCCCGGACTCGACCACGATGCAGGGCAGGTCCGCATCCTTGGCGACAAGATCGGACGCGGCGACGTACTTCTATCGCAATTGAAGTCGCTGCCGCGCAAGATCGACATGTTATTGCTGGGGAAGGTGGACTTGGATGGCGTGCTTTTCGACGACGTGCTGAAGGGCGGCATCCTCCTGCCCGATCCGCAGGTGCGACTTCAATGGAAGAACGTCTTCTATGGCGAGAAGAATCAAGGTCCGCCGGAAGAGCTTTACCGGCGTTGGGACAAGACTGAGTGAGAGAAAAACATGAAACTACTTGTCACCCACGTCGCCGGTTCGAGCACCAAGACCATGCTCAACGGAGGACAACACGGTGTGGCGATTGGGGCAGCGGCATTTATGTGCAAGAAATCCGGCACGACCCCGCGCAACGCGAGCAAGGAACACATCCAGCAACTGCAAGAGGTTGTCTTCGAGCGTGGAGAGTACCGGGACGCCCCAAAAACCCCGCAAGGCGTCGGCGCGATGAGATCCTGCTTCGGACCAAATCGCAACTCGATTGTTGTCGGCGGAGCAGGCGAAAAATAGAGGGATCGGCAGGTGAATTCATGAAAGAGCCGTTGATGTCAGGCGTTGACTTGCCTCCCCCCGTCGGTGTGGCAGCTCGAGTGATCGGAGTATTGTCTTGCTTGGCGCTGCTGGTGGCGGCGGATACGGTGCCACATTCGGCCTGGATTGCGGGGGCCCTCGCGGCAGAAGAATCGAGAAACCAGGCAGCCGAGGCAGAACAGGCTTCCTTCCCCCCAGCGAGTGCAGGGCCGGCCCAGGTTCCCGCGTCGCCCGTTCCCGTTGGAGTGGAAGTCTCCCTTGAAACCGCGCGCAAAGTATACTTGCTCGGCGAAAACGTGCTGGTAAACTTCGTGGTCCGTAACACCTCGGCAACACCTTTTTCCATCGCAGTGGGCGGCGATTATCGCTCTGGCATTCGTCACCACCGATTCTCCGTCACCGCTACGGACGCCGCTGGTTCCCACATGCCCGATCCCGATCCGTCTGGCTTTCACATGGGTGGCGTGGGAATCAGCCGCACGGTCGAGCCCGGCAAGAGTGTGTACCTGCCCGTCGAACTGTTCCGCTATGTTCGGATCGAAAAGCCGGGCGCCTACACCATCCGCATCCGCCACGACCTCGGCTGGACCGAAACGCCCACCGGCACCAAGCTGCCTGCCGCGGAGACGAAACTGGCCTTCAAGATGCCTGATGAGAAGCAGGCGGCCGGCATCGTGGCCAAGCTTAGCGAAGGCGAAGCACAGAGTCTCTTGATGGTTTCCCCCGAGAAGTTTACCGAAGAAATCCCCCCGGACTCCTTCACACTGTGTCATCCCGTCTTTTTCCCTGCGCTGACCAGACTTGCCACAACGGGCAAAACCAGCGCCATCGACTGCCTCGGTGCTATCGAGACCAGCCAGGCCACGCAGGCGCTCATCGATCTCGTCGTCGATGACGCGCATCCCGACGCTTCGTTCCACGCCGCCCGGGTACTCGCGAATCGATTGCCCGACCCGGATTTCGGTGCGAGCGCTGGGCCAAAGCGCGGCGCGCCCTTCAAGGATCCCAGACTTGATCAGCGCAAGGCCCTTTCCACCGCCACCTGGCAAGATGGTTTCGCTCCGCGACTTCACGCGCCCGCCCTTCGACTGCTTCGCAGCGATGCGGAACACCTTGCCGTCGGGGCATTCTACCTGGAGGCGATCGCGGCCAACGAGCACTTGCCGGCGGTTCTCGAAGCCCTGGACCGTGCGCTGGCGGCCAATCAACGCACCAAATACGATAAGTACCTCACTCCGCCTATCGGCGTCGGACCTCTGCTGCGCGCCGGATGCGCCATCGTACGGCGGGGCGCGCCGATGCTGGACCAATTCCAGCGGCCCGCCGTCATCGCCCTGCAGCTCGGACGGATGCAGAATGAGAAGAACTATCGCCTGGACGATTGGCACACACGGTGCGCCGACTTGCTTGGCCACGAGCGGCCGTACGTGCGCCAGCTTACTCTGCAACTGCTCGCGGATCGAGCGGAGCCTGTCCCCGAGCCTTGCCTGAGGCAACTCGGTCGGCTGCTGGAAGACCAGGACGCCTTTGTCGTTTGCGCCGCGCTGCAACTTGTCGCGAGGACGAAAGACGCGGCCCATCACAAAGCCGTCGTCAAGATCCTTACCGGCGCCAACCACGAGGGGCTGCTCTACTATGCGGGCCATGCCGCATACGCTTTGGGCGCTCGCGCGGAACTGCTGGAGATCTACGCCCGGCGATTGGACGAGCCCGACCGGTGGTATCCCGGGATCTCGCAGCTCATCGGACTGATCGAGTCTTCCAACGGGGGTGGCTCGTTCGGTACTCCGAAACCGGACAGCATACGCCACGCCAAGCAACTGTGGATCGAGTTCCTGGCGAAGCACCGCCACGCGATCCGCGCCGGCAAAAAATTCGCCCTCGATGAATTCGACCCGGCGATGGCTCCACCGCCGACCCAGATAGCCCATCGCGATGGGGAGACTTGGCCGAAACGCTGAGATCAATGCTGAGTTTCCGCGTGCCACTCGGCAAGAGAGACCGTATCAACTGAGGGAAAGAACGATGAGTTTACTTCGCGTCTTGACAGCGACAATGACGATACTGGTCGCCATCCAGGTCCAATGGGTCTATGCTCTGGTGAACCCCAGCTTGCAGCCAGGAGATCTCTACGATCGCCACAACGTGGTTCTGGGCTTGAAGATCACCGCGATCGATGAGGATAAA
>Ga0105047_10009232_pt1 | contig 16280 bp, 19 predicted proteins | sample MAT04_FD_78384 | JGI IMG/M metagenome (GOLD analysis project Ga0105047, IMG submission 78384) | Freshwater microbial communities from Lake Fryxell liftoff mats and glacier meltwater in Antarctica - MAT-04 (megahit assembly) | ecosystem: Environmental > Aquatic > Freshwater > Ice > Liftoff...
GAAAGCCCCAGAACATCGCAAGACCGGTCGCCCCTCGTTCACCGACGTCTACGGCAGCGACGTCGAAGCCGCCATCGATGAGCAGCATCGACAGCAGTTGGCATCGTTGTCCAGCCCGAGTGCCCGGTTGCGGCGTGCTCGCCGCCACCCTGCCGGGGCTGCACGGCGAGCAGTTGACAAGCTGCGACGGCTGCGGCCAGGGGTACGCTGATCTTTCAGCAATTTCGAAAGGACCCTTGTGGACGTACGCATCGGCGTGACCCAAACTGCCCGCGAAATCAGCCTCGAGCTCGCCGACGACCTTGATCGTGCCGAGATCCGGTCGAAGATCGAAGCCGCCCTCACCGGTGCTGTCGACGTGCTGTGGCTCACTGACAAGAAGGGCCGCGACGTCGGCGTGTCCGCTGCCAAGATCGCGTACATCGAGCTCGGCGCCACCGACGGCGAGCGGCGCATGGGTTTCGGTCACTGAGCCGGCCGTAGGTCCACGATCACGATGAAGGGCATCATCCTCGCCGGTGGTACCGGGAGCCGGCTGTGGCCGATCACCCGTGGCGTCAGCAAGCAGTTGCTGCCCGTCTACGACAAGCCGATGATCTACTACCCGCTCAGTGCGCTGATGCTGGCGGGCATTCGCGACGTGCTGATCATCACCACGCCGCACGAGCAGGCTGGTTTCATCACCCTCCTCGGCGACGGCAGCCAGTGGGGCCTCTCCATCCAGTACGCGGTGCAGCAGCAGCCCAATGGGCTGGCGCAGGCCTTCGTCATCGGTGCCGATTTCGTGGCCGGCCAGCGCAGTGCGCTCGTCCTGGGCGACAACATCTTCTTCGGTCACGGCCTGGTCGAGGTGCTGCAGTCCGCCCGCGACCGCCCGCATGGTGCCACCGTCTTCGGCTACCGCGTCAGCGACCCCGAGCGCTACGGCGTCGCCGAGATCGACAGCAGCGGCAAGGTGCTCAGCATCGAGGAAAAGCCGGCTCGGCCCCGCAGCAACTACGCGGTCACCGGACTGTACTTCTACGACGAGCAGGTGGTCGATATCGCCGCCAACCTGCAGCCTTCGCCGCGTGGGGAATACGAGATCACCGACATCAACGCCGAGTACCTGCGCCGCGGCCAGCTGCACATGGAACTGCTCGGTCGCGGGTATGCCTGGCTCGACACTGGCACCTACGACTCGCTGCTCGAGGCGTCTCACTTCGTTGCCACGCTCGAGAAGCGTCAGGGCCTGCAGGTTGCGTCGCCCGACGAGATCAGCTTCGCCGCCGGCTGGATCGACGCCGCACAGCTGCGCGGCAACGCCGAGCCGATGAACAAGAACCCCTACGGGCAGTATCTGCTGCGCCTGGCGAGCGAAGGCCCGCACCCGTGACTCGCCGCTGCGTCCCGCCCTGTTCCGCGGTCGCGCAACGATGACCGGCCTGCTCGATAGGGAGCTGCTGTTCGTCAGCGGCAAGGGCGGCACGGGCAAGACCAGCATCGCTGCCGCGCTGGCCGACCTGGCCGTTCGTCAGGGAAAGCGCACGCTGGTGTGCGAGATGGATGCCAAGGGGGCGCTCGCGGCGGCGTTCGAAGTGCGGGCGCTCAGCTTCCACGCCAGTGAGGTGCAGCCTGGCCTGTTTGGGATGGTGATGAACACCGAGGACTCGCTGAAGGAGTACCTGCGGTTGTTCATCCGCATTCCGCTCGTGGGCCGCATCGGGCCACTGGCGCGCACGTTCGACTTCGTCGCCGATGCCGCGCCGGGGGTCAAGGAGATCCTCGCCATCGGCAAGCTGTGCCACGAGGTGCGCGAACGCCACTACGACCTGGTCATCGTCGACGCCGAAGCCAGCGGGCACATCGTCGCCCAGATCGACGCCCCACGGGCCATTCGCGAACTGGTTCAGGTGGGCATGGTGCGCGACCAGACCGACTGGATGCTCGAGATCTTGGGCGACTCGCGCCGCACCGGCCTGGTGGTCGTCGCTACGCCCGAGGAGATGCCGGTCATCGAGACCATCGAATTGGTGGAGAAGGTGCAGCGCACCACCGACGTCGATGTCGCAGCGGTCATTGCCAACCGTGTGCTCCCGCAGTGGTTCTCGTCGACGGATGCGAAGGTGTTCCAGTCGCTGCTCGCGCCCGAGGCCCAGGCAGCGCTGGCTGCAGCGGCCGGTGCCAAGGTGGCCACCGTGTTCCAGGCTGCGTCGTTGGCGCAAGCCCGTCGCGAGGTGGCAGTCGAATACCTCGGCCGCTTGCGCAAGGGGGTGCCGGCGGCGGTGCCGCTGTTGCTGGTCCCCGAACTGTTCACCCGTTCGGGTGGCCGTCGTGTGGTCTCGCTGTTGGCCGACGCGTTACACGACGAGCTCATCGATGCGGGCGGTGCCAGCTGATGGCCCGCTCCGCCCGCCGTGAACTGGCCGACCTGCTCAGCGCCAAGGAGATGATCGTCGTCTGCGGCAGCGGCGGCACTGGCAAGACCACCATCGCCGCCGCGCTCGGTGCCCAGGCGGCAGCGGTGGTCGGCGGCCGTGTGCTGGTACTGACGGTCGACCCTGCCCGTCGGCTGGCTTCGGCACTCGGCCTGGAATCGTTCGGTAACTCGGTGGTCCAGGTGCCGCCGCAGGCGTTCGCCGATGCCGGGCAGGAATGCCGCGGTGAACTGTGGGTCGCAATGCTGGACACGAAGGCCGGCTGGGACGAACTGATCCGCCGGCACGCTCCCGACGCCGCGCTGCGCGACACAGTGCTCGCCAACCCGCTGTACCAGAACATCACCGGCCGATTCGTCAACAGCCACGACTACCTTGCGATGGAGCAGTTGTACGACCTGCACTCGGCCGGCCAGTACGACCTGGTTGTCATCGACACCCCGCCGTCGCGCAACGCGCTCGACCTGCTCGATGCCCCCGGCCGGATGCGTGAGTTCTTCGGCAGTCGCCTGCTGAAGTGGTTGACCGTGCCGTACCGCTCGCGGCTGTTCACGGTGGCCTCGAAGCCGTTCTACCAAATTGCCGACCGCATCCTGGGTTCGCGTTTCCTGCAAGACATCGCCGAGTTCTTCGTGCTCTTCCAGACGATGGAGCGCGGGTTCGTGGCCCGTGCGAAAGAGGTCGAGCGCCTGCTCACCGATGATGCGACGGCCTTCGTGGTGGTCACCACGCTGGAGGCTGCGCCTACGCGCGAGGCCCGCTTCCTGGCCGAGGAGCTGCAACAACGGCGCATGCCGCTGGGCGCGATGGTACTCAACCGCACGCTCCCCGCCGACGTGCGCCAGCCGGCGGCAGCGAAGGCGGCCGCGGCGCTGGGCCAAGTCGCCGACGACGCTGCGGCGACGGAACGGTTGGCCACGCTCGCCGGCGCACAGGCCGATGCAGTGCAACACGTGCTCGCCGAGGTCGCCGTCCGCTTCCGCGATGTCGCCATCATCGCCGGTCGCGAAGCGGAGCGCCGGCGCGAGCTGGAATCGCTGGTGCCGCTCACCGCGGTGGTGCCCACGCTGGCCGCCGATGTCCACGATCTCGCGGGCCTGCTCGCAATCGGTCGGCACCTGTTGGGCGACGGATCGCGGTGAGAGGTGTGCCCGCGTGGCACACTCGTGGACCATGGCCACTCTTGGCGAACTCACACGGCAGCACACTGACCTCGACCGCGACGAGATCGATCACCTGCAGCGGTTGATCGGCGAATGGGGCCTGTTGGCAGACCTCAGCTTCGCCGATCTGTTGCTGTACGTGCCCGGCACCGACGGCACCTGGTATGTGGTCGCTCATGTGCGCCCTGCGACGGGGCAGACGATCTACCACTTCGACTACGTCGGCACAGCCGCGGCCGGCGAAGAGGTGCCGCTGCTGGCGAAGGCCTTCGGCGATGGCCAGATCGTCGAGGGCGAGATCGCGGTCGAAGGCGTCCCGGATCCTGTGCGGATGATGGCCGTGCCGGTTCGTGCCGGCGACAAGGCCATCGGGGTACTGACCCGCGAATGGTCCAGCCGCGGCAGCCGCCAGCCCGGTGAACTCGAGCGCACCTATGTGGGTATGTTCCAACGATTCGCTTCGATGATCGCCGACGGCACGTTCCCCTTCCACGGTCCTGTCGCCGATTCCAGTGCTGCGCCACGCGTCGGCGATGGCGTGATGGCGCTCGACGAAGAGGCTCGCGTGCGGTACGCCTCGCCCAACGCCGTCAGCGCGCTGCACCGCGTTGGCATCGGCGCCAACGCCGTGGGCATGCGCTTGGCCGAGCTCGGCTTCAACGACAGCCCGGTGCGCCTCGCCTACGAGACGAAGCTGCCGGTGATCGAAGAGTTCGAGCAGACCGCCGACGTCATCCTGCTGGCGCGCTGCATGCCAGTGTTGGCCACGGGGCCCGGCGGCGAGAGCGTCGTCACCGGCGGTCTGCTGCTGGTGCGCGATGTCACCGAGGTGCGCAAGCGCGACAAGTTGCTGCTCTCCAAGGACGCCACCATCCGTGAGATCCACCACCGGGTGAAGAACAACCTGCAGACCATCTCGTCGCTGCTGCGCCTGCAGGGCCGTCGCCTCAACTCCGAGGAGGCAAAAGCTGCTGTCGCCGAGAGCGTGCGCCGCATCCGCACCATCGCCTTGGTCCACGAGACGCTGTCGCGCGAGCCGGGCGACGACGTCGCCTTCTTGGAGATCGTGCGGCCGTTGCTGCGCCTCGCCGAGGAAGGCTTGCAGTCACCCGACCGCCCGGTGCGGTTCACGGTGCAGGGCGAGGGTGGGCGCTTGCCCAGCACCATCGCCACACCGTTGTCGGTGGTCCTCACCGAGCTGCTGCAGAACGCTGTCGACCACGGTTTCCCCGAGGGCAGTGCCGGTGGAGACGTTGTGGTCGTGCTCGACAACGCCGACGGCGTACTGAAGATCCGGGTGATCAACGACGGCCGCAGCCTGGAGCCCGGCTTCGAGCTCAACAAGGCAACCGGCCTCGGCCTGTCCATCGTGCGCACGCTGGTGACGACGGAACTGGATGGAACGATCACGATGCGGTCCGGTCAGCCCGACGATTTTCAGAACGTCGGGCTCGGCGACCAGCCACGTGGCACGGGCACCGTCGTCGACCTCATCGTCCCCGTCTGACCCCACCGACCAAGGCGTTTACGTAAAGTTTCCGGGCGCGCTAGCCCAGGTCACAGGCCGACAGCGTTTACGTAAAGCGGGTGAGGGGGCTAGACGAGGATGCGTTCGCGGCCGGCGATGCGGCGGCGGATGGTGCGGCGCTCTTCCTCGGAGGTGCCACCCCAGATGCCCGAGTCCTGGTTGGTCTCGAGGGCATAGTCGAGGCAGTCGACCTTCACCGGACATTCGTCGCAGACCTCTTTCGCCCGGTCGATCTGCACCAGGGCGTACCCGGTGGTGCCGACGGGAAAGAACAGATCGGGGTCGGTGTCGCGGCAGATGGCGTCGCGACGCCACGTGTAGTCAGCGTTCGCCAGGACAAGACTCGAGGCCGGGATTGTCACTTGTTCACTCCCATGAGATCAGCGATGATCGATACGGTTTGTGAGCGTTTTCACGTTCGGGCAAACGGTAGGTAACAATTGTGTGGATGGCAAGGGGTCATTGGTCCCTTTCCATACTTCGTGGCGATGGGGGGTATCTATGGTTCAGGTGATCGCACATCGTGGCGCGAGCAAGGCGGAACGGGAGAACACGGTGACGGCCTACCGTCGTACCGGCGAGATGGGGGCGCAGGCTGTCGAGCTCGACGTGCGCCGCACCACCGACGGCGTGCTGGTGGTGCACCACGACCCGCATCTTGCCGACGAACGCCTGGTGGCCGGTCTCACCCTCGCTGAGCTGCCCGAACACGTGCCCACGCTGGCCGCTGCGCTCGATGCGTGCGACGGCATGTGGGTGAACGTGGAGATCAAGAACGACCCCGCCGAACCAGATTTCGATGCCACGGAATCGATCGCCGACGACACGATCGCCCACCTCCTGGCACGCGAGGAAGACGCCCGCTGGCTGATCTCCTGCTTCCGCATGGAGACCATTGATCGCTGCCGGGCGCTCGCGCCGCAGATCCCAACGGCGTGGCTGTGTGTCGCACCACCCGAGGGCATTGCCGCCGTGCTGGTGAAGAAGGGCCATCTGGCGCTGCACCCATGGGTGGCTGCGCTCGACCGAGACACACTCGAGGCGTGCCACGTCGCAGGGGTGCAGGTCAACACCTGGACCTGCGACGACCCGGCGCGCATGGCTGAACTGCTCGAGTGGGGCATCGACGGCATCTGCACCAACGTCCCCGACGTGGCTCTGCAGGTCATCGCCAGCTCGGCTCTCGAAACCCCCTGAGTCGCCATGTCCAAGGAGAGCGACGCGTATCGCTGACATGCCCTTGGTCTCAGGCTGTAGGAACTTGGGCAACGATGGGGCATGAGTACACACGAGTTCGACGTCATTGTCATCGGAATGGGACCCGGCGGTGAGGACGTTGCTGGGCAGTTGGCTGCCTCTGGCCTAGCAGTGCTGGGCATCGAGAGTCACCTCGTGGGCGGCGAATGCCCCTACTACGGCTGCATCCCGTCGAAGATGATCATCCGCGCTGCAGACCTGTTGCAGGAAGCCCGCCGGGTCAACGAGATGGCAGGCACGGCCGTCGTCACCCCGGACTACTCGATCGTTGCCGACCGAATCCGCGACGAGGCCACCGACGACTGGAACGATCAGGTCGCGGTCGATCGGTTCGTCGGCAAGGGCGGCACGTTCGTGCGCGGCCGCGGCCGACTCGCTGGCCCCGGCCGCGTAATGGTCGGCGACGACCTCTACACGGCCCGCAGCGGGGTGGTCATCGCCACGGGTACTTCGCCGGCGCTGCCGCCGATTCCTGGCCTTGCCGACAGCTCGCCGTGGACGAATCGTGAGGTGTTCAAGATCCATGAGGTGCCCGCGTCGCTGATCGTCCTGGGCGGCGGCGCGATCGGCCTGGAACTGGCGCAGGCGTTCTCCCGCTTCGGTAGCCGGGTCACGGTCGTCGAGGCTCTCGAGCGCATCCTCGCCCCGGAGGAGCCCGAGTCGAGCGCGCTCCTCGCCGAGGTGCTGCGCGCCGAGGGCATCGACATCCGCACCGGCCAAGCGGCGACCTCGGTGCGGCGCGATGGCCAGGTGACGGTGACGCTGGCCGACGGCAGCGAGATCCAGGCCGACGAGATCCTCGTCGCCGCCGGCCGCACCCCCAACGTACGTGGCATCGGGCTCGACACCGTCGGCCTCGACGAGACCGCCCGGCCGTCGTTCACGGTCGACCAGCACATGCGGGTGGATGGCGTTGAAGGCGTGTGGGCCGTCGGCGACATCGCCGGCAAGGGTGCCTTCACGCACATGGCGGTGTACCAGGCGGCCATCGCCTTTGATGACATCAAAGGCGCAACGGCGCCTCGCCTGAGCGAGGATCACGCCGTCTCACGGGTCACCTTCACCGACCCGGAGGTCGGCTCGGTGGGGATGACCGAAGCCCAGGCGCGGGCGGCGGGCCTCAATGTGCAAGTCGGGCTGGCCAACAGCGCCACATCCAGCCGCGGTTGGCTGCACGGTTCGGGTAACGAGGGCCTGATGAAGCTGATCGCCGATGCCGATACCGGCGTGCTGGTGGGCGCCACCTCGGTCGGCCCTCGCGGCGGTGAGGTGCTCTCGATGTTCAACCTCGCCGTGCACGCCCGGGTACCGATCGCTCAGCTGCGCTCAATGATCTACGCCTACCCGACCTTCTACCGCGGCGCCCTCGACGCACTGGCCGCGTTGGACGACTGAACCCTCAAGCGTCGATCTGGGGGCGCACGAGCCGCACGGCGTTCGGCACGTGATGGAACTCGAGCTGCTTGGTCTCGCCCAGGTAATCGCCGTCGAGTTGGTAGGGGAACGGCGTGTCGTGCGCGATGGTGAGTTCGCTCAGGTCGGTCTGCAGGTCGAGGGTCTTGCTCGCCTTCACGCCACCGCCGCGCAACGCGCCCCCCAGCCCGCCGAGGATCGCGTTCACCTTCATCGTGCGGAAGGTGATGGCCACCAGGCCGCGGTCGAACGTGGCCGCCGGGCTGAGGTCGAGCGGCCGGTTGCCGAGGTACGTGTAGGGGTTGGTGTTGAGCACGATGGTGAAGTAGCCGTCGTCGACCGGCGGCGCGTTGGGTGAGGTGAGCGTGAAGTGCGGCTGCTTGCGGTCGTAGTTCACCGCCCAAGTACGCACGGCTGCGTAGATGAACAGCGGGTGACCGAGCCAGCGCTTCATCGAGGCGCGGCGTTCGATCTCCTTCACCACGGCGGCGTCGTACCCGACGCCGGTGTGGAAGCAGAAGTAGCGGCCGTTGACCTTGCCCAGGCCGATGGGCTCGATGTCGCGCGTAGCAATGCCGGCGGCCAGCAGTTGCACGGCGGCCACCGGGTCGTTGGGCATGCCCAGCGTGCGGGCGAAGACGTTGGTGCTGCCACCGGGCAGCACGCCCAAAGCGGTGTCGGTGCCGGCCACCCCGGTGGCCACTTCGTTGAGCGTGCCGTCGCCGCCGTAGCCGATGACCACGTCGACGCTGCGCCGGGCAGCGTCCTGGGCAAAGCGGGTGGCATGGCCGCGACGGTTGGTCTCGACGACCTCGACCTCGTTGCCCTGCGATAGGGCGCGGTGCACCACGACGGTGTTGCGCGCCGTCACCGACGACGCGAAGGCGTTCACCACCAGCAGGATCCGCACGGCAGGGACCGTACAGGCTGGCGGCGGCAGCTGGGAAGCGAACCCCGCCGAGGACAGTTTGCTGCGATGGTTGTCCACTCGGTTGGGTGAGCGCCATACCGGCCGGTAACAATGACGAGCATGAACGTGATCGTGTGCGTCAAGCAGATCCCCGACCCGGCCACGCCGGGTGCGCTGGGCTCGGATAACACCCTCAAGCGAGATGGCAAGCTCATCCTCGACGAGTCGGACAGCTACGGCGTCGAAATGGCGCTGCAACTGGTCGACGCGGCGGGTGGTGGCGAGGTCAGCCTCGTCTCGATGGCCCCCAACGGTGAGGTCTCGGGCCTGCGCACCGCGCTGGCCATGGGCGCTGCCAAGGGCACCCTGGTCTCCGACCCGGCCCTGCAGGGCAGCGATGCCCTCACCACGGCCAAGGTGCTCGGCGCGGCCATCCAGAAGATGGGGGCTTTCGACCTGGTCACCGCCGCCACCGAGTCCAGCGATGGCTACACCGGCACCGTGCCCGAGCAACTCGCCGAAGTGCTCGGCCTGCCGTCGGTCACGTTCGCCAAGAAGGTCACCATCTCCGCCGGCACGCTCGAGGCGCACCGTCAGACCGAAGATGGCTACGACGAAGTCACCTGCCCGCTGCCCGCCGTCATCAGCGTCACCGCTGGTGTTGTCGAGCCCCGCTACCCCAGCTTCAAGGGCATCATGGCTGCCAAGGGCAAGCCCATCGACACGGTCACCGCCGCCGAGCTCGGGGTCACCCCCGTCGGCTGGGCTGGTGCCGGTCAGACCATCGTCAGCGTCACGCAGGCCGAGGCCCGCGCCGCAGGCGAGATCATCGAAGACGACGGTGAGGGTTTCGCCAAGATCGTGGCGTACCTCGAAAACTTGAAGGTCATCTGAGGAGCGACGCCATGAACATCTGGGTTTTCTCACAGGAAGCGAGCGGCGCGCCCACCACGGCCACGCTCGAACTGCTCACCAAGGCTCGCTCGCTGGGCGATGTCACCGCCTTCGTCGGTGGCGATGCCACGGCCATTGCTGCCTCCCTCGGCGAGCACGGCGCGAGCAAGGTCTATGCCACTGGCGATCTGGCCGGCAAGCTGCCCGGCGTTGCGGTCTCGGCCGCCATGAAGGCCGTGATCGACGGCGGCGACACGCCCGACCTGATCATGTTCCCGCAGACCACCGAGGGTCGCGACGTGATGAGCCGCCTCTCGGTCAAGCTCGAGCGCACGGTGCTCACCAACAACGTCGACATCACCGTCGACGGTGGTGCGGTCAGCGTCACCACCCCCATCTTCGGTGGCAACACGCTGGTCAGTACCTCGTTCTCCGGCCCCGGCCCGTTCCTCGCGGCGTTCCGTCCGAAGAGCTTCGCTGCCGAGTCGGCTGGCGGCGCTGCCGCCGCGGTCACCGCTGCCCCGGTTCCCGAACTGGGCGCCACCGGCGCTGCGCAGGTCACCGCCGTGCACGTCGAAGCGACCACCGGCCCGAAGCTCGACGAAGCCACCATCGTGGTGTCGGGCGGTCGTGGTCTCGGCGAGGCCGCCAAGTACGAGCTGGTCGAGACCCTGGCCAAGCTGCTCAAGGGTGCCCCGGGTGCGTCGCGAGCCATCGTCGACGCCGGTTGGGTGCCGTACAGCTACCAGGTCGGCCAGACGGGCAAGGTCGTCAAGCCGGGCGTTTACATCGCCGTCGGCATCTCGGGTGCCACACAGCACATGGTGGGCATGAAGGGCTCGAAGAACATCATCGCCATCAACAAGGACAAGGAAGCCCCCATCTTCGGCATCGCCGACCTGGGCATCGTGGGCGACGTCCACAAGGTACTTCCGAAGCTGATCGAGGCGTTGCAGAGTCGCGGCTGACCGAGCAACACCGGAACGGAGCAGGGCGGCCCGCAAGGGCCGTCCTTCGCCGTTTTCGGCGAGCCCAGGCGCGCGCCGACGTGTGGGGTGGGCTCAACGCCGAGTTGTGGTCCGGTGGGCGGTCAGACCAGCGGCCAGGGGTAGCGGCGGCCGCTGTTGTCGACAGGGAAGGCGCCCTGCTCCACGATCCACTCGGCACGCTGGCGCAGCGCCTCGACTTCCTCGTCGGCCAGCAGCGCGGCGACCGCGAGCGGCACCCGGTCGGCGATTTGGGCGGCGAGGGTCAGCAGTTCGCCCGGCACCTTCTCGCCGCCGAACTCCCATATGACCGTGCGCAGCTTGAACTCGGCAGCAAAGCACAGCCCATGGTCGATGCCCCACAGGTGGTCGTCGCCGTCGATGAGCACGTGCCCGCTCTTGCGGTCCGTGTTGTTGGCGATGACATCGAAAAGCGCGAACGGGCGCAGCGAATCGTGCAGTTCCGAGCGCGTCTCGTAGATCGTGAAGTAGTGCTGCTGATGGTCGGCTTCCACGAACCACTGCAGGCTGCCCTCACCCAGCGGCCCGTCGCGGATGATGGTGGGTGGTACCAGATCCAGGCCCATCGACTCGCTGAGCAGGTAGGCGGCGAGCTCGCGGCGGTGCAGCCCGGGCTCGAAGTCCCACAGCGGGCGCTCGCCCTTGAGCGGCTTGTAGATTGCCTGGCCGACGGGTTCGCCTTCGGTGCTGAGATTGACGAGGAACGTGGCGTTGCTGCTCCACGGCATGCGGCCTTCGATGTCGAGATCGGCGGTGGCGAGCAGGTGCAGCCGGTGAGGTGAGGCGGCCGTCATCGACTAGTTCATCCGCACGCAGAAGTGACCATCTTGGTTGATCGGGCGGGCGCACCAGATGCATGCAGGGCGGCCGGCCGCGACGATGGAGGCAGCGTGTTCGCAGAACGCATGTGCCTGGCTACGGCTGATGAACACGCGTACGTGGCCACGATCCGGGTCGTCGTCGAGCGGCTCGCCGTTCTCGTCGACGTCGATCACTTCCTCGAGCTGGACCAGCACCATGTCGTTGCTGCGGTCATAACCCAGCCCGACCGGCCCGAGGACAAAGGCGGCATCCACCGGCGCGGCCAGCTCCATGGCAGCGGCGATGGGCTTCTCGGTGGGTGCCGGCAGGTCTTCGAGCACCTTGCGCAGGTACTCGGAGATGGCCGAAGCCTGCTGCTTCTCGCATTTGATCGTCACCCGCGTGGGGCCTCGGCGGGCCTGCAGGTAGAAGACCCGCTCACCCGGTTGCCCGAGCGCGCCGACGGTGAAGGCATCCACCTCGTCGAAATCGAAGTACACGCTCATACCGGACGACCTGGCTCAGGACGGGCGCAGCTCGGCCAGCGAGCCACCCGTGGAGTTGACGGTGAGCACCACCGGCGCTCCTGCGCCGTAGGCGATGGCCGTGACCGAGCAGGTACTGATGACGATGCGTTGGAAGAGGTCGATGTGGGTGCCCATTGCATGGGCGACGGCGGCCTTGATGGGATCGGTGTGCGACACGCACACGATGGTGCCACCCGGGTGGGCGGCACGGAGGCGGTCGATGGTGCTCACCATGCGGTGCTGCATGGCGTTGAAGCTCTCGCCGCCGGGGAACGTGAACGTGCTGGGCGCGCGCTGCACCGTGCTCCACTCGGGCAACTTCATCAGGTTGCGCAGTTCGGCGCCCGTCCAGTCACCGAAATCGCATTCCAACAGGCCTTTGTCGATGCGAACCTTCATGCTGCGGGCGGCGGCGATGGGTGCCGCGGTCTCGCGGGCACGCTCGAGCGGTGAGGCGTAGATCGCATCGATGGTCGTCAGTTCGGCGATGCGTTCAGCGGCGCGCCGTGCCTGCTGCTGCCCGGCATCGGAGAGGTGCAGCCCAGCGGCCCTCCCCGGCAGCACCTTTCCCGTGGTGGGCGTCTGCCCGTGCCGGACCAGCAGGACGACGGTGGGAGCAGGAGGGGTCGGTTTCGTTCGCGCCATGACAATTCGGAAACCTACTGTGCCTGTCGTGGATTCGCTCGCTCAGCTGCAGACCGACGTGTGTGACTGTCGGCGCTGCCCGCGCCTGGTGGCGTGGCGCGAACACGTCGCGGTCGAGAAGCGAGCCGCCTACCGCGACCAGGTCTACTGGGGTCGGGGCGTGCCCGGCTTCGGTGACCCATTGGCGACGGTGGTGGTGCTCGGGCTGGCTCCGGCGGCACACGGGGCCAACCGAACCGGGCGGGTGTTCACCGGCGACCGCAGCGGTGACTGGTTGTACCGGGCGATGTACCGCGCCGGCTTCGCGAACCAGCCGTCCTCGGTCAGTGCCGACGACGGCCTCCGCCTGACCGGTGCATGGGTGGCCGCCACCGTGAAGTGTGCCCCGCCCGGCAACACGCCGCTGCCGGAGGAACGCGACAACTGCCGCCCGTTCCTTCAGCGCGAGATGGCGCTGCTGGTACATACGAAGGTCGTCGTGTGCCTGGGTGGCTTCGGCTACCAGGCAGCGTGCAACGAGTTCGGGGTGCGCCCGCGGCCGAAGTTCGGCCACGGTGTCGAGGTCGCCGCGCCAGGCGGGTACACGCTGCTGTGTTCGTACCACCCCAGCCAGCAGAACACGTTCACCGGCCGGCTCACCGAGCCGATGCTGGACGCCGTCTTCGTGCGGGCAGCCGTGCTGGCTGCCTGACCGACTGCTCGTTACTTGTTGCGGGTGGCGTAGGCCACGATGGCCTCGAACTCGGCTCCCTCGAGTGGCATCACCGACAGCCGGTTGCCCTTGGCGAGCAGCCGGCAATCAGCCAGCTCGGGAAGGCTCTTCAGTTCATCGAGCGAGATGAACGGCAGCTTCCTCACCGGGGCTACCGTCACCCAGTCCCACCGCGGGTCTTCGGGCTTCGAGGCCGGGTCGTAGTACTTGCTGTTCGGGTCGAACTGCGTGGGGTCCGGCTCCGCGGTCTTGACGACCTTGCACACCCCGGCGATGCCGGGGGGCGTCGCGTTGGAGTGGTAGAAGATTGCCGCGTCGCCGACCTTCATCGTCCGCATGAAGTTGCGTGCCTGGTAGTTGCGCACGCCGTCCCAGCCCTCTCGCTTGTTCGCGACCAGGTGGTCGTACGAGAACACGTCGGGTTCGGACTTGAACAACCAGTAGGAAGCCACAGCGAGCGAGGCTAGCGCCGCCGCGAGTGCGGTGGCGGGGTGTCAGGCCCAGAGGCGCAGCGCGGTGAACACGGCCATGCCGACGACCATCATCGCGATCATGTTGCGTGTCTTGGCGAACACGAGCGCCGCGGCGAGCAGCGCCCAGATCTGGTTGTTGTGCACGCTGACGTACGCTTCGCCCTGGCGAGCGAACACGCTTTGGGCGATGATGGCCGTCAGCGCGCAGGCCGGCGCGTACCGCAGCCCGCGTTCGATTCGCTCGGGCAGTTCCACCCGGGCGGGCAGCATGAAGAAGCTGCTACGGGTGGCGACGGTGACGACCGTGAGGCCGACGGTGGCCGCGATCAGGTAGGCGAGGCTGCCCATCAGGCCACCTCGCCCTCGTCGGCGATGTCCGAAGCCACGGCGACGACGCCGTGTGGTTGGCCTTGGGGTCGCAGCGTCTCCACGCCCACCGCAACGGCGACGCCGGCGAGCACGGCGAGCAGCAGCCCCAGGCGCATCGGGAACCCGACGGTGGCGACGGCGATGACTGCGGTCACCAACACGCCGGCAGCGACGGGAATGCGGTGCACCATCGGGATCAGCACCGCCAGCAGTGCGAAGTACGCGGCCTGGTTGAGGCCCCAGGCATCAGGTGCCGATGCACCGATCAGGATGCCGACGACCGACGATGCCATCCACGCCACCCAGTTGACGACGGCCCCGCCATAGAAGTACCCCCACTGCTCGGGTGTGCCGTGCACCGTGTCGTCGGCGAAGCGACGCGAGAACAGTGCGAACCCGAGGTCGCCATTGAGGTAGCCGGCCAGCATCCGCTGTTGCCAGGGCAGCATCACGAACGCCTTGCGCGCCGCGGCGGCGAAGATCACGAACCGCAGATTCACCAGCAGCGCGGTGACCCACACGATGGGCAGCGGGGCGGACGTGATGAGCAGCGGCAGTACGGCGAGCTGTGCGGAGCCGGCGAACACGGTGAACGTGATGAGCAACGCGATCGGGATGGACAGCCCGGCGTTCACCATCGCGACACCGGTGACCAGGCCCCAGATGGCGATTGCGACGCCGAACGGCGACATCGCGGTGATGCCCTCGCGATACGCCCCGCGGTCGATAGGCGGTAGGAATCCCTTGAACGCCTTTGGCCGATGCACCCTGCCATCATGCCGTGGCGCTCCGCCGTCGAGCGGTTGCGTGCGGGTGGTCGTGCTACCAGGATTGACCCGACACCGGAATGCCCTTTGACCGAAGGGCGCTGCTTCCGTAACGTGCGCCCGTGGCTCGTGAACGCGTCCGCCTCGGCGGCAACTATCGCAAGCTGTACGTCGCGACAGCGATGTCCAACATCGGCGACGGTATGGCTGCCATCGCCTACCCGTGGCTGGCAACGGCGATCACTCGCAACCCGGTGCTGGTCGGCCTGGTCGCGGCGTCCCAGCGGCTGCCATAGCTGGTGTTCACGCTGCCCGCCGGAGTGATCACCGACCGGGTCGACCGCAAGCGGGCGATGGTTCTGATGGACGCCCTCCGTGGCGTCCTCACGCTGCTCATCGCGTTCGCCGTCCTGGCCGAGCAGGGCAGCCTTCCCGCACCCGACCAGGTGCGCGACGTCGTCGGCACCCGCACCGGGCTGTACCTGCTGCTGTTGCTGGCCACGCTGCTGCTGGGCTCGGCCGAGGTGCTGCGCGACAACTGCGGGCAGACGTTCATGCCGGATGTGGAGCATCGAGTCGGTGGCCAACACGTTCATCGGCCCACCGATCGGTTCGCTGCTGCTGGCTGCGTTCTCGGCGCCGTTCTTCGTCGACGCCGGTTCCTTCTTCGTCGCCGCGGCGCTGGTGGCACTGATCCCCGGCTCGTTCCGCGCCCACCATCCCGAGCGCGAGCAGGGTGGTGCGGCCGCATCCTGGCGCGCCGAACTGAAGGAAGGTGTGCGCTGGTTGTGGGGCAACCATCTGCTGCGCTCGTTGGCGATCATCCTCGGTTTGATGAACCTGGCCTCGAACGTCAGTGGCGCGATGTTCGTGCTCTTCGCGCAAGACGTGCTGCTCGTCACCCCGTTGACGTTCACGATCATGGGCTTCGGTTTCGCGCTCGGCGCCATCGTCGGCGGCTATGCGGCGCCGTGGATGTCGCGCACGCTGGGCAGCGGCACCTGCCTTGCGCTGACGTTGGGTTCGGGGGCTGTGATCGGCGTGCTCGTCGGCCTGTCGTCGTGGTGGCCGCTGACCGGTGTGCTGTTCGCACTGGGCACCGTGCTCAGCAGTACGTGGAACGTGATCACGGTCAGCCTGCGCCAGACGATCATTCCGCCGCACCTGTTGGGCCGTGTGAACAGTGTCTACCGGTTCTTCGGCTGGGGCATGATGCCGATCGGTGCGCTGCTCGGCGGTCTCGTGGTGGCCGTGGACGGCCGCTTCGTCAGCCACACGATGGCCCTGCGCACAGTGTGGTTCGTGGACGCAGGCATCTACCTGGTGCTGTTCGTGGTCGGTCGTCGGCTGTTGACGACGCGGCGGCTGGGGGCTGCCCGCGCCGCTGGTACCGGCGC
>Ga0105047_10009233_pt1 | contig 16279 bp, 16 predicted proteins | sample MAT04_FD_78384 | JGI IMG/M metagenome (GOLD analysis project Ga0105047, IMG submission 78384) | Freshwater microbial communities from Lake Fryxell liftoff mats and glacier meltwater in Antarctica - MAT-04 (megahit assembly) | ecosystem: Environmental > Aquatic > Freshwater > Ice > Liftoff...
CCCAAGAGCCCCAAGAGCCCCAAGAGCCCCAAGAAGACCAAAAAAGCCTGAGCTTGGGCGGCGCACCACGCCGGGTTAGTTTCCCGCCATGCCGGAAACCACCTCTCCCTATCAAGCCCTGGCCGCCGCCCTGCGCGCACGTCTCGCCGTGATTGCCGACCGCGAGCTTTACGCCCGCGATCCGACCGAACATCTCGCACGGTTGCGCACCATTTCGGAGGAAGTCATCGCCTTGCAAGGCCAGCTCCCGGCGCCGATCGATCCGCAGCTCGCGCATTACCTCCAGCGGTCCAGCTACGACAAGGCACTCGCCTTTCTCGAAGCACTTTCGCTGAAGGCGCGAGATTTTTCCTGACCGCACGGCTGGCCCGTGTATTCTCGCCCTCCCCATTCATCTCATGGACCCACTCATCGCCCTCCTCCGCCAAAACGCCCGCACCTCGACCGGCGATCTCGCCCGCGAACTCAACATCGCCGAGAACGCGGTCGTGGAACGGATCGCCAAGCTGGAAGCGGACGGCGTGGTTCTCGGCTACCAGGCGGTGGTCGATCCGCAGAAGGCACTCGGTTCCACGGTCACGGCGGTCGTCGAAGTGAAGATCACGCCGGAGCGCGGCGGCGGTTTCGACCGGCTCGCGGCGCGCATCGCGAAATTTTCCGAAGTGCAAAGCTGCTACCTGATGAGCGGCGGCTACGACCTGCTCGTCGTCCTCGAAGGCACCAGCCTGCAGGACATCGCCACCTTCATCGCGGAAAAGTTGAGCACGATCAAAGGCGTCATCTCCACCGCGACGCGCTTCCGGCTCAAGGCTTACAAGGAAAACGGCGTCTCCCTCACCCGCGAACCCAAGCCGCAGCGGCTCGCGGTCACGCCATGAGAGCATTTATGATTTACGATTTACGATTCACGATTGCGGCCGATCGAGCTCGCTAGCCGCGTCCCCGCGGCTGGCCTCCTCACGCTCGCGGGACGGCGCGGCTCTCCCCCTCCCTCAAATCATCCATCGTAAATCGTAAATCATAAATCTTCATGACCTTGAAAAAGCACATCGCGGCGCACGTCCGCGACCTTCCCAAATCCGGCATCCGCGAGTTCTTCGACATCGTGGCGCAGGAAAAGGAAGTCATCTCCCTTGGCGTCGGCGAGCCCGACTTCGACACCCCGTGGCACATCCGCGAAGCGGCGATCTACTCGCTCGAGCACGGCCGCACCCACTACACCTCCAACCTCGGGCTGCCCGAACTGCGCAGCTCCATCTGCCGCTATGTCCACAAGCACTTCAGCGTCGCCTACGACCCGCGCACCGAAGTCATCATCACCGTCGGCGTGAGCGAGGCCATCGACCTCGCCCTGCGCGCCGTCCTCAACCCCGGCGACGAAGTCCTTTACCACGAGCCCTGTTACGTGAGCTACGGGCCGAGCGTGAGCATGGCGCATGGCAAGCCCGTCGCCGTCCCGACCCGCGCCGAGGATAATTTCCGCCTCACCGCGGAAGCGCTGAAAGCCCACATCACCGAGCGCTCCAAGGTGCTGATGCTCAACTTCCCCTGTAACCCGACCGGCGCCACGCAGACGCGGGCCGAGCTGGAAAAGATCGCGCACCTTTGCATCGACCACGATCTCATCGTTCTCACCGATGAAATCTATAGCGAGCTGACCTACGACGGCGCGGACCACATCAGCATCGCGTCGCTCCCCGGCATGCGCGAGCGCTGCGTCTTCCTCCACGGCTTCTCGAAGGCCTTCGCCATGACCGGCTGGCGCATCGGCTACGCCTGCGCGCCGGCCATCCTCACCGATGCGATGATGAAGATTCATCAATACGCCATTCTCTGCGCGAACACGACTTCGCAGGACGCCGCCATCGAAGCGCTCGAACACGGCGCGCGCGGCGTCGAGACGATGCGGCGCGAATACGAGCACCGGCGCAACTACATCGTCCGCGCCTTCAACGATCTCGGCCTCGAGTGTCTCAAGCCAGTCGGCGCATTTTACGTCTTTCCGAAAATCACCAGGACCGGCCTGACCAGCCGCGAGTTTTCGTTCGGATTGCTGGAGAAAAAGAAAGTCGCGTGCGTGCCCGGGCCGGCGTTCGGCCCGAGCGGCGAAGGCTTTGTCCGTTGTTGCTACGCCACGAGTCTCGACCAAATCAAAATCGCCATGCAACGCATCGGCGAATTCATCACGGAGGTGAAAAAGTGAAAGCCGAAGTTAAAAAAGCCGTCCTGCTCGCCGCCGGCAAAGGCACGCGCATGCGCGAACTGACCACCGACCTGCCGAAGCCGATGATCGCCGTTCGCGGCCAGCCGATCCTTCGACACATCGTCGATGGGCTGAAAGCTGCGGGCGTCACACACTTCCAAATCATCGTCGGTTACCGCGCCGACGTGGTGCGCGACTATTTCGGGGATGGCTCGCAATTCGGCATCGCCGTCGAATACGCCGACCAGGTCGTGCAGGACGGCACCGGGCGCGTGGTGGAGCTGGCCAAGGACTTCGCCGGCGCCGATCCGTTCATCCTCAGCTACGGCGACATCCTCATCGATCCGGCGAACTATCACCGCCTCGTCGCGCTGGACGACGCCGAGGCTCTGGTCAGCGTGAAACACAATCCGGGGGAAATCGCCAAGGGCGGCGCGGTCTTCGTCAACGAACGCTTCGAGATGACCGACCTGCGGGAAAAGCCTCAGCCCGGCGAACCGACGAGTCCGTGGTACAATGCGGGCGTCTATACGTTTCGACCGAGCATCTTCGAATTCACCGCGCAGCTCGAAAAATCCCCGCGCGGCGAATACGAACTCACCGACGCCATCCGCGCTCTGGCGCTCAGCGGGAAGCGGGTGCAGGTGCTGGAATTAACGGGCGACTGGGCCGATGTGCGCGACCCCGAGGTGCTCGCGCAGTTGAACGCCGCGCAATAAAGCCGCTCAACGATCCGGGTCGATCACCAGTTCTTCCGCCTTCTTGTTCGAGAGTTCGGGACGGGTGATCGAAGCGACGAGAATCTGATCCGCATTTTGCAGGATCACCGTGCCGTCATTGATCCTCTGAACCCGGATCCGCACCGGCGGCACCGTCGTGCCCTTGGGCATCCGCAGGAATTCCCCCTCGCTGTAAGCGCGACCGTTGATGACCGCGAGCGACGGCGTCGTCCCGGTGCCGATCAGGATGCTGGTGACCTTGAAACTTTTCTCGTCGAGCTTCACCCGCGCCACTTCGGGAACCGCGGCGGTCTGCGCGACCCCTCCCGATTTCCGCTTCACCCAGCCGATTGGCCAGAAAGGAGCACGCGGATTTTCGCCGTCCGCCGAAAACTTCGACCGGTTCTTCAATTCGTAGGGGGGCACGGTGGACGCCACGGCAGCATCGGGCTTGGCGGGTGCGGCCTCTTCGGCATGGAGCGCCGCGACGCCGCACAGCAGAGTGGCAGCAAAACGTGTGAGGAGAGGGCTCATTGCTTGACGAGGTTGTTGAGGGTGATGAGCGCGTGCTGAGATTCGACATCTTCGCGGCTGGCGTCGATCTGGAGGGCGCCGATTTCAAACAAGGGCTCCTGATTTTCGAGCGCGGCCACCGCCTCGGCAAAGTTCACAAACTCCACCTTCGGCAGATCCACGCCCCAGACGAGTTTGCGAAAGCCTGGCAGTTCCTTGTCCGGCATTTCGCCATTCATGCGGGTCAGCGCCTTATCGATGCCCTGCTTTTTGAAAAACTCCGTCATGCGCGTGGGGAACCAGGCGACGGGCGAACCTTCCGGAATCATCGTGTCCACCTGCCGGGCAGTGAGCATGGCGGCGTCGGCATTCAGTTCCAATTGCCTGGTCTTTTCGATCTGTTCCTTGGCTTTGGCGATCTCGGGCCCGAGGGCGGCGATGCTCGCCTGCGTCGCCTCCTGCCGTTTGCTCAACGGTCCGAGCAGGAGATCGAAGTAACTGTAGATCAAGCCGAAGAACAGCAAGACCCCGAGGACCACTTTCTGGATTTCTTCTTTGCCGAGTTTCATCTTTTTTTGCGCACGGGGGCGTTGGATTTTTCTTCGCCGGTATAAAGTTGAACGTTGATGGCAAAGACGGCCGTGGCCGTTTGCTTGCCATCGAGCATCACCATCTCGGTCCCGTCCTCAAGCATCTTGAAGGTCGAGGTCACGTTCTTGTAATTGGGGGAAAATTTCTCCGCGATCGCCGTCCGAAGATCCTCGGCGACCCGCCGCGGATCGATGCCTGCGGACAAGCCGTCGATCGTGATCATGCAGCGCCGCAGACCTTCCCCCGAAATATCGCCACCCATGCGGGTGATCTGCACTTCCCGCGGCACGACTTGCATGATCTGCGCGAGGACTGGCGCCCAGTAGAAACGCCCCTCCATCCGCTTGGCGAGCTGCGTGCTGATTTGGGATTGGGCGGTCAATTCTTCCTCGCGCTTTCTGGCCGCCTTGGCCGCCGGTTCGACTTGGTCGAACTCCGCCTTCACTCGCGCCAACTCGTCGCTCATGCTGTGCATCTTCATGAACTGGATGAGGTACCAGCAGGCGCACATCGCAGCGATGGCGGACAGCGCGTAGATCGAAATTTTCAGCGGGTCGCGGCGTTTCAGCGCCTTCGCCTTGAGGACTTCGTGATAGAGATTGAGACGGAGGGCCATAACTTAGCTTGCTTTCAAAAGTTCGGCGGCCGCGCCGCAGGCCACATTGAGGTCGAGGCTATCCTGCGCCAGCGTGGCGGCGCGTTCCGGCGACAGCGCCGATTCACATTTTGCCACCGCGCTCCACGATTCGCACGGCAGACGCAATTCCTCGGCCAGGACTTTCAGCAGCGTCTGCGATTTTGCCGGACCGCCGGAGACGAAGACTTTGCTGATCGTCTCCTCGTGGCGGTGTTCGAGGAAGCCGATGGAATTTTGGATTTCGCGAATCAGGGCGTTCAGCGCGACGCGGGTGTATTCGACCATCACTTCGTCCTCCTGTTCGAGCGCCTGCAAGACGGCTTCGCGGCCCTCGCCGCTCAAGCCCGTGAGCGCCTCGACCAGCGCCTTTCCCCCAAACTCGATCGTCCTCACGAGGATCAATTCGCGCTTCACTCCGACCATCACCGTCGAACTCGTATGCCCGATATCGACGAGGAAGAACGCCTGGTTATTGAAGATGTCCTCGTAGGCAAACTCGAAGGCGTTGAACGCGCAAATCGGGGCGATCTGGAGGACGCCGATTTCATTGCCACTCTGCTCCACGGCGGCACCCACGAGGGTCACCTGCGCACGCGGAAGTCCCCCGACGAGATAGCGCTTATAGCCGAGCCCGCCCGTCTCCACGCTCTTGTCGTTCGTCGGGATCTGATCGCAGTCGAGGACGAATTGCCGGCAATCCTGATTCAGCAACACCATGCCGTTGAGCCGCAGCGCCTCGCGGAGAATCTGGGGCGGCGTCTCCGGCTGTTCGATGATGCGGATAAGCGACTGCGGGCTGGAGATACCCACCGCACACGCCTTCGCCGAGCCGCCCATTTCTTTCAGCAGCGACTTGAGATGTTTCCCCATGATCTCCGCGGTATCGGCCGGTTCCTCGAAAGTGTGGGTGGCATAATGCGTCAGGGCGAAGCGGTTCGGTCCCTTTTTTTGGAGCAGGACCGACTTGAGCGAATATCGCCCGAGGTCCACGCCGATGACGGAGGTAGGTGCTTTAGCCATTACGGGGATGTGTAAGAGCAGCCGATATGCCGGGCTGTCTGGATTCTCAAAAATTTCTGTCCATCTGCGGTGTTTCTTTTTGCGAACCCGCCGGCGCCTGCCGTAAGTCGGCGAGCATCTGGTCGAGCACCAGCAGGGCTGCCCCGGCTGCTCCCAGGATAAAGAGAACCCCGACGACGAGGATTATCGCACGATTGCGACTGGAGACTCCCCGGTGCGAACGCTGAGAGGAAAGCTGGGCGTCGAGAATTTGCAGGAGTTGTTCTGGTGTTGCTCCCTGCGTTTCGGTTTCTTTCACGTCTCTCATTTTCTTGCTCATGTTTGGCGCTACACCTTCAGAAAGAGCTTATCTCGCGCCGTTTTTCGGATTTCTTGCGGTCCTCGCCGTGGGCAGCGGTCTGGCGCATTTCTTCGACGGCTATGCCTTCTGGATGGCCAGCGCACCGCGTTATTGGATCTATCCGCTACAGACTCTGATCTGCGCCGGGCTCCTGGCCCACGGCTGGCGCTACTACGCCTTGGAACTTCCCCGGCCGTCGGCCGCGGTCATCGCGACCGGCATTGGCCTGCTCGCGCTGGTGCTGTGGATCGCCCCGCAACAATGGCTCGGCGCTGCCCCGCGCCTCGACGGTTTCGAGCCCGCTTTCTTCGGTGCCGACGGCTGGCCCTACACCCTCAATCTCGCCCTGCGCTTCCTCCGCCTCGTCATCGTCGTCCCGCTGGTCGAGGAAATATTCTGGCGTGGATTTTTGCTGCGCTACCTCGTTCGCGAAGACTTCACGAACGTCCCCATGGGCACCTTTTCCTGGCGCTCGTTCTCCATCGTCACCGTCGGGTTCTGCCTCGAACATTCGCCCGCCGACTGGCCGGCCGCCGCGCTGACCGGCGTCCTCTACAACTTCGTCGCGTATCGCACCCGCAGCCTGAGCGCCTGCGTCCTCGCCCACGCCGTGACCAACGCGCTGCTCGGCGGTTACATCCTGCGCACCGGCCAATGGGGATTTTGGTGAGGATGCGGCAGGAGTCCTGCTTAACCAGATGGAGTGGACCAGACTTTCACCCAGAAATTCCTGCTCATGATCTTCGCCGGCTTCGCCGCCGCCTGTCTGTTTTGGGTTTTTCGGCATATCGTGCAGGAATCCTTTTACGAGTCTTCCGACGAAGGCTGGCGCCAAAGCCTGAAGGGCTCGACAGCCGAGAAACGCGGACGATAGTTGCACCGCAGCGCTCCCGCGCTCGCTTGTGAAAATCGGCCTCGCCCAGCTCAATCCCACCGTCGGCAATCTTCGCGGCAACCAGCGCCGCATCCTCGATGCGTATCACGAACTCGTGGCCCGCGGCGCCGCGCTCGTCCTCACCCCCGAACTCGCGCTTACCGGCTATCCGCCGCAGGACCTCGTTTTCAAGTCCCGCTTCGTCCCGCAGAACCTCGAAGTCCTCGCCGACCTGCACCGCGCCGTCGGCGACGTGCCACTCATCGTCGGCTTCATCGACCTCAACACCGGCCCTGGCCAGCCCTTTCACAACTCCGCCGCCCTGCTCCAGCGCGGTCTCCCGATCCGAAAATTTCACAAGTCGCTGCTCCCTACCTACGACGTCTTCGATGAAGACCGGTATTTCGAACCGGCGAAAAGCGTCTTCCCCGTCGAGATCGGCGGCGTGGCGTTTGGCATCACCATCTGTGAGGACATCTGGACCGAGAAATACCTGCCGCGACACCTCTACCGCTGCTCCCCGGTCGAGTCTCTGGTCACGCAGGGGGCCCAAATCATCCTCAACCTCAGCGCCTCGCCCTTCGGTCTGGGCAAAGCGCCGCGCCGCGCGGAAATGCTCTGCGCGGTCGCCGCACGGCATGAGGTGCCCGTCGTGTATTGCAACGCGGTCGGCGGCAACGACCAGCTCGTCTTCGACGGTCACTCGCTCGTCATCGACGCCGGCGGCGCGGTCCAAACCCAGCTTGCTCCCTTTGCCGAAGACCTCGCGGTCATCGAGATCCGAAATCCGGAACCCGAAAGCCGAAAGCCGATTTTCCAGTCCGAGCCCGAGGAACTTTTCCACGCCCTCGTCCTCGGCACCCGCGACTACCTGCACAAGTGCGGCTTCCAATCCGCCGTCCTCGGCCTGAGCGGCGGCATCGACAGCGCCGTCACCGCCGTCCTCGCCGCCCACGCGCTCGGCGCGGAAAACGTCCTCGGCGTCACCATGCCCACGCAATACAGCTCGCGCGGCAGCATCGACGACTCGCTCGCCCTGGCCCGGAGCCTCGGCATCCGCTGCCCCGAGATCTCGATCCAGCGCAGCTTCGAAGTCTTCCGCGAACAGTTCCGCGAGATCTTCGCCGGCCTGCCCGAGGACACCACGGAAGAGAACATGCAGCCCCGCCTGCGCGGCATGACCCTCATGGCGCTCTCCAATAAATTCGGCTCCCTGCTCCTGACCACCGGCAACAAGAGCGAACTCGCCGTCGGCTATTGCACGCTTTACGGCGACATGTGCGGCGGTCTCGCCGTGATCAGCGACGTGCCGAAAACGATGGTCTATCGCCTCGCCGAATGGATCAACCGCGACCGCGAAATCATCCCGCGCGCGACCATCGAAAAACCGCCCAGCGCCGAGCTGAAGCCCGATCAACGTGACCAGGACACCCTGCCGCCCTACGAAATCCTCGACCCCATCCTCGAACTCTACGTCGAGCAGCAGCTCAGCGCCGCCGAGATCATCGCCCGCGGCTTTGAGGAAAAAACCGTGCGCTGGATCGTCCGCCGCGTCGATCTCAACGAATACAAGCGCGCCCAATCCGTGCCTGGGCTCAAAGTCACCAGTCGCGCCTTCGGACTCGGCCGGAAGATGCCCGTCGCCCAACGTTTCGTGGAATGAATGTCCCCGCGTCCTCTCGGAAGCCGACGCGGCTGCAAGACCGCTACGAATTGCTCGACGAAATGCCGCACGTCACCGGCGGCCGGCTCTTTCGCGCGCAAGATCTCGTCTTTGCCGAAATGGTCGGGATCAAGCAGTTCGGCGCCGGCGCCGGCCTGACCCCGGAAGCGCGCCGGGAACTGGAGGAAACCGTGCGCCATCTGCAATGCCTGCCGCATCCGCATCTCGTCCGCCTTTACTCCTTCGATGCCGACGCCGGCCTCCTCGTCCAGGAATGGATCGAGGGCATTTCCCTCCTCGACCTGTTGCGCCGTCGTCGCGGACTTCCGGTGAGCGAAGTCCTGCGCATCCTCGCCGCGCTTCCCGAAACGCTCGATTTCCTCGCGCGCGAAGCCGTGCCCGCACCGCGTCCGCTCCTCGGCAAACTTTTCCTCCAGTTCGAGAGCAACGCTGCCGCAGAAAGCCTCACCACCACTCCGGTCGAGAAGTGGCCACCGTTTACGCTCAAGCTCAACGCGCTGAGCATCCGCGGGATCGTCGCCACTCCACTGATCGACGAAACCACCACCGTCGTCGCCGACCCCCGGCAGCCGAGCGACATCAGCGAGAGCTATGGCCCGCGCGAATTCGCCCGCTTGCTTTATGAATTGCTCGGCGGACGCGTCCGCGAACTCGACACCCGGCGCTACAGCCCGATCGGCGCGTTGCGCGAAGCGGGCAACGCCGTCCTCCGTCGCACCCTCCTCGCCATGCCGCACACCGATTGCCAGACGCTCTGGCGGGACTTGCTGGACGCGCAGGCCGAGTTCCAGCACCTCGTGCCACCGCTCGCGTCGAGCACCCTGCCCGGCAGCCGCACGCTCCGCATCCCCGAGCCATTACTCGCGGGCGCGCAACCCGGCGTCGTTCTGAAACTCGAACCCGCCGATGCCCACTCGCCGTCGATTCGTCTCGTCGCGCGTTCCCGATTCACCATCGGACGCTCCCCCCAGCAGGCCGATTTCGTCACGCGCCTCCAGCCGGACAACGAAACCAACGACGCCCTGAACAACCGCCTGAGCCGCATCCACTCGCATCTCGAAATCACCCCCGAGGGGCTGCAAGCGCGCGATGGCAACGGCAAAGGCCCGAGCCTCAACGGCTCCTCCCTCAACGGCCAGCCCCTCCTCCCCGATCCCGCCACGCCGCTCGCCGATCGTTCCCTGCTCTGGCTCGGAAAGGAGTACGCGCTCGAACTCGTGCCCGTCTTTCAAAAGGCCCGGCGCGCCCTGCAAATCGGGAATCTTGCCGCGTGGACCGGGCCCGGCGAAAACCCTCCCGGCGGCCCCTGCGGCGCGCTCGTCTGCCTGCCCGCCCGCGGCCAGACCGCCGTCCGGCAAGCCGCCTGGCTCTTCACCGAAGCAGGCTTCGGCCTCGATGCCGCCGAGCTTCTCATTTGGGACACCCGCGGGCGCAGCGAGAGTCCCGCCGCCTTTCACTACCACCGCGGCTGCTTCTGGCTGCGCAATCGCTCCCTGCCGGAAACGACGCTCGCGATTCAAGACATCCCGCTCCAGCGCGACGACATCGCGCCGCTCGTCGCCGGGCAAATCGTCCGCATCGGCTCCCGCGCGTTCACCGTCCGCCTCGAATAACGCGGCACCACCATGGCCAGCTCCCTTCCCGCTCTCGAAGCGGTCGTCCGCCACGGAGGCCGCATCCTCGCGCGCTGCCTGCTGCGCCGGGGGCGCTATGTCATCGGGCACGATCGGAAGAACGAGATCGTCGCCGCCGTGGAATCCGTCTCCGCCAAACACGCGCGCCTGACCGTCTCCAGCGACGAGCATTTTTTCCTCGAAGACCTCGGCAGCGCCAATGGCACCTTCGTCGATGGCGCGGCCATCGAAGCGCTCACCCCGCTGACCCTCGACAGCGCGATCGGCATCGGACAGGCCACGCTGGTCTTCGAGCGCGGCGGCCTGCCCGCCGCCGTCTTCCGGCATTTGCCGGAGGGATTTTTGCGCGCGGCGCGCTATGCGATCGGGAAGACCATCGTCGCCGGCCGGACCAGCACGATCTTCGAAGCGCGCGACGCCCTGCTGCGCCGCACCCTCGCGATAAAAGTGCTGCTCGCGGAAGCGCAGGCCGATCCCGCGCAAGTGCTGGCCTTCATCCGCGAGGCGCAGATCACCGCGCAACTTCCCCACGCCGGCATCCTCCCCGTTTATGATTTCGGCCTCGACCCGGAGATCGGCCTGTTCAGCACGACCCGCTTCATCGAGGGCGAATCGCTCGCCGACCTGCTCACGGGCATGGCTTCCGGCGACCGCGCCGCGCCCCACGCCTCGCTCTTTTCGTTGCTCCAGATCTTCTTGAAAGCCTGCAACGCCGTGGCGTTCGCGCACACCCGCGGCGTGATCCACGGCGCCCTGCGGCCCGAGGCGATCATCTTCGCGCGGTTTGGCGAAGTCATTGTCGATCATTGGGGCTTCGCCCGCATCGGCACGCCCGCCGATCCTGCGGAGCCGGCCGTCCAGGCGCCGGACCTCGCGACCAGCGCGCCCGTCTCCCGCTCCACCACCCCGGAACAAGCGGAAGGCGCGAACGACCCCGACCCGCGCACCGATGTCCACGCGCTCGGCGCCATCCTCTTCCGCATCCTCACGTTGCAAAATTTCAATCCCGGCGAATCCGCCGGGGAACTGCACGCGCGCGCCCTCCAACCCCCGCTCACCCCCGCCGAAGCGTTCGCCGCCCGGCAGCCGCCCGCTCATCTTCCGGGTGGTCGCTGGCCGGAGCGCCTCGTAGCCGCCTGCACACGCGCCCTGCACCCTTCCTGCGAAGAGCGCTTCGCCAACGCGCACGACTTAAAAAAGGAAGTCGAGGAGTGGCTGGAAAGCGTGATGGCCGGAAGCGAGCAGACCAAAATCTGGAAGCACCTCACCGGCCTGCTCGGGCGGCACTGAAAAACCCGGAGGGACGCGCTCCCGCGCGTCCCCAGCTCGCCGTTGCCCCCAGCGCAGGACGCGCAGGAGCGCGTCCCTCCGGGCTCTTTTGGGCACGCCACCTCCGCGCGAAGCGGCATCCCGGCTTGCGCGCCCGGCCGCGTCACCGCCAGCGCCGCGGCCCGCACGGCGCGCTCTGCGGCATCCTTGATCGCCATTCCCTCCGCGATGCCCACCGCCAGCCACGACAAGCCTCGGAGGACGGGGATTCTTCACCGCGCAAAAATAAACCGCGCCGTTTCGGGCGCGAGCGCCGACTTCACATTTCCGCTTTTCGCCGGCCCGCTGCGTCTTCACTCTCTTCGCCCCCATGGATTTGAAAGCTTACCTCGGCACGCGCGGCCAACTCATCGACCGCGCCCTCGACCGCTTCCTGCCGCGCGCCACCGTCAAGCCGCGCACCATCCACGCCGCCATGCGCTACAGCCTTTTCGCCGGCGGCAAACGCCTCCGCCCCGCGCTCACCCTCGCCGCCGCCGAAGCCTGCGGCGGCGCCGTCGAGTCCGCGCTGCCCGCCGCCTGCGCCGTCGAGTGCATCCACACCTACTCGCTCATCCACGATGATCTCCCATGCATGGACGACGACGACCTGCGCCGCGGCCGCCCCACTTCGCACAAGGCCTATGGCGAAGGCATCGCCGTCCTCGCGGGCGACGCCCTCCTCACCATCGCCTTTGAAATCCTCGCGCAAGCCAGGGAAACCGCGCGCTATAAAATGCCCGCGCTCATCCGCGAACTCGCCACCGCCAGCGGCAGCCAGTGGCTCATCGGCGGCCAGGTCGCCGACCTCGAAGGTGAAGGCAAAAAAATCACCGGCGCGGAACTCAAATACATCCACCGGTGCAAGACCGCCGCGCTCCTCACGGCCAGCATCCGCCTCGGCGCGATGAGCGCCAACTCCACGCCCGCGCGCTTGCAAAACCTCACCGACTTCGGCCAATCCCTCGGTCTTGCCTTCCAGATCATCGACGACATTCTCGACGTCACCCAGACCACGGAAAAGCTCGGCAAGACCGCCGGCAAAGACGTCGCCGCGACCAAGGCCACCTACCCCGCCATCTTCGGCCTCGATCGTTCTCGCAACGAAGCCCACCGCCTGACTGCCGCCGCCCACGCCGCGCTAAAGCCCTTCGGCAAAAGCGTCACCACGCTCCGCGCCTTCGCCGATTACCTGCTCCTGCGCGACTACTGAACTCCGGAGGGAACAGATGGTGCCCTGCGGCCCACTATTCGAGACAAGCGATGATGCCACCCGAGGAGGATGCCCGAGGAGCGCGATCTACTCCTCGGCTGGATGCTGGGCTACCTCCTTCGCGACCGATACAATATCGTGGCCGCTGCGCGTCGCGGCCGGTGTAGAGGCGGCTCTGTCCGCAGGACGTGCCGCCTGGGCGAGCGCGTGGCCCCCGCAGGAGGCGCGTTCCGCTCCGCGGAACAACCGGAGCGAAGCCGAGATCGCCGAAGGCAAAGCCGCCTCTACAGCCTTGACTGCAACTCTTTGGCGGTGGCCTCTGGCCGGTGGTCATCGGCTTCTGGGCAGCAAGACACTGTCTCGGTGGCACCCCGGTCGGCTGCACGATCCGCCGACAAAAGCCCGGCAGCGGGCCACTGCGGACAAGGTTGGACGACTCCTTCCAGCCCTGCGCGGGCCGTCGTGGGAGGAGATGATCGGCCTCGCGCGAGGGACGCGGACCGCTTAGCCCGCCGCCCGCAAGTCGGCGACGAGGCGCAGGTTGGGGTCGATGTCGGCGGTGAGCGGGGAGGTTTCGCCGGTGGCGAGGCGGAGCGCGGCGACGTAGCCGATCATCGCAGCGTTGTCGGTGCTGAGCGCGGGCGGAGCGATGAGGAGTTCGAGACCGGCGGCGGCGCAGGCGGCGCGCATTTTCTCGCGGAGACGCGAGTTGCAACTGACGCCTCCGCTCAGCGCGACGACGCGCTGGCGGGTGGCGCGAGCGGCCCGCACGGTTTTCTCGACGAGGACATCGACGACGGCTTCCTGAAACGAGGCGCAAAGGTCGGGGAGCGGGAGTTCGGCGAGCTTGGGAAGGAGGTAGCGGACGGCGGTCTTCAGGCCGCTGAAGCTGAAAGCGAAGTCGCCGGAGTCGAGCATGCTGCGCGGGAAATCGAAGCGCCGCGGATCGCCCTGCCTGGCCATCCGATCGACGTTCGGGCCGCCGGGATAGGGCAGGCCGAGGAGCTTGCCGACTTTGTCGAAGGCTTCGCCGGCGGCGTCATCGACGGTCTGGCCGAGCAGGCGGTATTTTCCCATGGCCTCGATCTCGACAAGCATGGTGTGCCCGCCGCTGACGATAAGCGCGACCGCCGGGCGCACACCTTCCACGGTGTCGAAGAACGGCGAGAGCAGGTGGCCCTCCATGTGGTTGATCGCGAGATAGGGTCGGCGGAACCCGACGGCGAGGCCCTTGGCCGCTGACGTGCCGATCATCAGCGAAGTGGCGAGTCCGGGGCCACTGGTCGCAGCGAAGGCAGCGACGTCTGCGAGCGCGACGCCGGAGGCCGCCAGCACCCGCTCGATCACCGGCTTGAGCGCGCGAAGGTGGTTGCGCGAGGCGACTTCAGGAACGACGCCACCGTAGGCGGAATGGATGGCGATCTGCGAAGCCACTTCGCTGGCCAGCAATTCCTCCCCGCGCAAAATCGCGGCCGCGGTCTCGTCGCAGGAGGTTTCGAGAGCGAGGACGAGGGGAGAGTTCTTAGTGCTCAGTGCTTGGTGCCTGGTAGGGAGCAGCGCGGCTCCGGGAAGACTGAGAACTAAGAACTAAGAACCAAGACTTTCTCAATCCGCCGACGCCCGCTTCACCGGCCCCGTCTTCTCCGCATAGATCATCACGCCCTTGAGCGCATCGACGGCGCGTTCGAGCTGGGTGTCGCGGAAGTTGCTGATCTCCTTCCGATCGGGGTCAACGGTCATGTCTTCGCGGCGTTGCACCAGGAGCTGCCGCTCCTGCTCGGAGGTCAGCGTGGCGCGGATGGTCGGGGCGACGCCGTGCTCGTGGATGACTTGTTTGCCCGGCGTGTAGTATTTCGCCGTGGTGAGGCGCATCGCGGAGCCGTCCTGGAGCTGGATGACGCTTTGCACGGAGCCTTTGCCGAAGGTGGTTTCGCCGACGAGGATCGCGCGGTTCAGATCCTTGAGCGCGCCGGCAACGATCTCCGAGCCACTGGCGCTGCCGCCGTTGATGAGGATGGCGACGGGAAAACGAGGGCGCGGCTTCACGGTGTCGGCGGTGCGATAGACGCGGCTTTGCGACGGCACGCGGCCTTCGGTGGACGCGACGAGGGTTTTCGGCGGGAGGAATTGTCCGGCGACATCGACGGCGGAGTTGAGCAGCCCGCCGGGGTTGTAGCGCAGATCGAGGATGAAGGCCTGCATGCCATGCCTCTCCAGTTCATCCAGTTTCTTCCCGAGTTCCTCGGCGGTCGGGACGTTGAATTGGGTGATGCGCGCGTACCCAATCTTGAATTCTCCTCCCAGTTCCGCGGGCAGAATCTTCGCGTCCTTCACGCTGGCGACTTTGATGTTCTCCCGCACGATCACGTAATCTTTGATCTCCTTGGTCGCGGGGCGAAGGATGGTCAGCACGATTTTTTGCCCGGCCTCACCGCGCAACATCTTGATCGCTTCGTTCAAATCCGATTTCTCCAGCGATTGACCGTCGATCTTGATGATCTGGTCATTGGGCAGCAGGCCGGCCTTGAATCCCGGCGTGTCTTCCATCGGCGAGACGATGACGATATTGCCCTCGCGCTGGGCGACCACGATGCCGAGTCCGCCGAAGCGGCTGTTCGTGTCGTCCTGCATGCCTTTGAAATCCTGCGCCTCCATGAATTGCGAATGCGGGTCGAGGCTGCTGAGCATGCCGCGCATCGCCGCGTGCGTCAGCTCCTCGTAGCTGACCTTGCCCTCGTCCACGTAATCCTGGCGGATGAGCTGCAAAGCGCGGGCGAAGACGGCGATGCTCGCGTAACCATTTTCGTCCTTCTCCGCCGCGCCGAGTGCCGAATAGACGCGCACGCCGACGACGACGTTGAAGACCACTAGGGCGACGACCAGACTTTGCAGCAGGCGCTTTTTCATGGGCGGGAAAGTAGCACGCCGACCGGGCTTGTCCACGCTCTTGCCAGTCGCAGGGCGTTCTGATAGCGCACCGGGATGCACGTTGCCCAGACCGAGGTGATCCTGCGCCACGACGGCGCGGAGTTGGCCCACTTTACCCTGCCACCCGGCGAATACGTCATCGGACGCAGTCCCGAGGTGGAAATCTTCGCCGACACCGCACTCCTCTCGCGACGGCACGCCCGGCTCACGATCCTCGACGACCAACTCCTGCTCGAAGACCTCGGCAGCAGCAACGGCACCTTCCTCGACGACCAGCCCGTCACCGAGCCCACCCCGGTCTTCTCAAATCAAGCCATCCGCTTCGGACCCGACCTCACCCTCGAAGTCCGCCTTCCGCATGCGCCGGCCGAACCCGGCGTGAGCCTCGCGCCGGCACCGGCGGCGATCCGGCGCTTCCTGCCCGCGGAGATCCTCACCGAAAAGCGCTACGCCATCGGCGGCCAGATCGCCCGCGGCGGCATGGGCGCCATCCTCGACGCCCGGCAGGCGGCCATCAAACGCCAGGTCGCGATGAAAGTCATGCTGGGCACCGATGACAAAGGCGGCATCCTGCGCTTCATCGAGGAAGCGCAGATCACCGGGCAGCTCGAACAC
>Ga0105047_10009235_pt1 | contig 16276 bp, 15 predicted proteins | sample MAT04_FD_78384 | JGI IMG/M metagenome (GOLD analysis project Ga0105047, IMG submission 78384) | Freshwater microbial communities from Lake Fryxell liftoff mats and glacier meltwater in Antarctica - MAT-04 (megahit assembly) | ecosystem: Environmental > Aquatic > Freshwater > Ice > Liftoff...
GCCTTCAACGTGATGGCCCCGTTCGGTGGCTACAAGCAGAGCGGCCTCGGCCGTGAAGCAGGCACGTTCGGCCTCGAAGAGTTCCTCGAAGTCAAGAGCCTTCAGCTCTAGGACGCACGCGTTGCGTGCCATGACCGCTTGCAGCGGTGACGGTGGGCGATACTGGACGATCGAATGGCCGCTCCCACCGCCACCGTTGCTGTTGCCGAGCAGCTGACCCACCCGACGCTCCGCAACCAGATCAGCCGAGTCCCGTACCTTCCGGGTCTCGACGGCTTGCGCGCCATTGCGGTCACCGCCGTGCTCGTCTACCACGCCAATCACGAGTGGCTCAGCGGCGGGTTCCTCGGCGTCGAAGTCTTCTTCGTCATCTCGGGGTACCTGATCACTCTGCTGCTGCTCTCCGAGAAGGAACGCACCGGCAGGGTGCGGCTCGGTCAGTTCTGGATGCGACGCGCTCGGAGGTTGCTGCCAGCCCTGTTCGTGATGATGGCTGCGCTGGCCATCTACATGTCGCTGTTCAAACAAGACCCGATGGGGCAGGCCCGCGGGGACCTGCTGGGCGGCACCTTCTACATCAGCAACTGGTACCAGATCTGGGTGGGCCAGGGGTACACCGCGGCATCCAGTTTCGCGCCGCTGCGTCATCTGTGGTCGCTGGCGGTGGAGGAGCAGTTCTACCTGGTGTGGCCGCTGGTGATGGTCGTACTGCTGCGCAAAGGCGGCGACAAGTTGCCTCGCGTTGCGCTGTGGTTGCTGTCAGCCAGCGTGTTCATCTCGCTCACGGTTGCGGCGCTGTACATCGGCGGCACCGTGTTCATCGGCGCCGACTCCGTCACGAACGCGGCATCCTGCGGCGCAGGCGACAGCCACGGCTACATCTCGCTGTTCGGCCACTGCCTCAACGTCAACGAGGTGCTCTACCTCAGCACCATCACCCGCGCGAGTGGGCTGATGCTGGGCGCCGCGTTCGCCCTGGTGTGGCGGCCGGTTGCCATCATGCGTGGGCCGCTGCGCAAGCGCGGCCGCCTCGTCGACCTGATCGGTCTGCTCGGCCTCATCAACCTTGCGTTGCTGATGAACCGGCTGGAACTGGTCGATTCGCTCACCAACCAGTACGACCCGTGGCTCTTCCGTGGCGGCTTCCTGCTGACCGGGCTGTGCACGATTGCGATCATCGCCGCGGCAACCCATCGCCGCGCATACATCGGCCGCCTCTTGGGCATCCGCCCGCTGCATTGGGTGGGCACCCGTAGCTACGGCCTGTACCTCTATCACTGGCCGGTCTACCAGATCATCCGAGACCCCGGCGAGCAGCTGACCATGCGCCAGTTTCTGACTGCTCTGCTGATCGCATTGCCGATCACCGAACTCAGCTACCGACTCATCGAGCTGCCCGTGCGGCAGGGTCGACTCGGTGAATGGATGCGCGGTGAGCGCCCGCCCCGAACGAAGGCCGCGTTGCAAAGTCGTCGGCGCACGTTCGTGCTCGCCTCCGTGTTCGCGGTGTTGGCGGGTTTCGCATCCGTCACCATTGCCACCGCAGATATCAAGTGCGAAGGTCAGGTTGCTTGTGACAGTGAGGCGGGCCTTGCCAAGATCGCAGGCGGCCCGGTCACCGCCGTGCCGCTACCGACGGTTGCGTCGACGGTGCCGGTGACGCAACCAACACTGCCCGGGGAAACTGCCGTTCCGACGACGGAACCGGCGCCCGTGACCACACTCGGCGCGGCGGATCTGCTGCCCGCGTACGCAATCGGGGAGTCGGTGATGCTCGGCGCCGCGCCGCAGTTGACGGCCGCCGGCATCCAGGTCAACGCCGCAGTCAGTCGCCAGGGAAAGAACGTCGCCGAGATCGTGGAGCTCACGCATGCCGGTGGTCAGCTCGGCCGCACGGTGATCATCCAAACCGGTACCAACGGCAGCGTGAGTGACGAGACGTTCGCGCGCATCATGGCTGCGCTGCCGCCAGACCTCACGCCGCTCGTGGTGTTCCTGACGGTGAAGGCGCCGAAGGGCTGGATTGCCGACAACAACACACGCATCCGAGCGCTGCCTTCGGTTTATCCGAATGTGAAGGTGGTCGACTGGGAGGTCGAGGCGCAGCAGATCCTCGGCGAGCTCAGCAAGAGCGACGGTGGCATCCACCTCAGCACCTCCAACGCCAAGCAGTTCTATGCCAACCTGATCTTCGATGCCATCGGCCGACCAGACCTCAAGAAGTAAGCGCGTTCGTACGCGCTGCTGATTGCTCCATACTGTTCATTCGATGTCGGCCCGCCCCACTGTTCCACGCCCAGCCACCGCGGAGGCCGGACTCAGCCGCGTCCCGTACCTGCCGGGGCTCGACGGGCTGCGCGCCATCGCCGTCATCGGGGTGATGATCTACCACGCCCACCACGACTGGTTGCCCGGCGGTTTCCTTGGTGTGGAGGTCTTCTTCGTCATCTCCGGCTATCTGATCACGTTGTTGCTGATGGGCGAGCGTGAGCGCAACGGCCACGTCGATCTGCGTCAGTTCTGGGCCCGCCGCTTTCGACGGCTGCTGCCGGCGCTGTACGTGATGATGGCGTTGGTCGCGGTCTACATCGCCGCCTTCTACCCGGTGGCTCGCGAACAGACCCGTGGCGATTTCATGGCCGGCATCTTCTACGTCAGCAACTGGTACGAGATCTTCGTCGGCCAGGGCTACGGTGCCAGCGAAGCCTTCGTGCCGCTGCGGCACCTGTGGTCGCTGGCGGTGGAGGAGCAGTTCTACCTGGTGTGGCCGCTGGTGATGGTTGCCATCCTGCGACGCTCGCGCAGTCGGCTCCCGGCGGTTGGTCTGAAGCTGATCGGCGTCAGCGTGTTCATCTCCATCATGGTCGCCTGGTTCTATGTGCCGGGCGTGGTCGCCAGCAGTTGCGGGTCTGAGTTCACCCGCGGCACGTGGACCGTCTTCGGTCGCTGCATCGCGGTCAACGACATGCTCTACCTCGGGTCGTTCTCGCGTGCGGGCGGGCTGATGTTGGGCGCCGGCTTCGCAATGCTGTGGCGCCCGGTGGCGATCATGCGCGGCCCGCTGCGCTACAAGGGTCGCCACCTCGACGTGCTGGCCGCTGTGGGCCTGGCGCTGATCGTGTTCTTCATGCTCACGATGTACTTGCAAGAGCGCGGCGTGTACAACCCATGGCTGTACCGCGGTGGCTTCTTCCTCACCGGCGTGGCCACGCTGCTGCTGATCGCGGCCACCACTCACCAGGGTGCAGCAACCGGCAAGTTGCTGGGCCACAAGGCGCTGGTGTGGGTGGGCACCCGCAGCTACGGCCTGTACCTGTACCACTGGCCTGTCTTCCAGATGATCCGCAAGCAGGCCAACATCCAGATGTCGATCGCGCAGATCCTCCTGGGCGTGCTCATCACGGTGCCCATCACCGAGGCCAGCTATCGCTTCATCGAAACACCCATCCGCAAGAACGGCCTGCGCTCGACGTTGGCCGGGCTGCGGGGCCAGTCTCGTCACCTGATGGCTGGCGGCGCCGTTGCGCTTCTGATTGGGTTGGCCACCTTCAGCCTGCTGCGCGCCGACCCACATTGCGTCGGCGAGGTGAACTGCTCGCTGGAGGCCGCCGCGCAGGGGCCCGACACGACGTTGCCTTCAGAGACGCCGCCAACGGACACGGGGACAACGGCGCCCGGCGAGTCCACCACCGCGTCCACCACGATTCCGAAGGTGCCACAGAAGTACGTGGCCATCGGCGAGTCAGTGATGGCGGGGGCCACATCGCAACTGCAGTCGGCCGGCGTGCTGGTGCAGGTGAAGGAAGGTCGCGGGCCTGAGGGCGTGAAGAACGCGGTCATCTTGTTGCGCGATGCGGGCGACCTCGGGGCGGGCACCACAATCGTGGTTCAGGTCGGCACCAATGGACCGTTGAGTCAATCCGACCTGGATGCAATCATGGCCGAGGTCCCGGCGGATGCCGCGGCGGTCGTCTTCATGACGATCCACGCTGATATCGCAGACGTTCCGCGCAACAACGAGCTGATCCGGGCTATGCCGTCCAAGTATCCCAGCGTGTCGGTGATCGACTGGGATGTGAAGTCGGCGGAGGTCCAGTTGTGTGCCGACGGCATCCACATCTCGTGCAACGGCTCTGCGCCGGCGACCTTCTACACGAACCTGATCCTCGAAGCCTTCGGCCTGCCCGCCATCACATGAGTCGCTTTCGGACCGAGCTGCTTTCGTCGCGGGGTGGTCCGAGGCGTACGCTCGCGACATGACCACTCCTGTTCGTGTTGCTGTCACCGGCGCTGCCGGCCAGATCGGCTACAGCCTCCTCTTCCGCATCGCCTCCGGCTCCATGCTCGGCCCGGACACCCCTGTCATCCTGCAGCTGCTCGAGATCACGCCGGCGCTCGGCGCGCTCGGCGGCGTGAAGATGGAGCTGGACGATTGTGCCTTCCCGTTGCTGGTCGATGTGACCTGCACCGACGACGCCAACGTCGCATTCGGTGACGCCGATGTTGCCCTGCTGGTGGGTGCCATGCCGCGCAAGGCCGGTATGGAGCGCAGCGACCTGCTCAGCGCCAACGGTGGCATCTTCAAGCCGCAGGGCAAGGCCCTCAGCGAGAGCGCGAAGAAGGACATCAAGATCCTCGTCGTCGGAAACCCGGCCAACACCAATGCGTTGATCGCGCAGCAGAACGCACCTGGCCTCGACCCGCGCCGCTTCACCGCGATGACCCGCCTCGACCACAACCGTGCCATCTCGCAGCTGGCCGCCCGCACCGGGGTCACCGTCAACGACGTCACCAACATGACGATCTGGGGCAACCACTCCGTTACTCAGTTCCCCGACATCCACCACGCAAAGGTGAACGGGCAGAATGCCTACGACCTGGTCAACGATCAGGCCTGGTACGCCGACACCTACATCCCCAAGGTCGCCAAGCGCGGCGCCGCCATCATCGAAGCCCGCGGTGCGTCGTCGGCCGCGTCGGCAGCGAATGCTGCCGTCGACCACATTCGCTCCTGGTCGCTGGGCACCGCCGAAGGCGATTGGGTCAGCATGGCCGTTGTGAGTGACGGTTCGTACGGCGTGCCCGAAGGCCTCATCTCCTCGTTCCCGTGCGTGTGCAAGGACGGCGAGTTCTCCATCGTCCAAGGCCTCGACATCAACGACTTCAGCCGCGCCAAGATCGACGCCAGCGCCGGTGAACTCGCCGAAGAACGCGACGCCGTGAAGGACCTGGGCCTCATCTAGCACGTAGTGCTCAATGCTGGGCCGGAATGTCGCAGGCTGTGCGACATTCCGGCCCAGCGTCGCGTTTATGGGCTACGGCTGGCTGATGGCTACTGCGCAGGCGACTTCCATCATCTTGTCGACACCGTTCTTGAGCTCGGCATCACTGATGCGCTCAGCGGTCTCCTGCTCGCCGCCGGCGATGATGTCGCTGATGGTGGCCATGCACAGCGTTTCTATCTTCTGTAGCGCGCCCAGCGTGTAGAGCACGGCGGCTTCCATCTCGACGGCGAGGTGGCCGCGGTCGCGCCAACGATCCATGATGCCTTCGCGCGTGTCGTAGAAGATCGCAGAAGAGACAATGGGGCCGACGTGCACGCGGGCGCCGCTCTCACGGGACAACTGCACGGCGCGCTCGACCAACGAGTACGTGGCCGTGGGGGAGTGTGCATCGCCACCGCACAACTGGCTGACGATCTGGTCGTCGGACGTCGCGCTCATCGCCACGATCGTGTCGGCCATCCGCAAGCCGTCGGCCAGACCCCCAGCCGTACCCACCCGAACCAGACGGGTCGCCCCCAACTGGATCAGTTCGTTGTAGTAGATCGCCGCGCTGGCGCAACCCATGCCAACTGCTTGCACACTGATCGGCTTGCCCTTGTATGTGCCCGTGTAGCCCAGCGCCCCACGCTCCTCATTGACGAGACGCGCTCCCGGGTCGAAGAAGGTCTCGGCGATGTATGTCGCGCGGCGGGGGTCGCCGGGCACCAGCACAGCCTTGGCGTAGTCGGTGGCTTCGGCACGGATATGAATCGGCATGAGCGCAGCGTAGAACGATCACGGCGACGGCGGTGGTGTCGGTGACTTTCGCCTCTAGGGAAGTTCCCCCGATCGATGAATAATTAGACCATTCAGTCGAATAAGGGAGCTGGTATGGACAACAAGCGGAATGGCGACGGCTGGTGGGTGATCACCTTCGTCATCGGTATGACGGCGTTGATCGTCGGCATCGTCGGTGTGGCGATGGCGTCAGGGAGGTCGAACACTACAAGCGCGGCGGCGACCGGAGCCGCAGCCGGAGCCGGCGGCGTGACCTCGGTGGACGTGACACTCGCCGACATTTCGGTCTCGCCGAACATGGTCGAGGTGCCGTCTGGCCAAGAGATCACCCTGCACATCACCAACAAGGGTGCACTCCAGCATGACTTCAAGGTGGAGGGCACATCGGGAACCGGGCTGCTCGAGCCCGGCGAGAAAGCCGACCTGGTGATCGGGCCGTTCTCCGCCGACTCGGCAGTGTGGTGCACGGTCCCCGGGCACAAGGAAGCCGGCATGATGATGATGGTGCACGTGCTCGGAAGTAGCGCTGTGCCGGTCGCCGGCGAAGGAGCTACTGCGGCCGCATCGGGCGACGCCGTCATCGACGCGGCCGCGATGCCGGCAGCGGACTGGAAGGGTCGCGACCCTGTGCTACCCGCAGCGCAGACCGGCACCCTGCACGAGGTGACGTTCGATGCGACAGAGAAGCTCATCGAGGTCGCTCCCGGTGTCACTCAGATGATGTGGACGTTCAACGATCAGGTTCCCGGCCCAATACTGCGGGGCAAGGTCGGCGACACGTTCAGGATCACGCTGAACAACAAGGGGGAGATGGGTCACTCGATCGACTTCCACGCCAGCAAGGTGGCCTGGAGCGACGAGATGCGCACGATCCTTCCGGGCGAGACACTGGTGTACGAGTTCACTGCCGACTACGCCGGTGCATGGATGTACCACTGCGGCACTGCGCCGGCACTGCATCACATCGGCAACGGCATGTATGGCGCAATCGTCATCGACCCTCCAACCCTCGATCCGGTGGCGGAAGAGTTCATGATCGTGCAGAGCGAGCTCCACCTCGGGCCGGAAGGCCAGCCTGGCGATCTCACCAAGATGATCAACGAGGATTTCGATGCGGTGGTGTTCAACGGCTACTTCAACCAGTACAAGTTCGCCCCCATCCATGTCGAGGCCGGCAAGCGGTATCGGATTTGGTTGGTCAACGACGGTCCGAGCGAGAACTCTGCATTCCACATCGTCGGCACCATCTTCGACACCGTCTTCAAGGAGGGTTCCTACACACTGCAACCCGACGACACCCATGGTGGCTCGCAGGTTCTCGATCTGCAGCCGGCACAGGGTGGGTTTGTCGAGTTCACCTTCGCTGAGGACGGTCTGTACCTGATGGTGACGCACAAGTTCTCCAACGTCGGCAAGGGGGCCCTCGGTGTCTTCGCAGTCGGCGATGTCGACACGTCGGCGATCGGCGGCCACTGATTCGATTGATCGTCACCTGCTAGGCGTGCGAGAGTGCACCGTCATGGGAGACCGACCGCAGCACGTCGATTCCGAAGGCGGTGCACTCCGCCGCGCCAAAGCCCTCTCCGCGACCAGCCGCGTGGAGGTGCTTGCCAGACTCCGCGACTCCAATGCTCCGCTCACCGCCGGTTTGCTCGCGACTGCGCTCGGCATCCACCACACCGCTGTTCGCCGGCACCTTGCGGTGCTCGTCGATGCCGGTCTGGTGCGAGCGGTCCGGCTACCTGCCAAAGGCCGAGGCCGCCCCAGTACCGGGTACGTGGTCAGCGGCCCGGTCGAGGGGGCGGCTTACCGAGAGCTCGCCGGCATGCTGGCGGAGGCCGTACGCACGGGCCGCTCGGCACGCGCCGCAGGGCGCGACGTGGGTCGCCGGGTGGTGCCGCTCGCCGATGGGTCGCTGGCCACACTGAGCGGCGAGACCGAGCGCCTGGGATTCCAGCCCGAGCTACACGTGACGGGCGAAGTGCATGAACTGGTGCTCGGTGTCTGCCCCTTCGCCGAGCTCGCCGAGGTGCAGCCCGAGACGGTGTGCGAGCTACACCTCGGTCTCGCCGAAGGCATCGCGGAGCGTTCGGGCGGCATCGAAGTGGTCGGTATTCGAATGGCCCACCCGCAGACCGGCGGATGCCGGATCATGGTTCGCCGGCTGCCTACTTGAGGAATTTGCTGGTGGTGTTGTCGGCGAGGATCTTGCCGCCGGTCTGACAGGTGGGGCAGTACGCAACGGTGTAGCCGCTGTAACTCACCGAGCGGATGGAGTCGGCGCACACGGGGCAGGGCTGGCCGACACGACCGTGAACACGACCCGGACGGTCGGCGGAGGACGACATGTCGCTGCGCGTCCGTTCGTACTCCAGTCCGTCGTCGACGGCTTCGTGGATCGCGGTGAACACGGCAGCAGCGCCCTCGGCACCCAGCTTGCCGGTCATTGCGAATGGCGACAGCTTTGCCCGATGGCACACCTCGTTGGCCAACATCCGGCCCAGCCCGGCGATGTGGCGCTGGTTGCGCAGGAAGCCGTGCACTCGCATGTTGTCGGCCGCAAACGCGTCGGCCAGCGACTGGGGCGTGAACTCGTACGCATCAGGGCCGAGCCGGTCGAGCGGTGGTCCGTCGAGTGCCTCGGTGCCCACACACCACACGCCCGCCCGCCGTTCCTTGCCGGCCTCGGTGAGCAGCAGCGCCCCACCGTCCTCGAACACGAATCGCGCTTGGCCGTTGCGTGGTTTCGGCGACTGCTTGTCGTCCACCAACAGCCGCCCGCCTTGCATCAGGTGCACCACGAAGTGGATGGGGTCGAAGTCGAGCAGCAGGTACTTGCCGCGCCGGCCGACGCCCAACAACGGGGTGCCGTACGCGGCCTCGGGTCGTGGCGAGGCAGTCTTCAGCGCAGTGAAGTTGAACGGCACGAACTTCTTCAACACGGCGCCTCGGAACTGCTCGGTGAGCCGTTCGGCGTGGGCCTGTAATTCGGGAAGCTCGGGCATCGCGAGTGGCGCCTAGCGGTACTCGGTGCGCTCACGCACACTGGTGAAGACGCCATCGAGAGCGCCGAACACCGGCTGCGACTCGACCAGTTTCTGCTGGCTTCCCGTGAGCAGAATCCATCCCCTGATGAACGCTTCCTGTGCATTCACTTCGCCGGTGGCCACGCCGACCGCGGTATCCCACGTCTGCTCCATACGCACGTCCTCGGGAAAGGCGCTGCCGGCGCCGAATGCGGCGACACCGTTGCCCACCTGGAGGTGGTACACCACGGTTCCCTCCGGGCCATCGGTCACCACTTGTGTCACGCCGATGGTGTGCTCGCCGGCGAGCGCTTGCAGTGTGGCGCTGGCGGCCACTTCGGTGGTCAGGGCGGCGAGCCACTCGAGGCTGAGATAACGAATCACGGGCATAGTCTGGCCCACGTGCTGACCAATGCCGACGAACTGCGTCACCAAGATGTGGCCGTGGAGGCGTGGTGGTGGTGGGCGTGGAATGCGGATGCGACCGTCGGACTGTTCGCGGGCCTGGAACTGCGCGGGCGTCGCTTCGATTATTGGGCGGGCCTCGTTCGTGTCAACGAGCCGTACCTCTACGTGGAGGAACTGGACGGCTCGGGCCTCCGAGAGGGCTTGGAGATCAAGCCGCCCGAGATGTGGGCCGACCACGTGTGCGACGTGCCCTTCACGCAGTGGAGCGTGGGCAACGAAGCTCACGGGGTGTTGCTGGACGACCCGCTGAGTGCGATGAGCCGCCCCCACGGCACCCCCGTTCCCGTCACGTTCGATGTCGAGTGGTACTCGACGGAAGCGGCCACAGAGACTGCTCACGGCTACGAACAGGCAGGCGACGTGGATGTGCAGGTGGAACTCACCGAGGGTCTACTCACCTTCGAAGGCCCTGCCCATCGTGTGCATGTGTGGGGCGTGCCGTTCCGTCCGACCGCACTCGCCATGCCGGCCGGCGAAGGCCCTCTGTGGGCGCCCTATCGCCGCCACGACGGCCAGGGTGTGCTGCAAGTCCTCACTCCGACTGGTTTCCTCGGCCGCTTCAGCTGACGGTCGAAGAAAGTCAGTTTGCTGTCGCTCAATCCGGCGTCGGCAACACTCTCATCAGTGATGGGCTTCGACGACTACGCGTCATACCGGGACTTCGAGGCGTTCGTCGCGGCGGCCGAACAGCGCCTGCGTCGAGCGCTGGTGGCCTCGTATGGGCCGGCTATTGGCCGCGATGCGACGGTCGATGCGCTCAGTTGGGCGTGGGAGCACTGGGATCGGCTGCAGGGGATGGACTACCCGGTGGGCTACCTGTACCGAGTCGGGCAGACGGCTTCGGCCCGATATCTGTCGATCGGCAGCTCCGAGGCGTATCCCGTCGCCACATCTCAGAGTCCGTCGGACGGCGAACCCGAATTGGTTCGCGCACTCGGCCGGCTGTCAGTGCAACAACGATCGGCGGTCGTGCTCGTGCACGGCTGCGCGATGAGTCAGCGAGAGGCGCCGACGTCCTGGGCATCTCGGTCTCGACCGTACGCGAGCACCTCGAGCGAGGCATGGGCCGCTTGCGCGGCGAACTGGAGGTCCGTCATGGACACTGAAGTCGAACAGCGTATTGCTCGCCTGGCTCAGCATTGGGATACGAGTACGCGCCCAGTGGCCGCCGATGAAGCACGTTCGCGGCCATCCGCGATCGGTGCGCTCGACATCCACTCCGTGGTTGCACCGGTGCGGCCGGTGCCCCAGGCCATACCTGCGCGCAGATGGATCTGGATGGCCGCTGCGGCCTCAATCGTCGCGCTCGTCGTTGCAGTGGCAGCGATTGTCCGTGAACCATCGAACGGGTCGATCTCATCTGCGCCAGCCGAGTCAACAGTGCCGACGACGGCTGCGCCAGATGAGACAGCGGTCACCACGCCCGTCGTCGAGGAGCGGCCCACAACCGTGTCGGACGTGATGGCGCAGGCAACGACACGGCTGTCGGCGCTACAGAGTTTCCGGGCGACCGCCACAGTGCGTACGACGCAGCGTTCCATCGACGACGCGACTGCCGTAGTTGCACCGGAGAGCACCACGGTCAACGACATCACGCTGATGGCCGACGGGTCACTGTGGATGCACGGCGACCTCTCGCTGTGGGGCTCGTACGACGCCTCCACCGGAATGTCTCGTGGTGCATTTCTAGCCGCCGACGGGACAACGCAGTACCAGGAGATCGTGGGCTGGACCGACAACTCGACGCCGCTGCTCATTGCGCTCGGCTACGACCCCGTCATGCGTTTCGACGCCGTCCAGGACACGGTCGTGGAGGTAGTGGATCGCCAGTTGGGTCGTCCAGCCTGGAGGCTGACGGCGTCGTTCGCCTACGGAACTCCGGAGGACACGACCGCCTTCTCTCAAGTGGAGACGTACACGATCGACCAAGAGTCGGGCCTCATCGTCGAGTACGGGCGGACATCGATCAACAACGGAATCGAAGACGTCACCGAGGCGAAGATCTCGGATCTGCAAGTGGACGTCGACCTACCGGCGGAGTTCCCCGGCGCATTTCCCGACGGCGCCGTGGTTGACCGCAGCGGCAACCCCGACGGATTTGCCCTCCTCACGCCGGAGACTGCGTCGCAGCGGTTCGGTGGCGAGTTGTTGTTGCCCGCTCAGGGCGATGCCGAGCAGCGAATCGTCCTCTCGAGCAGTGATGGCGTCTGGGGTGATCAGGCAATACCGGTCACCAATTTTCAGGTCACAGTTCAACTGAGGACTGGGTTCGTCACAAAGTCGGTGGTGGTCAGCAAGGCGGTACTCCAACTGGGCGCCCCGATCTCCGATCCGGGAGCGCTTGTAGTGGACGGTGCACTGTGCCGGTCGCAGGACCGGGTGACCTGCACTGACACCCCGGACTCGGCGATCACGAGCGGTGCGCTCGCGGGGCGACCTTCCACGCAGGAGGGCAGAATCGTCACCGCCACAAGTGGTCCGGTGCGCTACGTGATCATGGCGCAGACAGCGGACGACGCGCTGGCCACCGCCAACTCGTTCAGCTGAGCTGCGCGGCGATCAGGAGGAAGAAGGGGCGCTCCAGCTCGACGTCCCACTCGGGGACTTCTTGGATCTGTTCGGGGCTGGGGCCCCACTCGACCAGGTCGGTGAGCATGAACCCCGCGCCGATCAACGACTGGACGTAGTTGGTGATGGTGCGGTGTTGCTTGACGACACCTGGCGCGAGCCAGTTGGTGGTGCGTGGGCCCTCGCGCAGATAGCCATCGACGGGCCACGTCGTGAGGCCCGCGTCATCGGTGACGAAACCGGGGTTGGAGGGTGCCGTGCAGATGGGGTGTTCGACGGAGAAGACGAACCCGGCGCCCGGCCTCAGCGACTGACGCACCGTGGCGAACAGGTGGTCGAGGTCGATCAGGTAGTGCAGCGTCAGCGAGCTGTAGGCGAAGTCGAAGCTGGCGGCGGGCAGTTCGAGGTGGTCGACGTCGTGTTGCTCGTACGTAATCCGTTCATCGGTTGTGTCGGCGGCAGCTCGGGCGAGCATGTTCGACGACAGGTCGATGCCCAACACGTCGGCTGCGCCGTCGGTGGCTGCCCAGCGGCAGAACCACCCGAAGCCACAGCCGAGGTCGACCACGGCCCTGCCAGTCATGTCAGGCAGCATGGCCAGCAGTGACGGCCACTCTGGCGCGCCGTCGAGGCCCTTCACCGAGCGCGGCAGCCTGGAGTAACCCTCGAAGAAGCTGTCGTCGTCGTAGATGTTCTGTGCCACTCACGCCGATCGTAGGTGCCGAGGTTGCTTCTGGTCGGTCTGATTCCACACTCAGTGTGGATCTGATACGACCAGAATCAGAATTGGACCAGGGCGCCGACCCGTGCGGGGGTTGTCGAGTGCTGGATCGTCCAGAGCCCGTCAGCGAATCGAGCGAACGAGAACTCGCAGTCGATCGCCGCCTCCAACGTGGCCCGGTCGGTGAGCTCGGTGAGCCTCGAGACGGACGGCAGAGCAACTCGTCGATCACGCACGAGCACGCCGACGGGACCGGCACGAAACCACTCTGAACCATCCGCCAAAGCCGAGTGCGACAGCGGCCCCCGGCTCTCCGACAGCAGGCGCCATTCCTCCACGTACGCGCCGCTCGGCGCCCGCTCCATCATCACCTTCCCGTCAGCGCTCCATTCCAGCAGCCCAGGCTCGGGGAACGCTGACACCGGCTGGAAGCCGACGGCACTGCTCCACGAGGCCGTCGCAGTCCGTCGCACGATCGGCGTGCACGTTGTCGCTCCGCTGCTGGAATCCGACTCGGCGAGCACCCGAAGCGCGTCTATCGAGAAGGACGAACGGCCACCCAACGCGAGTGCCGCAGCGGACAGCCGCACGTCGGCCATCAACGACGGCAGCTGCAGCCAGACCACGAAGCTGGTGTCGTCGCGGGTCCCGTCGGCGAACTCGATCCACTGGCGCTGCCAGCAGCCGATCAGCTCGTCAGGCACGGTCTGGGCAGGAACGGTCATCGCAATGACGGTAGCCGGATGCCCGCAACGCCTACCGTGGATGCACCATGAGCTTCGGTGGCGACATCCTCGACGACTTCGACAGACAGCGCAAGCAGCCGCAGTACCGCGCGGTTCCCGCCGCGCTCGGCCTGCTGGTGGAAGACCGATCCAGCGGCTTCTGTGGCGATGTGGTGAAGTCCGACGCCCGTGCCGTCACCCTGCGCGATCGCATCGGGCGCGACCGCGAGTTCATCTACAAACCGGGCGGATTCCTGATCGAGGGCAAGCCGGTCACCCTCACGAGGCCGCCGGCCAACCCGGCCGGTACTGGTCCCAAACTCACCGCCAGCGGTTCGGTCGCCGCTGCCACCAAACCTCGCGCCCGCCTAGCAGCCGCCAGCCGAATCTGGGTGGAGGGCAACCACGACGCCGAACTGGTGGAACACGTGTGGGGCGACGATCTACGCGAGTTGGGCATCGTCGTGGAACCGATGCACGGCCTGGACGATGTGGTGGCGATGCTGGCTGAGTTCCAGCCCGGCCCCAACCGCAAGCTGGGCATCCTGGTCGACCACCTGGTCACCGGCAGCAAGGAAGAGCGCCTCGCCAAGCAGGTGGCTGGTCCCCATGTGTTGGTGACCGGTCACCCGTTCGTGGATGTGTGGGCTGGCGTGTGGCCGCGGGTGATGGGCCTCAGCGAGTGGCCCGACGTGCCCCGCAACGTGCCCTGGAAGGAAGGCATGTGCGCGGCACTGGGCACCGATGTCAGGGGTTTCTGGCCGCGTCTGCGAAATCGGGTGACGACGTATGTGGATCTCCGTCCGGAGCTGGTGGGTGCGGTGGAGCAGCTGATCGACTTCGTGACGAGCGTGCCCGGCGGCGAGTGATCCGCATAGCCACCAGCGGCGCCATCCCGCCGATCAGCAGGAACGGTGCGGAGTAGCCGATCAGCAGCGCGAAGGCGACCAGCACGGCTACGAACGACTTCCAGCCCTTGGCGAAGGCAGCGCTGACGCTGTCGTCCTTCTTCTTCTCGACGGACGCGGCCTTGGATGCAACAGGTGCGGTGGTGAGGTGCACGGTGATCGTGGCCAGTGCCACCTGACTGCTGAGCGAGCTCTGTTGCGCCAGCAGCTGCTCGAGGCGTGTCTCCCGAGTCGACAGCTCGCCTTCCAGCGTGATCACCTCGCCAAGGTCGTTGGCCTCGTCGAGCAGCGCACGGACGCGGCCCACGCTCGTGCGGGCCGTGAGGATCTGAGCGTCGATGTCAGCGATCTGATTGGTCACATCATCGGTAGTGCCCTGCAGCCCGGTGCGCCGGCCGATGCCCTGCTCGAGCCCACTCAAGAATGCGTCCACCTCCTCCGGCGGCAGTTTGAACACGAGGTCGCCCGACGCGTACTCGGAGGTGGTCAGGTCGAGGCTGGAGTTGTACAGCTGACCACCGTGCACCGCTGCGAGATTGATGACCTTGTCGACGGAGGCCGCGGCATCGGCGACCTCCAGGCCGACAGTCATCACGACCACCAGTTTGCGGTCCGACGGCGTCAGCACCAGACGGGGAAGCTGGGCACCAGGATCGACGGTGGGCGCAGCGGCGTCGCCACCGCTGATCGACTGTTGGCCGTCGGCGCTGGTCTCCGACGACGCGAGCACCACGTCGGCGGGTTTGTCGGTGGCCGCCGACTGACTGCTGCTGCTGGTGTCGTCGGCGCACGCCGTGAGCGCGACCAACGAGGTGACGATGCAGGCCGCTGCGTGGCGGCCTCGCCGAATGTTCCGCGTGTGTGTCATGCCGTTCCGACGAAGGTCACGCAGGGACAGTTCCCCGATCGCGTGTCAGTCGGGTGACGAAGCGGCGGCCAAGGCGGCCTTGGCGGCCTTTCGATGTCGTAGCAACTCGATTGCGATCGGCAACACAGACACACCGACGATGACGATCGCGGCGATCTCGATGTTGTTCTTGACGGCTTCGATCTCGCCGAGGAAGAAACCGAGCGTGGTGATTCCTGCACCCCAGAGCGCGCCACCGACGATGTTGTACGTGAGAAACGTGCGGTAGTGCATCTTGCCGGCGCCGGCCACGGTGGGGACAAAGGTGCGCACGATGGGCACGAAGCGGGCGAGCACGATGGTCTTCGGGCCGTACTTCTCGAAGAACGCTTCCGCCTTGACCACGTAGTCGGGGTTGAAGAAGCGGCTCTTGGGCTTGTCGAACACGGTAGGCCCAAAGCGGTGACCGATCATGTACCCCACCTGGTCGCCCAAGATGGCGGCACCGGCCGCCGTCAGCGCCACCCACGGCAGCGGCGGCAGCAGGTTTCCGCCAGCAGAGCTGGAGAGGAAGCCGGCGAAGAACAGCAGCGAGTCACCCGGCAAGAAGAAACCGATCAGCAAACCCGACTCGGCGAAGATGATGATGCCCAAGACGACAAGGCCACCCTTCTCCACCCACCTATTCGCAAAGTCCAGCAGCCCAAGCACGGTGGGGCACGCTAGCGCTCAAAAAGCGAAAGGCCCGGGCGCGCGGCCCGGGCCTTTCATGCGTTGCGGTTGGGTTCAGTGAAGCGGGGTAGCTGCGGGAGCTGTCGACTCCGCCGACATGCCCGAGGGCTGACGGCTGCTGAACACGATGGCCCCGATGAGCACGACCAGCGCCGCAGCGGCGATGCTGAAGCGGGCTCCGTCGTTGTCACGCAGGCTGATGATGGCCGGCAGGATCAA
>Ga0105047_10009236_pt1 | contig 16275 bp, 15 predicted proteins | sample MAT04_FD_78384 | JGI IMG/M metagenome (GOLD analysis project Ga0105047, IMG submission 78384) | Freshwater microbial communities from Lake Fryxell liftoff mats and glacier meltwater in Antarctica - MAT-04 (megahit assembly) | ecosystem: Environmental > Aquatic > Freshwater > Ice > Liftoff...
GACGCGCTGACGCTCGTGAACGTCGCCGTGGACGTGCGGCGGACTCGGCGGGAGTTGACCGCCCCCGAGCTTCGCCGGCTGTTCGACGCAACCCGCAACAGCGATTGGAGCTTCCGAGGGCTGACCGGCCCGGACCGGTACATGCTCTACCTCGTCGCCGCGGGCACCGGCTTCCGGGCCGGCGCACTGGCTGGGCTGACGCCCGGCGACTTCGACCTGAACACCGACGCGCCGACGGTCACGCTATCGGCCCGGCTGAACAAGTCGGGCAAGCTCAAGGTGCAACCGTTGCCGCCGGACGTGGCCGGGGCGCTCGTGGGCTTCCTGACGGGCAAGCCGGCGGGCGTGGCCGTCTGGGGCGGTACGTGGGCAGCCGATTGTCGTGGGGCGGAAATGTTGCGCAACGACTTGGACGCGGCCGGTATTGCTTACGCCGTCGAAGGACCGGACGGCCCCGAGTACGCCGACTTCCACGCCTTGCGGCACTCGTTCCTGACGCTCGGCGGCCGATCGGGAATCGACCTGCGAACGCTGCAGGAACTCGCCGGACACTCCGACCCGATTCTGACGGCCCGGTATTCGCACCGACGTCTCTACGACCTGACCGCGGCCGTGAACAAGTTACCGAACCTCGTCCCTGCCCCGACAATAACCGAAGCCGATCAACTCTTCCTTCAGGTGACCGGCACCGAGGGGGGAGCAGCGGGCGATTTCGGCGTAGTGCCGGGCGTAGTGCCGGGCGTAGTGCCGGGCGTAGTAACGGGTCCCATCCGGTTACATCGAACTGCACCGGAGTACACCGAAGGCACTGTTGAAAGATCGTCTGGCGGTTCGTCGGAAGTGCTGGAAAACATGGCGGATGGCGTCGATTCGCACCCATCGGCATCGTCTGACACAAGTGCCCCGGCAAGGATTCGAACCTTGGACCCGCTGATTAAGAGTCAGCTGCTCTACCAACTGAGCTACCGGGGCTTGTGCGTCATTGACACTCACCATTAAAGACGGTTCGCGGGGAGCCGCAAGGGCTTTTTGCGGATTTGCGGCGTCGGGTTGGTATTGCGTGGGCCGTTCGCGTAAATTGAAGCGGTGCGCGGCTTTCCACCACCTTGCCGGACGGGCGAACTCATGGATCGACGGAGCTTTCTTGCGGCGGCGGCCTTGCCGGCTCTGCTCGCGGCCGATTGGCCGCGGTTTCGTGGGCCGAACGGGTTCGGGGCGGTCGAGGCCCCGACTTGGCCGCTGAATGTCCCGCTGACGAAGAATGTCGTTTGGAAAACGCCGATTCCGGGAACGGGCCATGGCTCGCCGATCGCCGTCGATGGGAAGATTTTCCTGCAAGCCTCCGGTGAGGATGGCGGCGAACGGCGCCTGCTTCGCGTCGAGGCGGCGTCCGGGCGGATCGAGTGGAGCGTCTCCCGCCCCGGCAAGTCGGCCCATGCCCACAAGAAGAATTCGCTGGCATCCTCGACGCCCGCGGCCGATGCGGAACGCGTTACCGTCATCGTCTGGGACGGCGCGGATGTCTGGGTCGTCGGGTACGATCACGGCGGCAAGCAACTCTGGGAACATAAGCTCGGCGGGTACGTCAGCCAACATGGCGTCGGCATGTCGCCGGTGGTGCACGATGGTCTGGTCTACGTGAACTACGATCAGGACGGGGCCGCGGAGTTGGTGGCACTCGATGCGAAATCGGGCAAGCCGGTCTGGGTCAAGAAGCACAAGGCGTTTCGCGCGTGCTACTCCAGTCCGCTGATCCGAAATGCCGGCGGCCGGGTCGAAGTCGTCAACGCGAGCACCGCAGGTGTGACCGCCTACGATGCCGCCAACGGGACGATTTTACGGGATTGGGTTTGGAAGTTCGACGGCATGGCGCTCCGTACGGTCGGCTCGCCCATGGTCACCGAGCAATACCTCATCGCCATCAGCGGCGACGGCGGGGGGTCGCGCAGCATGGTCGTGCTGACCCACGACGAGACTCCGAAAATCGTGTGGGAAAAAAAGCGTGACGTGCCTTACGTCCCCGGTCCCGTGCTCTTCGGCGAACATCTCTACTGGTTGACCGACAACGGGATCGCCACCTGTGCGGAACTGGCGACCGGCCGAATTGTTTGGTCGGAGCGGGCCTTCAACAAAGCGGTATCCGCCTCGCCGATTCTCCTGGGCGATCAGGTCTTGGCCATCGCGGAGGACGGCAAGGCCATCGTCTTCACGGCAACGAAGGCCGGCTACACGGTGACCAGCGAAACGGCCTTCCCGGACGCGGTCTTCGCCACTCCCGCCGCCGCGGATGGCCGCGTCTACCTCCGCACGACGACGACTCTGTATGGGCTGGGGAGATAAGTTTTGACACCAGAGCTCTCGGAACGAATAATTTCGGAATGCGGATTTTGAAAATTCGAAATGAAATGCCAAGAAACAGGGTCGAATATGGATTCTTTTGTTTTTCTGCCATCTCAGTGGTGAAACTCTTCTCTGGTATTCAGCATGCAATCCAGTCATAAGCCGGCGCGGGAATGGATTCTGCTCATCGTGGCGGCGGCGATCACGGGGCTGATCGTCGTGCCGATGTGGTCGGCCGGGTCGGTTGAGTCGACCGACGACTTCCTGTCCAAGTGGACGCCGGAGCGGATCAAGCGGCTCCTGATCGGCCCGGAGCAGGCGGCGTGCTATCTTTGTACCTTGTGGGCCGGGCTGATTCTCCTGAGTCGTCGTGCGGAAGTGACGCGGCAGCGTCGGGCCTTTTCCTGGGAACTGCTTCCGACGGATGAAGGTGCCCGCATCCTGCCCGAGGATGCCCGGCCGTTGTCCCGCAAGGTCGACGCCATGACGACCTCGCGCGGGCCGGCCATCCTCGCCAACATGATCCGGCTCGGGTTGAACAAGTACGCCATAAGCCGTGCGGCGCCCGATGTGGCCGAGGTGGTCCGCAATCAGGCGGAAGTCGAGGCATCGCGGTTGGTCACGACCATGGGCACAGTCAACTATTTGGCTTGGGCGATTCCGGCGATCGGCTTCTTGGGGACCGTGCGCGGCTTGGCCGGCGGCATGAGCATGGCCGGCAATCAGGATGCGGACACGGCCGCGTTTCTGAAGAACGCCACCGATCAACTCGGCATCGCCTTCGACTGCACTTTCGTGGCGTTGGCTTTAAGTCTGGTGCTGATGTACTTCGTCCATGCCCTGCAGCGAGCCGAGGAAGTGCTCATCATCGATTGTCAGGATTATTGCCAGGAACACCTGTTGCTGCGGCTCTACGATCCGCCCGCCGCCGCTTCTGAGCCGCGCCCTGACCTTAAGGGAGGGCGCTGAATTCATGCTCGGCTTTGCGCTGCGGAAAGCGAGCGGGAACGGTCGCGGCTCGGATCGTCCGGTCGGGCTGGATGTGACCGCGTCCCGCGTCGTCGCGGTCGGTTGGGAGCAGGGGGCCGCCTTTCCCTTGGCGCTCGATCCGCTTGGGCCGACGGAACTGGCGCTGCTGATTCGCCTCGATGTCAAGCCGGTCCAGATCGGTGCGGCCGCTGCACAGTTCATCAAGAAACTGCCGCATGTGGTCTGTGGGAACTTTCTGTCGTCGTTGGGCAAGCCGCGCGAATGGGTTGGCGAACGGTTGCGGCTGACGCCGGAAACGGCGCTGGGAACGATCTTCGCAACACTGGCCCACACGCTCTCGGCTGAGGCGGGGACGGTCGTGCTCAGCCTGCCCGCCTACCTGCCGCGTACTCAAGCGCAAGCCGCCTTCGACCTCGCCGCCAAATCGGGATTGCCGATCGCTGCTATGGTCTTCGCCCCCTTGGCTGTGGCGGCGCGGCGGGCGGGCTGGCTGCTCGGCGAACAGCCGTCGCGTTTTGCCGAGCGGCCCGTCCTTTCCCTTGCGTCGCGCATGGATGCGGCCAATGCCGCTGGGGTTGTGATTGTCGATGTCGACGACCATGCGTTGTGTGCTTCCTATGTCTCCGTCGAGCCGGCGGCGGTGCAGCTTCACGGTGTCGAAGTGGTGAGCCGCGCGGCCGAGCGACTCTGGCGCGAGCGGCTGCTGGAAGCCGTTTCCGACCGCTGCATCCGAAAATGTCGTCGCGATCCGCGCGACTCGGCCGAGGCCGAGCAGGGGCTGTGGGATCAACTCATCCACGGCCTGGACGCCGCCCGAGCAGGTCGGCCGCTGACGTTGAACATCCGCTCCAAGCACTGGTATCAGGACCTGACCGTGTCACCCGAGGACATGGACGATTGGTGCCTCAGCCTCGCGCAACTCAGTGCGGAAGCGGTGCGGAATGCAGTGGAACAAGCCAATGCTCCGTGGCCGCCGCGGGCGGTCTGGCTCAGCGACGAAGCCTCGCGACTTCCCGGCCTGGCGACGGCGCTGCACAACCTCGACGATGGCCGGCTGGATGTGCAGTCCCTACCGCCCCACGCGGCGGCCGAGGGGGCCGTGGTGCTGACCAACCGCCTGACCCCCGGCCTGCACGACCGCAGCATCCGCGGCCCCTGGGGCACCCCGCGAATGATGGAACCAGGCCGAAACTCTGGGTAAATGAAGCATGAAGAGTATTCACCACTAAGAGCATGGAGAACACGGAGAAAGAGAAATCATGTGTTGAAAACCAAAACTTTAGGTTTAACTATTTCAGATTCATTTTCTGCTCCGCGTTCTTCGCGATCTCTGTGGTGAAACTCTTACTCATATGAAGACCCGTCATAAGCCGCCGAGCCTTGTGAGCATGTGGATGCTCGATGTGTTTTGTTGCGCGCTGGGCTGCGTGACGCTGCTCTGGTTGATCAGTACGCGGGAGGCGAAGCTGGAGAGCGCGCGCAATGCCGAAGGGCTGAAGAACCTCGTACGCACCGACGGCGAACGCAAGGCTGCTCTGGCCGAATTGGCGACGACCAAAGCCGCACTCGCCGCGAGCCTGGAGGACGCCGCCGAACAGAGCCGCGTCCGCGAGGCCTTGGTGAGGGCCCAGGCCGAGTTGCGGCTGACCTTGGCCGTGGCACTGGATGCCAGGCAGAGCCTCAAAACCGAACTCGAACTGATTCAGGGAAAGTACCTGGCACTCACCACCGAACGGGATGAAGTCGCCCGCCGTTTGGCCCTCAGCCGCGATCGGGTTCGCATGGCGGAAGAAGAGTTGGCTGCCGCCCAACTGCTGACGACACAAGAAAAGGCCGACGCGGTTGCGAAGGCCAAGGCGCTGGAAACGGAACTGGCGAAGAAGCGCAGGGAAAGCGAAGCCGCCGCGCTCGACCTGCGTAAGGCCACTGACGGTGCCGACGCGACGTCGCTACTGTTGCGGACGCGGACCAAGGAGCGGGACGACCTCGCCGCCCGCGTTAAGGCCGCCGAGGATAAGCTGATCGACGCGGACGGACGGATGAAGGTGATCACAGCCGAGTCGCGTTCGACGGCGGAGAGCTTAAATGCCATGCGGAAGACGACCGAAGAACTGAATGCCGCGCGGGCGACCATCATCGACCTCATGGGCCAGAAGGCCAAGCTGGCGGACAAGTTCGACCAGATCAAACGCGACAGCGACAGCCGCTTCGCCGGAATCGCGATGACCGGCCGGCGTGTCGTCTTCCTCATCGACATCTCCGGAAGCATGAAACTGCTCGACGACAAGACACCCGCGCCGAACAAATGGAACACGGTCATCGACACCGTCGGCAAGGTCGCGAAATCGATCCCTGACTTGGAGTTGTTCCAAGTGGTTCTCTTTTCCCGAAAGGCGGAGTATCTGGCGCTGCCGCAATCGAGCGGGGCGAGTTGGAACGTCTACCGTGGTGACGCCAGCATTCAGGAACTCAGCACGGCCTTAAAGGCCGTCAATCCGGACGGCGACACGAACCTGTACGAGGGCATGGACCTCGCCTTCCGCCTGAAGCCCGGCGGGTTGGACACGATCTATCTCTTCAGCGACGGCCTGCCGACCAGTGGTCCCGGCCAGACGGCCGAGCAGGAGAAGAACGCAACGCCCGGCGAGCGGAGCGACCGCCTCGGCAAGCATCTGCTGCGGACGCTGCGGACCGTCTGGAACGCGCCGAACCCGGCCCGCCCGACCGGCCGGGTGAAGATCAACAGCATCGGCTTCTTCTTCGAATCCCCCGAAGTCGGCGCCTTCCTGTGGTCCCTGTCGCGGGACAACGACGGCAGCTTCGTCGGCATGAGCCGACCATGATGCCGGCGATGACCACGGCGCACATCGCTGACTTGATCGGCTTGGCCAATGCCGGTGTGCCGAACGAAATCTGCGGTTTCCTCGCCGGTCGCGCGGGCGTCGTCGAGGCGATCGTGCCGATCGTCAACGAACTCGCGTCCCCCATCGCCTTCCGCACCGAACCGCGATCGACGCTGGCAGCCCAACGCACGATGCGCGACCACAACTGGGACCTGCTCGCCGTCTACCACAGCCACCCCATCGGCGACGCCGTTCCGAGTGCGCGCGACCTCAGGGACAACACCTACGGTGAGTCGATCCCGTGGGTCATCGTCTCCCCAACAGGCGAAATCCGCGCCTGGCGGATGCTACCATATGGGTTCTTCGAGTTGACGATCGGCGAGTCTGCGGTGACGCAGTCACCTACAGATGTATGGACACCGAACTCCTGACTCCTGACTCCTGACTCCGGATGACCTTGCCATGACCAGCCTTGCCGAAGCAACCGTCGAACGCCTCTCCGCCGTGCCCAATTCCTTGGGGCGCTTCGGCGTCTACGGTGGCCGGTTCGTGCCCGAGACGCTGATGTACGCGCTCGAGGAATTGAACGCCGCCTATCTCGATGCGATCGAAGACCCCGCGTTCATGGACGAGTTCCACACGATCCTGAACGAGTACGTCGGCCGGCCGAGCCGACTTTACTTCGCCAAACGACTGACCGCGCTGGCGGGCGGCGCGCGGATTTACCTGAAGCGCGAAGACCTCAACCACACCGGCGCCCACAAGATCAACAACGCCATCGGCCAAGCACTGCTCACCAAGCGCATGGGCAAGAAGCGGATCATCGCCGAGACCGGCGCGGGCCAGCACGGCGTCGCCTCCGCCACGGCCGCGGCACTGTTCGGGCTGACCTGCAAGGTCTACATGGGCGTCGAGGATATTCGTCGCCAGGAGCTCAACGTCTTCCGCATGAAGGCGATGGGGACCGAAGTCTTCGGCGTCACCTCCGGGAGCAAGACGTTGAAGGATGCGACCAACGAAGCGATGCGCGAGTGGATGAGCACCGTGGAGCACACGCACTACATCATCGGCAGCGTGGTCGGTCCGCACCCGTTCCCACGGATGACGCGCGATTTTCAATCCGTCATCGGCCGCGAAACCCGCGAGCAATCCTTGGAACTCTTCGGCCGGTTGCCGGACGTGGTCACCGCGTGTGTCGGCGGCGGTTCCAATGCCGCCGGTATGTTCTACCCCTTCATCGACGATGCTGAAGTCGAACTCGTCGGCGTCGAAGCCTCCGGCCGCGGAGTCACGCCCGGCAATCACGCCGCCACGCTCACGCTCGGATTACCCGGTGTGCTTCACGGCAGCTACAGCTACGTACTTCAGGACGACGACGGCCAAACCGCGGACGTGCACTCGGTGAGCGCCGGCCTCGACTACCCCGGCGTCGGCCCCGAGCATTCCTATTGGAAGGACCAAGGCCGCGTCCGCTACGCTCACTGCTCGGACACCGACGCCCTGGATGCCTTCCACCTCTGCGGCCGCACCGAAGGCGTCCTGCCCGCGCTCGAAACCGCGCATGCCCTGGTCGAGACGATGAAGATCGCCGCCAAGCGAAGCAAGGACGACATCGTCGTGTTGTGCTTCTCCGGCCGCGGCGACAAGGACTGTGCCGAGGTAGCGCGCGTGACGGCAAAAGGCGAGCGGGGGACGTCAGTCCCCTGAGCGCTTCCACCCGTCGGTGACGGTGTCGTGATTCCGAGACTTGAAGCGCTCAGGGGACTGACGTCCCCCGCTCGCCTTGGTTGGTGGTGTCCTGGATGAACAAAAAGCGGAGTATCTCGCGCGACGACACCGGTAGAGTGGCGCGGTTGACGCTCGGAATGGTCGAAGAACGACGCGTCCGCTTCCTCGCCGCCGTCTGCCGATTCTTGCGGACGCACTCGAGGATGCGGGCTGTTCGCATCCCGCATCCTCGACCACGCCCGCGGGCCGAACGTTCCCATTCGCGGCTGTTGGGTTGTGGACTTGCTGCTGGGAAGGATTGCGCTGACGGCTCGAGGAAAGATGACTATCGCAAACATGCCGCCAAGTCCGGGACGCCGTCGAGGACGCTGACTTCGGCGATCCTGTTCTTCGCGTCGTGCTTGAAGTCTTCGAGTCGCTGATAGGTGTCTCGGCCACGTTTCGCAGGTTTGCGGCGAAAAAAGCCGGTGTTGATGCGCGCCACCCGGAGGCGGTCGCCGTGGCGGGCCAGCAGTTTCGCCGTATCGATCTCGAACAGGATGCTCGGCCTCGCGGCGTAGGTCTTCTGGTGGACCGCTAGGCGTTCGAGCGTCGGCCAGAAGAAAACGCGGGCGTTCAGTTCCGCGCGCCAGTCCTCGGGTGTGACGCCGTCGAGTGCGGCGGCCATCTGGGGTGGGTTGATCTGATGCTGATCGCCGATCAGGATCGGCGGCCAATCGGGATGCTCCGTCGGCGGCGGCACGACGATGCCGACCTTGGCGCGATGCAGTTCGATGGCGACGGCCATCTTGGCGCTGACGTCGTAGAGCTTCAAGAGAGCCGACACGCTCAACAGACCGTGGCGGGCGATGCCGGCGGCGTTCACGACCGGCGTTCGGTGGTAAAGCACCGGATGACGGGTGATGAATTCGGCGGCAGTCATGCAACCACTTCGGGTCAATAGGTTCGTCGTAATCGGCGTTACGAAGGCCGGGACTGCTCGACCGCTCGCGCTTCGATTTGCTCAATCGCCCAGCCGGCTGCCTCGGCAATGACGGCGTCCTCGTGCTGTGCGGCGCGACGCAGGATCGGCAATGCCTCAGGCCCGGCCGTGTTCCCGGAGACGATGGCGGCGTTGCGAAGCAGCCCGGCGTACTTGGTCCGCAGCATCGGCGTGCCGGCGAAGCGGCGGCGGTACTCCGTGGGCGTGAGGGCCAATAATTCCAGCGGATCGAGCGCAGCGAGTTCCGGCGAAGCGGGGAAGCCCGCATTCGCAACCGCGAAGCGGTTCCACGGGCACGCCGCTTGGCAATCGTCGCAGCCGAACAGGTGGTCGCCGAGCGGAATCCGAAACTCAAGGGGAATCGGTTGGCGCAGTTCGATCGTGTGATAACTCAGGCACTTTGTGGCATCGAGTACGCCGGGCGCGGCAAAGGCCTGCGTCGGGCAGGCAGTCAGGCAGGCGGTGCAGGTGCCGCAGTGGTTCGCCGCGAACGGCTCGCTTGTCGGCAGTTCGAGATTCAACAGCAGTGCCGCGAGGAAGAAGTAGCTGCCGCGTCGAGGGTGAATCAGCATCGCGTTCTTCCCGAACCAACCCAAGCCCGCCCGGCGGGCGAAGTCGCGCTCCAACAGCGGGGCCGTATCGCAGACGCCCTTGGCCCGCGCCTCGGGAAAGCGTTCCGTCAGTCGGTCGCGTAATGCGTTCAACTTCGCCCAGACGAGGTCGTGATAGTCCGGCCGCTGGGCATAGGCAGCGATCTTGCCCGCCTGTTCCCCATCCACCGGCGGGCCGTAGTCGAGGGCGAGCATCATCACCGTGTGGACGCCCGCGAAAACCGCCTCCGGGTGCCGACGGGCTTCGCGGCGCGCTTCCAGATAGTTCATCGCACCGGCATAGCCGGCGTCGAGCCAGTCGGAGAATTCCGGGAAGGTATCCGCCTCCGTGGCCGCGGCAAAGCCGACGTCGGTGAAGCCGAGAGCCGTCGCTTCGGCCCGCAGGAACGCCGCTGCGGTCACTTTCCCCAAGCCGTCAGAAACAGCTTCTTCCAGGTCGCATAGCCGGCGTCGTTGAGGTGCAGGCGGTCCGCCTTGAAGAACTTCGGGTCCGGCTTGCCGTCCGCGTTGAGGAGCAGCGGCACGATGTCCAGATAGCCGAGGCGGTCGTCGGTTGCGATGAACCTGCGAACCAGTTCGTTGGCGGCGTCCTGCTTCGGCTTTTGCCCGGCGCGGGATGGGCTGGGTTTGATGGCGACGAAATCGACCTTCGCCTTGGGGTTCTGCGCGTGGACCAGTTTCACGAAGGCGACGAAGTCCTCATTCACCTGCTCCGGCGTGCGGCCGGCGGCGATGTCGTTGTCCCCGGCATAAATGACGATGCGGCCGGGTGCATGCGGCTTCAGGATGCGGTCGAAGAAATGGACCGTGTCCCGCATCTCCGAACCGCCGAAGGCGACGTTGGCCGTGTCGCGGTCCGCGAAGGCCTTGGCCGTGTCCCATAATCGGAAGCTGGACGAACCCGCGAAAACGATCGCGCCGGGCTTCGGCGGGATCCGTTTCAACTTCGCCTCGATCAGCGCGATCTCCGGCTCCCACGCCTTGGCCCGAACGTCCGGATACTCGGAAGGCGCGCTCACCAACGACAACAACAACCACGCCATAACAAGCCCTCAGGAGGCGAAAGCCACTTCGTAAAGTATAATCAGCCGATCGGGGTCCGTCTTATCGTGCCGTTCCGTTTATCTGCCCATCCGAAAGGTGTCCGTCGTGCAAAACGAATCGTTGACCGCCGCGTTTCAACCACTTCTGTCGAGATTATTCGATTTTCTGACCGCCCACCCGGATATTCGAGCGGAGGTCGGAAGCGCAGCCCGAGCCGTGGCGGGCTGGTGCGAGGCCCAAGCCGGTTCCGATATCGCTGACGTCGTGAAGTCTCCTGCCAAGCCGGTTGAAGTACCGGTCCCCGAGCCGTCGCCGCTGCGGGCCGCGATCCCGGTCGGTTTCCTGATTCCGATCCGGTCGAGCCTGGATGAAGTATCCGCAACTGTTTCGCTGCGGGCATCAGCAGATGCGGACAACGTTGCCGGATCACCGGCGGAGATTGCCGCCCGTTGCCGCCTCAAGGCGACCGCAGCGCGGGCGTTGGTCGACGGTGCGGCGAGCCTCGATTACGATGCCCGCGGCGAACTGATGCGCCAAGCCAACGAGCTGCGGCAATGCCGCTTGTGGATGCTCGAACTCGGCCCGAAACCACCCGCGGCCTGGCGCAACCTGGCCGACGCCTACGAAGCCGCGGCCACGGCGGCCGAACTGCTCGCCGACTGGGATTCGCAGCCCGAAGGCGAATACGAACGCAAGGCCGGCGACGTCCTGCAACTCGCCGCCGAGGCGCAGGCTGTGCTCTATGCCGCCGTCGAGGCGGTCGGTTCGGATCGGGCCGATTTCGACCAGATCGCCATCTTCAAGATCATCCGGGACGACGGCGAACGCGCCCGCATCTTCATCAAGCGGTTCCTGCGGAAGGACGACAAAGCGGACTCCGCCACGGGAGCGGACGTGCGCCGACGGATGCTGGAACTCATGGCCGGGTTCCGCAAGCCGGCTGCCGATCCGGAGAAGGAGATCACGCGGCTGCTCAAGAACCTGCGCTTCAAACTGAAGACGCTCGAAACGGATTCGACCGGCGCGGGCGTCGAGTGGTCGCGAGTCTTCGAAGTCGTCGTCGAGCTGATGGAAGCTCATCGCGTGCCGCCGAGCCACATCGAACTGCGGAACCTGCTGATCCCCGCGATCCAAGCCGCACCGAGCGACGACATTCCGCCCGCGGCCGCCAAAGCCCTGCGCGAAGCGAGCCGCTATGCGGATGAACTGGCCGAACCGAATGATGCACCCATCGAGAAGTCGTCCTGGTCCGCACAGGTCACCGAGGTCCGCGGTCTCATCGCAGGCAAGACGATCGTCTTCATCGGCGGTGAGGCACGGCCGCACTCCAAGGCCGCCCTCGAGGAAGCCTTCGGCCTGCGCGAGGTCAACTGGATCTGCACGCCGGAGCATACCTCCACCACCTTCTTCGAGGCACCCATCGCCCGGGACAATGTTGCCGTCGTGATCCTGGCCACACGCTGGTCCAGCCACGATTACCAGAACGTGAAGGAATATTGCGTCAAGTACGGCAAGCACTTCGTCAAGCTGCCGTCGGGATACCACCCGAACCAGGTCGCCGCCGAAATCCTGGACCAGATCGGCGATAAGCTCCGTGCGGCAGTGTGAGGGTTTCTCGGGCATCGAGGACTACAATCACCCCAGTCGACTTCACACAGGGTCAGGGGGCTTTCCATGACGGGCGCCGGGTTGAGTTCGGATTCGTCCGTCGTCGAATACGACGTGCGCACCGATGAGATGCTCGTGAACATGGGTCCGCAGCACCCCTCCACGCACGGGGTGCTGCGGCTGATGCTCCGCACGGACGGCGAGATCATCCGCGAAGCCGTGCCGCACATGGGCTATCTGCACCGCTGTGCGGAGAAGATTGGCGAGAACGTCACGCCCATTCAGTTCATCCCCTACACCGACCGCATGGACTACCTCGCGGCCATGAACATGAACGTCGGCTACTCCGTCGCCGTCGAAAAACTCTGCGGCATGAAGGTGCCCGAAAAGGCGAACGTGATCCGCGCGATCGTCTGCGAGTTGAACCGCATCGCCTCGCACCTGGTCGGAATGGGCGCCTACGGCTTGGACCTCGGCTCCTTCAGCCCGTTCCTCTATGCCTTCCGGGAACGGGAGCAGATTCTCGATCTCTTCGAAGACCTCTGCGGCGCCCGGCTGACCTACAGCTACGCCACCATCGGCGGTGTTCACGACGACCTGCCCGTCGGTTGGGTCGACCGTGCCCGCCGCTTCTGCACGAGCCTGCGGCCGCACATCCCGGACTACCATGCGATGCTCACCACGAATCAGATTTTCGTGAAGCGGACCGCCGGCATCGGAGTCCTGACCCGCGACCGGGCCTTGAGCTACGGTTGCACCGGTGCCGTCCTGCGCGGCTCGCTCGACTCCACGAAGGGTGACGCCGCGTGGGACCTTCGCAAGACCGAACCCTACTGCGGCTACGAAGGCTACACCTTCGAGGTGCCCGTGCCCCCGTTTGCCGACGCCCCGCGCGGCACGGTCATCGGCGATTGCTGGCATCGCTTCAGCGTCCGCATGCGCGAAGTGGTCCAGAGCATTTCCCTGGTGGAACAAGCACTCGCGAAGTACGAGACGCTGCACGCCGAGGGATTGAAGGTACAGGCCGAGCATGCCGCACTGGACGTGGCGGAACGAAAACTGAATGAGCCGAGGCTGGCCGAGGCGATGCGCACCAAGTACGCCCACCGCATCGAACCGCCGCGGACGCTGCCGGCCGGCGAATGCTACGTCGAAACCGAATGCCCGCGCGGCCAGATGGGCTTCCACATCGTCGGCAGGCCGAACAAGGAAAACGTTCCGCTTCGTGTCCGCGCCCGCAGCAGTTGTTTCGCCAACCTCAGCCCGACGGCCGAACTCTGCCGGGGTGCCCTAATGGCCGACATCCCCGCCATCATCGGCAGCCTGGATATCGTCATGGGTGAAATAGACAGGTGATGAAGTTCGCCTCAATCAACTTTAACTCCACGCGGTAACGGCAAGACGAACGACGTGGCAGTGTGGTCAGTGACAAGCTCCCATGGAACCCGGAAGAGTTGCTCCGTCAACGAACCATGACAATCATGATCCCGCTCCATCACGAGTCGCACTTCACCTTCCGGTTCGCAGATGACCGAATCATCCCCCGGTTTCATCTCGAAGGGATCGAGGCCGGGAATCCTGTTTCGGTCTTCAGGATCGACGGCAAGACCGGCGAATGGCTGGGCCTCCTGTCGACGGCAATCGCGGGCGAAGATGGTTGGGTAGACTTGCCCGAACCTATCATCGTAAGGGCAGGTGATGCCTTCATCGCCGTGCCGCAGATTTCTTGAAAGCAAAACCATCATGGCCTGGATCGAATGGCACGATGCCCTTGTGAAGCCGTCTCGGTCGAAGCGTTGAAAGGTAGATTCCCGTGGCTCGTAACATGCTGTCGTTACTGTTGCTCTTACTGATGGGATCATTCGTCATGGCCGAAAACAAGACGCTTCCTCTCTTCGTCTTTAACGAGGCCGAAGCTGTGAGGGACTGGCAGGCCGTCAACGACGGTGTGATGGGCGGCGTCTCGGTGGGGAAGTTCAAGATCACCGACACGAAAACGCTGGAATTCGTCGGCACGCTGTCGCTGGAGAACAACGGCGGCTTCGCATCGGTGCGGACGAAGGCCAAGAAGCTCGACCTGGAGAAAGGCGATTCACTCTTGGTTCGCGTCCGAGGCGATGGCCGGGAATACTCGATGAATCTCTATCTCGCCAAATCTCAGACCGCCTTCTCGTATCGTGCTGCGGTCCTCACGAAAAAGGATGAGTGGATCGAGATCACCTTGCCGCTCGACAAGTTCGAGGCAACCTCGTTCGGCAGACTTGTGAATGATGCCGGTCCGGTGGAACCGAAGGAGATCAACGCCTTGGGCTTCATGATCGGCGACAAGAAGGCCGGAGCGTTCAAGCTGGAAGTCGAGTCGATCAAGGTGTCGAGAGTCAAGTGATCGGGTTGAAGAATCGCTCGGAGAAGGCAATTGCTCCGGCGGCGACTTCGGCCAAGCCCGCCGTGATGATGATCCCGGTCGCATTCGCCCCTACGGCCCCGGACAGACCTGCTGCCAGGGCGAACGGCACCGTCAAACCGTCCGACATCCCGATCACGATGTCGCGGATCGATTCGGAGGACGTGAAGTGTTTCTCGACATGAGGTGTTTGCGGCATGATTCACTTCTCGCAATGTCGAGGAACGCCTTTCGAAGAAAAAGGGCATTACGCGGGCGGGTTCCAGAGCATGTACGTCTTGTATCCGCCGCCGATGTTTGTCGCCCTAACGCCGGATTGGATGAGGATTCTGGTCGCCAAGTAACCTCGCATGCCTACCTGACAGTATGCGGCAACCTCTCGGTCACGGGGAATTTCGTTCAATCGGCATCGCAGGTCGTCCACGGGGATGTTGATCGCTCCGGGGATGTGACCGGATGCGAACTCCGATGGCGTTCGCACATCGAGCAAAAACGGTTTGTCCGAATCGGATGCCGCCAGCACCGCCTCGACATCGACTTGGGGATGTTCGCCTCGCAACAACCCGCCCGCGATAAAGCCCAGCATGTTGACGGGGTCTTTGGCCGATCCGAATTGCGGAGCGTAGGCGAGTTCCATTTCTTCCAAGTCGAATGCGGTCATGCCGGCTTGGATCGCCACGGCCAACACGTCGATCCGTTTATCCACCCCAGCCCCGCCGACGCCCTGGGCACCCAGCAATCGTCCTGATTTTGGATCGAAAAGCAGCTTCAGCGTCATCGACTCCGCACCGGGATAGTAACCCGCATGATGGGCCGGATGGATGTAGATTTTCCGATAGGGTCTGTCGGTTCGACGCAGGACTTTCTCCGAAGCGCCGGTTATGGCAATCGTGCGGTCGAAGAAGCCGAGGATCGCCGTGCCCTGGGTGCCGCGGTACTCCGTTCGGCGTCCGAACACATTCTCGGCGGCGATTCGGCCTTGGCGATTGGCGGGTCCAGCTAGGGGCACTTGTATCGGATCGCCCGAGACGACATCTTTGACTTCCACCGCATCACCGACGGCGTAGATGTCCGGGTCGGTGGTTTGCATCTGATCGTTGACGCGGATTCCGCCGCGCGGACCGATTTCCAGACCCGCATCGACCGCCAGCTTATTTTCCGGGCGAACCCCCACGCCCACAACGACCAACTGCGCAGGCAGCCGACGACCGGAATCCAATCCGACAAGCAATCCTTCGGTGGTGGATTCCAGGAACACAGCGGATTGGCCGAGCAACAGTGCGACACCTTTGCCGGCCAATGCCTGCATGATGGGCGTGGTCATTTCCTTGTCGAATGGGGTCAGAATCTGGTTGTTTCTCTCGACCACTGTGACCGAAACACCGAGTCGAACGAAATTCTCGGCCAGTTCCAGACTGATGAATCCGCCACCCAGAAGAACGACTCGTTGCAGCCCTCGATTCGCCTGCTCCTTGATCCGGTCGGTGTCTTGCAAGTCCCGGAGTGAGTGAACTCCCGGCAAATCAATACCTGGAATCGTCGGGCGAACCGGAGCCGCCCCGGTCGCAAGAATCAGCTTGTCGTAGGACTCCTCGTAGACTCGCCCCGTGGCAAGCTCACGAACCCGCACCATCTTGGTGTTGCGGTCGATGGCTTCAACCAACGACAAGGTTCGCACGTCGAGTTTGAACCGGGTCCGCAACATCTCGGGCGTCGAGACGAGCA
>Ga0105047_10009239_pt1 | contig 16273 bp, 15 predicted proteins | sample MAT04_FD_78384 | JGI IMG/M metagenome (GOLD analysis project Ga0105047, IMG submission 78384) | Freshwater microbial communities from Lake Fryxell liftoff mats and glacier meltwater in Antarctica - MAT-04 (megahit assembly) | ecosystem: Environmental > Aquatic > Freshwater > Ice > Liftoff...
GCCGGTCGCGAAGAAGGCGCCGGTCGCGAAGAAGGCGCCGGTCGCGAAGAAGGCGCCGGTCGCGAAGAAGGCGCCGGTCGCGAAGAAGGCGCCGGTCGCGAAGAAGGCTGCTCCAGTGAAGGCTGCCGCAAAGCAGTCGTGAGCATGGCGAGACGTCAACGTCTCGACGCAGAACTGGTCCGGCGACAACTGGTCGAGAGCCGTACCGACGCAGCTCGCGCGGTCGAAACCCGCCGGGTGCTTGTCAACGGTGCCATCGCAGACAAGTCGTCGCGCCAGGTGCACCCTGGCGACGCGATCGTGATAACAGGGCCGCCGTCACGGTTCGTGAGCCGAGGTGGGGAGAAGCTTGACGCTGCGCTCGGCGAGTTCGGCCTCGATCCTGGCGGCTGGCGCGTGCTCGACGCTGGCGCCAGCACCGGCGGCTTCACCGACTGCCTGTTGCAGCGCGGCGCCGCCCACGTTGTTGCGCTCGACGTGGGGCACGGGCAATTGCATCCCAAGATCCGTGCCGATCAACGGGTCACCGTGCTCGAGCGCTTCCACATCCGTGAAGTGACGCCGGACGCCATCGGCGGCACTGTGCAGTTGGTGTCGGCCGACCTTTCCTTCATCTCGATTACCCGCGTTTTGGACGCGCTGATCAGTGTGTGTGCGCCGGGCCGGCACCTCGTGCTGCTGGTCAAGCCGCAGTTCGAGGCCGGCAAGGTGGAAGTCGCGAAGTCGCGCGGGGTGATCACCGACCCAGCGATCCATCAGCGGGTACGCGACGAAGTCCACGCCGCGTTGGTCGCCAAGGGCTGCAATGTGGTGGCATGGATGGACTCACCGATCACCGGCGGCGACGGCAATCGCGAATTCCTTGTACATGCGACCACCCAGCGGCCAGGATTCGACGCGTGAGTTCTGTGCTGTTGGTTGCCCATCATGATCGTGCGGAGGCGGGCGCGCTGGTCCGTGTGGCTGCAGCGTGGCTGCAATCGCGAGGCCACATGGCCTGGATGCTGGCCGACGACGCCGAGCCGTTGGGCCTCGGTGAACTGGTCGCTCCTCTCGCCCCAGCCGAGGCGGACCTGGCCCTGAGCCTGGGCGGCGACGGCACCATGCTCCGGACTGCCAAGCTGGTCGGCGGCGCCGGAGTACCGATCATCGGTGTCAACATCGGCCTCCTCGGCTACCTGACCGAGGTCGAACCGGAGGCGATGAGCCATGCGCTGGAACGCTGGTTCGCCGGCCCGGCGCTCGGCGAGTGGACCATTGATGAGCGGATGCTGCTTGCTGTGTCGGTCGTGCGTTCCGGCGACTCGACTGTGGAGCAGACCTGGACTGCGCTCAATGAGGGGGTGCTGGAGAAGCAGGAGTCCGGGCACACGGTGCGACTGCGAGTGTGGATCGACGGGACGCCGTTCACCTCCTACGCAGCTGATGGCCTAATAATGGCAACACCGACGGGCTCGACGGCTTACTCGATGTCGGCTCGCGGCCCCGTGCTCTCACCACGGCTTCGCGCGACGCTGCTCACCCCTGTGTCGCCGCACATGCTGTTCGATCGTTCGCTGGTACTCGACCCGAGTGAGCTGGTCGAGGTCGAGGTGCTGGGTCACCGTGCAGCCACGCTCTCGATCGATGGTCAACCCGCTGCCTCCCTCAGTGAGGGGGATAGGGTCTCGGTCGCGCCGTCGGACCAAGTGGCGCGATTCGTCCGCTTTGGGGAGCGGCGCTTCCACCAAATCTTGAAGGCGAAATTCGGGTTGACGGACCGTTAGATGTTGCACGAACTCCACATCGAATCGCTCGGCGTGATCGAGCGGCTCGACCTTGTGCTGGTGGCCGGTCTCACCGCGCTCACGGGCGAGACAGGTGCCGGCAAGACGATGCTGGTCGAAGCGATCAGCCTGCTTGTTGGCGGTCGCGCCGATGCAACGATGGTGCGCCCGGGGGCCACCGAGGCCCGTGTCGAGGGACGCTTCGTTGTCGGTGGCGACGAATACGTCGTCGCCCGCGTGATTCCCGCCGACGGGCGATCGCGTGCGTACGTCAACGGCCGGCTCGCCACGGTGGGCAACCTGGCCGAACTCGGCGAACGTTGCGTCGACTTGCATGGGCAGCACTCCCACCAGAGCCTGTTGTCCGCCAGCGAGCAGCGCGATGCGCTCGATCGGGCTTGCCGCACCGACCTGGCATCGTTGCGGTCGGCGCGTGCTCGACTCACGGAAATCGATGCGGCGCTGGCTGCACTGGGCGGCGACAGCAAGTCACGCGCCCGCGAGCTGGACCTGCTGCGGTTCCAGTCGGCGGAGCTGCGGGCAGCCGCGATTCGGTCCGCCAACGAGGACCGCGAGCTGGAAGCCGAGTATGACGTACTCGCCGGTGCCGTCGAGTACCGCGAAGCGGGAGAAATGGCGGTCGGCGCGCTGACGGCGGACGACGGCGCCAGCGATGCGGTGGGTGCAGCGTTGCGGGCAATCGCTGGCCGAGCCCCCTTCGCCGAGCTGGAAGCCAGGTTGCGCGGCCTCAGCGCAGAAGTTGCCGATGTCGCCGACGAGCTGCGCGCACGGGCCGACACCATCGAGGAGGACCCGGAGCGGTTGGCCGCCGTGCGTGGGCGCATGCAACTGCTGCGCGACCTGCGCCGTAAGTACGGCGACACACTGGCCGAGGTGATCGTTTTCCACGACGAGGTCGAGGCTCGTCTCGCCGAACTCGAGGGGTACGAGGGGCGGGTTGCGGTTCTCGAGCAGGACCGCGTGGTAGCAGTGGCGACCGAGCGCAAAGTCGCCGCCGACGTCGGGGCCGCCCGTCGGGCGGGCGCCGGGGCGCTGGCTGCCGATGTGCAGCACCACCTGCGCGAACTGGCCATGCCCCACGCCGTGGTGTCGGTGTCGGTGGGTGACCACGACCCAGGCGATGACGTCGCTTTTTTGCTTGCGGCGAATCCTGGTTCGCCGCTGCTCCCGTTGGCGCGAGTGGCGAGTGGCGGCGAGCTGGCCAGAGCCATGTTGGCCCTTCGCCTGGTCCTCACCGAGGCACCCGACACGTTGGTGTTCGATGAAGTCGACGCCGGCATCGGCGGTGCCGCTGCTGTGGCTGTCGGCCGCAACCTTGCTGCCCTGGGCCAACGGCATCAAGTGCTTGTCGTCACCCATCTTGCGCAGGTGGCGGCGCTCGCCGATACGCACGTCGTCGTCAGCAAGCGTGTGGCCGCCGGTGTCACCATTGCTGAGGCGGCGCCCGTCATGGGTGCTCAACGCATCGAGGAAGTTGCCCGCATGCTGTCCGGCGACGAAGCAGCGGGTTCCGCTCGACTGCATGCTGCCGACCTCCTCGGCGCGCGAGCGCAGCGGCCACCCTCATGACCCCAGTGAAGCGACCACGCCTGTGAGCGAACTGGAACTCGATCGGGGAATGAGTTCCGGAATGCGGCGGGACACGGTGCTGGTGACGTTGTGCACCCTGCTCTCACGTGTTACTGGCTTCGGGCGTGTGATCGCACTGGCGGCGGTGCTGGGTAGCGGCGTGCTGGGCGACGTCTACCAGACGGCCAACATGATCCCGAACCTGCTGTTCGAGTTGGTGGCCGGAGGCGTGTTGCAAGCGGTGCTCGTACCGTCCTTCGTCAGCGCGCGTCGAGAAGGCGGCGACGCCGCGCTCAGCGACGCCACGCGAGCAACCGCCGGTGTGATCCTCGCCACCCTGGCAGTGGTCGCCGTGGTGGGGATGGCGTTGTCGTCGGTGATCGGGCGGCTGCTCGTGCTGTCGGACCCATCGGAGGCCTTGGCCGACGAAAAGCTGCGCCTGATGGTGCCGATGGTGCTGGTCTTCGTGCCGCAACTGGTCTGCTACGGCCTGGCCACGGTCACCAGTGCCGCCCTCAACGCTCGAGGGCGGTTCGTGGCAGCAGCGCTCGCACCGGCGGTCAACAACCTGATCGTCATCGTGGCCTGCGTCGCTTTCCGGGCGGCACGAGGCCCGACGGTCGCCGATCTCGACCTCACCCGGGTCCAATTCGCATGGATCGCCGGCGGCACGACGCTCGGCGTGCTCGCCTACAGCCTCACCCCGGCGCTTGCCCTGCGGGCGAGCGGGGTGCAGTGGTGGCCTCGCTGGCACCCGCAGCACCCGGCTGTGCGCTCGATGCGTAACTCGTTCGGGTGGGCGACGTTGTCGATCGTCGGCACGCTGGTCCCGACGGCAGCCGCGCTGGCATTGGGCAACGGAGCGCCGGGCGGTGTGGCGGTGTTCGTCTATGCCTTCGCGTTCTACGTGCTACCGCATGCGCTGATCGCAGTGACGATTGCGACCACGCTGGCCCCACGAGTAGCGGACCGGTGGCAAGCGGGCCGCATCGACGAAGTTGGTCTGGCCGTCGACAACGCAATGCGAGTCACCGTCCCATTGCTGGCGCTCGCCGCTGCCGGAATGCTGGCGCTCGCCTGGCCGCTCACGCGCCTCTTGGCCGGTGTCGGCCAGACTGCGAGCCAGGGATTGGCACCGATCGCACACGCCTTGGCTGCGTTTGGACCCGGTCTGGTGGGCTACGGGGTGGCGTTCGTGATGACACGAGTGCTGTTCGCAATGGGCGATGTGCGCCGGGCCTCGTTGCTGATGATCGCCGGCGCGATTATCGGCGTGGCCGCAATGGTCATCGCCTCGGCCCTGATGGCTCGCGAGGACCGTGCGGCCGCGCTGGCCATCGGCTATGGCACCTCGCAGACCGTGTCGGCGGCGTTGCTCACCATCCGCGTCCACCGGCTGACCGGAGCCATGGCCGGCCGCCGAGTGGTGCGCCTGGCGGTGGAGGTGGTGTTGGCAGCGGCCACCGCGGCTGCAGTCATGTTGTGGGTGGTGGGCCGGTTCGAGCCGACCAGGCGTGAAGCGCTGGGGGCATTCCTGCTGGGCGGTACCGCAGGTGTGTGCGCCTTCGCCGTGGTGATGGCGCTAAGCCGGCACCGCGAGTTGCTGAGCCGCCGCGCGTTCTGAACGCCGCCGTTCGGTCCAACGCACGACGCCAGCGCCGCCGAGCAGGGTGATGGCTCCGCCGACCGCATCGAGGAAGTAGTGGTTGGCGGTGACCACGATGGCGAAGAGGGTGAGCGTCGGGTAGAGCACCGCCAGCACATGGCCGCGGCGGCCGCCGACGTAGCGCCAGATCACGATGGCGCACCACAGTGACCAGCCGAAATGCAGGCTTGGCATCGCGGCGTATGCGTTCGCGATGGCCTTCGCGGCGCTGCTCTGGTAGTCCCAGAGACCGCCAACCTTGTCGAGCGTGTCGACGAAGCAGGAGGGCTTGACAAGGCCGCCCTGCTCGCCCAGTACAGGAATGTCGCCGTCACACTGCAGGTAGAGACGCGGTGGCGCGAGTGGGAACGCCCAGTAGCCGATGAGCGCCAGCGCCGTGGTGGCCCCCAGCAGGTTGCGCATGATGCGGTAGGCGCCATGCCGTCTCGCGTACAGCCACACCAGCAGGCCGACGGTGATGATGAAGTGCAGCGTGCCGTAGTAGACGTTGGTGGCTTTGATGAACCAATTGGCACCAAGGAAGGCCTGCTGGATGGACTGCTCGTGAAAGATGAAGATGGTCTTCTCGGCCTCGACGATCCAGTGGGCGTTGCCGTGGGCCCGGTTCTTGACCCCGGGAACGTCGGCCAGGCTGCGCACTGTCTGGTACACGTAGTAGAAGCCGAGCACGATGCCGACCTCTCGGATCCAGGCATGCCGGGCCGGCCTGCCATGGCCCCGCGGGTGCTCGACGACCGTGGGCGGGGTGACGGGCGCATCGGTCATGTGGTCGGCGCACGTCTCCATCTGGGGGATTGTACGCCGGTTCGGACGATCAGGAAGGAGCAGGTTGCCAACCACCAGCACGCGGCGGTCATGCCTTGCGCCGCCAGACCGTGACGCCGTCGATCTCATCGACGCGTTCGTAACCGTCGGTGACGAAGGATTCGAGCTCGGGGAACAGCGACAACGGGTACTTGCTGTAGCCGAGGTTGTCGGCCGACGACGTGTCGAGCACCAGCTCGGGCGGGCGCTCGCGCAGATCGCCGAGCATCAGTTCGAATGCACCAGACGTTGCCATTGACAAGGTCACTTCAGGGTCACTGCGGCCGCCCGAACGACCTGTCACGAAGTCGGTGTGTACCAGCGAGCCGGCGGGCAGTCGGTCTGCGCGCAGCAGCAGATCCGGGTATGAACCCCACACGAAGATGCGCTGGTCAGGGGTGGTGTTGGCGACGAGGAACGCCGCCGGTTCGGTTGGGTCGGGGCGATCATGGAAGGAGCCGGGAACGAACAGCAGCGCGAACGCGACGACGCCCGGTACGACAAGGCCAGCGACCGCAAGGCGGCGAGCACGTCCAGCGAACTCGACCGCAACCGGGGTTGCCAACACGACCAGCGGCGGCAGCACTTGCAGCCAGTAGTGGCCGAAGAAACGAAAGCCGGCGGCTACTGCGGCAAGCCCGCCCAGCAGCCAGAACCAAAGGTCGCGGTCGGCGGTTCTCAGCGGATTGCGGCGCCGGAGCAGCACCCACAGGCAGGCGCCAGCGGTGACGTGAAACGCGATGAACCCGGCCGACGACGTCACACCGCGAAAAATTGCAGTGCCGATCCCGATGGCGGCGAAGACGAAGCCTGGGCTGTTGGTGAAGTTCCACTCCCAGTAGGCATCGAACGGCGCGTAGAGCGCCACCGTCGACACGGTGAGTGCGGTGCCGGACAGCAGCAGTGCGATGTGGCGGATGCGACCGCTGCACCAGGCGCTGTACATAGCGGCGGGCAAGGTGAGCAGCCAGCTCTGACGGGTGAGGAGCGCGAGCCCGAAGGCGATGCCCGCCGCGAATGCCCAACCCAAGCGGTCGCGACGGCTCCACAACAGGGCGGCGGTGCCGGGGAGCAATGCGAAGTGGGCGTAGTTGGCGGCACCTGCATCGGCGGGGTACAACGCCATCGCACCGCCGACGAACAACGCGCCGCCCCACAGGGCGTGGATGTTGCTGCCACATCGGCGCTTGGCATCGTGGGCCACCAGGAGCCCGCCGGCGAGAAGGAACAGGGTGACGAGTACGCGCATCGGGCGAATATCGGTGCTGTCGGTGAGCGCGAATGATGCGCCATAGGCGAGGGGTGGGAGCGGTGGCTTGCGGTCGAAAATGTCGACGTACATCGTGCCGCCGGAACGCACGACCATGCCCTGAACTCCGATAGCGGCCTCGTCGACATCGAACAGGCGAGTGGTGAACGTCGGCAAACGGAGTGCGACAGCGAGCACGGCGATGGTGAGGAATGGCCGTTCGCGAAGCCGTGCCCAAATGCGTGTCACGGGCGGGCACGCTAGTGCCCCATACTCTTTGGGCATGAGCACCATCGACGCCGTGCTGTTCGACTTCGGAGGCACGCTGTTCGCGCACGACCCGTTGGCAGCCACGGTCGTGGCCGCAGCTGCCGAACTCGGAGTGGCGGTACCCATTGTGTGGGCGGAGGCGTTTGCCGAACGCGTGCAGTCAGCAGCGCATACCCCAGACGAACTGCGCTACCTGCGCGACCTCGATGCTGCGCTCTGGCATTCCCGCTGGCATGTGCTTTACGCGCTGGCTGATGACGAGCTATGCGGGTTGGGTGCGGCGGTGTACACGGCAATGCATGATCCGTACCGATGGCTCCCGTACGCCGACACTGTCGCTGTGTTGCGCGGCATGCACGACGTCGGGGTGCCTGCCGTCGTGGTCTCCAACACCGGGTGGGACATCCGTGCGGTGTTTGCGGCGCACGGCCTTGAGCACTTGGTCACTGCGTTCGTACTGTCGTACGAGGTGGGGTTCGTGAAGCCCGCTTCCGAGATCTTCCTCCATGCGTGCCGGCTGCTCGACGTGCAACCAACATCAGCTCTGATGGTGGGCGACGACCCAGTGGCCGACGCTGGGGCAGTTCGCGCCGGTGTGCGCACCCTGCTGTTGCCGGCGTTGCCGCCCGGAACGGACAACGGCGTGCAGAGCGTTCTCAACATTGTCCGCCGGATCTGACGGGCATCCGCGCGCGCGTGATCTCATGCGGTACGATGTGCTCCCGTTGTCAGTTCACCTGAGACGGAGGTCGTCAGTAATGCCGAAGCACATTTTCGTGACCGGAGGCGTTGCCAGCTCCCTCGGCAAAGGTCTCACTGCCTCGTCGCTCGGTCGCCTGCTCAAGATGCGTGGCCTGAAGGTCACGATGCAGAAGCTTGACCCATACATCAACGTCGACCCTGGCACCATGAATCCGTTCGAACACGGCGAAGTGTTCGTCACCGACGACGGTGGCGAAACCGACCTCGACCTGGGCCACTACGAGCGCTTCATCGACGAGCCGCTGACCCGCAACTCCAACGCCACCACCGGCAGCATCTACCAGGCGGTACTTGCGGCCGAACGACGTGGCGACTACCTGGGCAAGACCGTGCAGGTCATCCCGCACATCACCGACGAGATCAAGAAACGCATCATGCGCCTGGCCACCGACGACGTTGACGTCGTGATCACCGAGGTCGGCGGCACCGTTGGCGACATCGAGATCCTGCCATTCCTGGAGGCCCTGCGGCAGTACCGCAAGGACGTCGGGCGCGACAACATCTGCTACATCCATGTGACATTGGTGCCCTTCATCGGCCCGTCCGGCGAACAGAAGACGAAGCCCACGCAGCACTCGGTCACCGAGCTGCGCAGCCGCGGCATCCAGCCCGACATCATAGTCTGCCGCAGTGAAGCGTCGCTGAGCGCCAACTTGAAGCGCAAGATCTCCAACCTGTGCAACGTCGACGAGCAAGCCGTTGTCAACGCCGCCGACGCCCGCAACATCTACGAGCTGCCGCTGATCCTGCACAACGAGGGCCTGGACACCGTGGTCTGCGAAGTACTGCGACTGGACGCGCCAATCGACCTGACCCCGTGGGAGGAGATGGTTGCCAAGGTGGAACGGGCCGTCATCCCGGTGAAGATCGGCCTGATCGGCAAGTACGTCGACTACCAGGACGCCTACCTGTCGGTGGTCGAAAGTTTGAAGCACGCCGGCTTCCACCACGGGGCGAAAGTCGAGATCGACTGGATCCAGGCCGAAGAGGTGGAAGGCCTACTGGCCGCCGGTCGCCTCGCAGATCTCGATGGCATCGTCATCCCTGGCGGCTTCGGTGACCGGGGATTCGAGGGCAAGGTGGCAGCTGCCGGCTACGCACGTGAGCACGACATTCCGTGCTTGGGCCTGTGCCTGGGCCTGCAGGCGATGACGATCGACTTCGCCCGCAACGTGATGGGTCTCGTCGATGCCAACAGCACCGAGATGGACCCCAACACCACCCACCCGGTGATCGACCTGATGCACGACCAGCGCGATGTCAGCGACAAGGGCGGCACGCAGCGGCTCGGGGCCTACTACGCGATCCTCGAACCGGGCAGCCGAGTGCACAACGCGTACGGCGAGCCGGTGGTGAGCGAACGCCACCGTCACCGCTACGAGCTGAACGCACAATGGAAGCCGCGCATGGAGGCCGCCGGCCTGCGCTGCACAGGGCTGTCGCCCGACCGTCGGCTGGTCGAGTTCATCGAGCTCGACGACCACCCGTTCTGGGTGGCGACGCAGGCCCACCCAGAATTCAAGAGCAGGCCGGATCGACCGCATCCGCTTTTCCGCGAGCTCACCTCGGCAGCACTGGCCCGGCGCGAGTCTCGCTCACCGAAGTTGCGCATCGTCGACGAGGCGGCCTCGCCGTCGGTCGCGTGATCCGCACCCGATGAGCGGTTTTCGTCACCTCGGCGACCGGCTGGTGCATCAGGGGTACATCTGGCACGTGGCCGTCGGCCAATACGAGTCGCCAGAGGGCGACGTGTTCGAGCGCGACATCGTGCGTTCGCCCGGCGCCGTCGCCGCCGTGCCGATGCGCTTCGACGCAGCGGGGGTGCCCCACGTGGTCCTGGTGCGCCAGTACCGCGCCCCATTCGACGGGTATGTGGTCGAGGTGCCCGCCGGCATGCGCGACGTGCCCGGTGAGCCCACCGAAGTGACCGCCGCCCGCGAGTTGGTCGAGGAGGTCGGCCTGGTAGCCGGTCGGCTCGAGCACCTCATCGACATGTACTCGTCGGCCGGGATGACCGACTCGGTGCTCACGCTCTACCTTGCGACGGAGCTCACCGAGGTGCCGCGTGAGACACACGGCCCCGAGGAAGCGCACATGGACGTGTTGCAGGTACCGCTCGCTGAGGCGATCGAGATGGTGCTGCGCGGCGAGGTCCACGACGCCAAGACGGTGATCGGCCTGCTGATGGTCGAGCGTCGCCTGCGGGAGGCTGAACCACGATGAACGAGGTCCTCCCCGTCGACGTGGAGGAGTTCCTGTCGTGGATGGCGAGCGAGCGGGGCCGTTCTGTGAACACGTTGGCCGCGTACCGCCGCGACCTCACCGGGTACAACGAGTGGTTACGGGCCAACGACGCGACATTGGGCACGGTCAGCCGCGGGCAGCTGGACCTGTTCGTCCAAGCTCGCCGGGCCAGTGGCGCCGCGGCGTCCAGCGTCGCTCGTCAGTTGGCGGCGATCCGCATGCTGCACCGTTTCCTTTCCGAGGAAGGGCTGCGCCCCGACGACCCGTCCGCCGACGTGGAGGGCGTGCGGGTGCCGGCCGGCATCCCGCACCCGCTTACTGAGGCGGAGGTCGGGCAGCTGCTGGCTGCGGTGGTGGCCACCAATCCGGCCTCGTTGCGCGACCGGGCGCTGCTCGAATTCCTCTACGCGACGGGTGCCCGCATCAGTGAGGCCTGCGGGCTGTCCTTGGGCGACATCGACCGCGACAACCGGCTGGTGCGGGTGTTCGGCAAGGGCGCGAAGGAACGCATCGTGCCATTCGGGAGATTGGCGGCGGCAGCGATGGACGATTGGCTGGCAGGGGGCCGGCAACACCTGGAGCCAACGCGCTGGGCCCGCCGGGGCGACCAGGAGGCTGTGTTCCTGAACACGCGCGGCTCGCGTCTGTCACGGCAGGCGGCATGGGCCATCGTGAAGAAGTACGGCGAGCGGGTGGGACTGGTCGCACAGCTGTCGCCGCATGTGCTGCGCCATTCGTGCGCGACCCATCTGCTGGACCATGGCGCCGACCTGCGCATCGTGCAGGAAATGTTGGGGCACGCGTCCATCTCGACGACACAGGTGTACACCAAGGTCAGCCAGGAGCGGTTGTGGCAGGTGTACCGCCAGGCGCACCCGCGAGCGGAGCAGCGATGAGCCTGGTCGGCAACGTCGGCCACCTGGCTCGACGGTTCGCGACGTCGTTGTCTCGTCGGCCACTGGGCGTTGACGACGTGCAATGGGCGCTGTCGTACTTGCTGCCGGCGGAGGCATTGCTGTGGGAGCGGATGTCGGTGCAGGACCGGCGACACTCGCTGCTGGTGGCTCGCCGCTTCGAGGCGTTGGCTGGCTCGCCGTCGCGGGAGGAGTTGGCAGGGGCGCTGCTGCACGATGTTGGCAAGCAGGTGAGCGGCCTCGGCACCTTGGCGCGGGTCGTGGCCACGGTGGCAGGCCCGCGCATTGCTCGTTTCCGCACCTATCACGAGCACGAGGTCCTGGGCGCCCGCATGGCTGCCGACGCGGGGTCCTCGACCGTGACGGTGGCGCTCATCCTGGGCCAGGGCCCGGCCGCCAACCACCTTGCCGCAGCCGACCATGTGTGACCCGTCTCATCCGAGTGCCAGCCGCCCGACCGGGGGGTACCCCGGCACTCGGATGGGCGGCTGGCACTCGGGTTTGCGTCAGGCGGGCAGCATTCCGACTGCGGCTTGAGCCCGCGCGAGGGTGGCGGCAGCCACCTCGCGGGCCTTGGCCGCGCCCTTACGCAGCAGTGACTGCAGTTCGCCGCGATCTGACATCAGCTCGTGATAGCGGACCTGCACCGGGCTCAGCAGTTCGCTGACCGCTTCGCCAGCGTCGGTCTTCAGCGGGCCGTACTGGCTGTACCGGGTAGCCAGCGCCTCGGGGGTCTCGCCGGTGCATGCGGCGAGGATGTCGAGCAGGTTGCTGACCCCTGGCTTCGCCTCGCGGTCGTAGCGAACCTCGTTGTCGCTATCGGTGACGGCCCGCTTGAACTTCTTCAGGACGACACCCGGCTCGTCGAGCAGGTAGATCAGGCCCGCGTCGGTGTTGGCGGATTTGCTCATCTTCGAGCTGGGGTCCTGCAGGTCCATGATGCGGGCGCCCGCCTTCGGCATGACGGCCTTGGGCAGCACGAACGTGTCGCCGAAGCGGTGATTGAAGCGGATGGCGATGTCGCGGGTGATCTCGATGTGCTGGCGCTGGTCCTCGCCCACGGGCACTTCGTCGGTGTCGTAGAGCAGGATGTCGGCCGCCTGCAGCGCCGGATAGGTGAACAGCCCGGCAGAGATGAACTCTGCCTCGCGCTTGGCCGACTTGTCTTTGAACTGGGTCATTCGGCTGAGCTCGCCGTAGCTGACAGTGCACTCCATCATCCAGCCGAGCTGGCTGTGCTCGGGGACATGGCTCTGCACGAACACGGTGGCTGCGTCGGGGTCGAGGCCGATTGCGAACAGCATTGCGGCCAGCTCGATGGTGGTCACACCCAGTACGTCGGGCTGCTCGGTGATGGTGAGCGCGTGCAAGTCGACGATGCCGTGGAAGGCGTCGGACTGGTGCTGACCACTCACCCAGTTGCGCAGCGCACCCAGGTAGTTTCCGAGATGTACGTCGCCGGTGGGCTGGATGCAGGAGAGCACGCGTGTCACCCCCGCAGGTTACCGACCGGCGTGTTGGCGAGGCGGGGGGTTTCGGCGATCAGGCGTTTGCGACGAGCGTGCTGGCCAGCAGAACCGGGCGCCAGGAGATGCCCGTGGCGGTGAGGTGCACCAGGTCGGCGCCGGTGATGTATGTGGCCGGACTGGGTGCGACCATCGCCGACCAGTCGATGACGCGCACGTTGGGTGTGACCGCGAGCGTGTCGTTGAGCGTGTCTCGATGGTGCGGAACTCGCTGCGACGCGTGCGCACGTTCATCCACAGCGCACTGCGCGAGGTGCCCCCAACGGCCGCCATGACGGCGTCGATGCGGCTGCGTTGAGCGCTGACGGTGGTGGCAGTCCCGGTGTCGTTGGTTCCGATGCTGATCACCCAGCGAACCGTGGGTGCAGCCCGGAACTGGAGCGACCTGAGTCGATTGATGGCGTTGACCCCGCTGTTCACCTTGAGAACCACGATGGTTGTCGCCCGGAACACCGCCCCGTCGGCGCAGATCGGGCCGTAGCCGGCGTCGATCAGCCGGTTCATCGTGCCGTTCATCGTCTGCCAGGTGAGCGAGTCGCCCATCACTGCCAAGGCACCACGCCGGCCCGAATGCGGGTAGTAGGCGATGGTGGACGTGGACGCCGACGTGTTGTCCTGGCGGTACCACCGCCCTGTGGGGTCGAGCTTGCCAACGCCGGGCAGGCAGCCGGTGGCGTTGGGCCCGTTGATCGGGGCTCCCAGCGTCGCGCTGCTGGCCGCACCGGAGAACGAGCCGAACTGATCGATGATCACGTGCGACGACATGCCAACGACCGTGACGCGCACTCCCGTGGTGGACGCGGCCCCGACCCAGAGCGAAGCTGCGACGTCGCCCATCCGTGCCGAGTTGAGGCTGGAGGTTGGTGGGACTGGGGTGCCCCCGGCGTGAGCGACCAGGTGCCCCGGTGAGCCGGTGGCGGTGATGGTGATGTCGAGCGCCGCTCCGGCGCCGGCGACGGCAAGGGCGGTATCGACCGCGCCATTGCGATACAGCGGAACCCCGATGCCGAGCGCCGTGGTGCCGCGGGTGTCCAGCAGGCGGGGGGGACAGTAGGGATGAACAGCCCGTCGGTGGATGGCGCGGCGACATCGCCGGTGAAGTGGGCGGTGACGTCGACCACGAGGTGGGCCTCCGCGCTGACGAGCAACGACAGCCCCGTGGGGGAGACAACGACAATGGAGGACGCGGCGCGTACGGTGTCGATCGTGTCGAAGTTGAGGTTGCTGGTGTCGCCGACCACCCCGCTGGCGGGGAACGCAGTGACGAATCCGCGGCGGGCGGCATCGACGACGGTGAGGTTGACCGCCAGTGCGGTGGCATCGGACGGTACGCCAGCGGGGAGCGGCACCGTCACGACATCGCCCGCGGGCACCCTGGTAGTGGCGCCCATCTCGCGGCTGTCGTACAGGCGCAGCGGTGTGATGGGCACCATTCGGCCGGCGGTTGCCGCGGTGGCGCTCACGAACCCTCCGGCGGTGTCCAGCAGTACGTCGCCGCCCGCCTGGGCGAAGATGCGTACGGCACCGGCGGGGGAGACCTGGACGATGGCGCCATTGGCACGCGCCTGCCCCTGGTGAGTGTTGAGGTTGCTGGTGCTGGGCACCAGGGCCAGATTGGCGGGGTAGACGGTGAGGTAACCGGCCGCGACGGGATCGACGGCGGTGACCACGAACGACGCGGCGGTCAGCGATGCCGGCAGCCCACAGCGGCCGCTGACCTGAACCTCGATGGTGGACGGGTCGATGACGGTGTACCCGCCGGGTTCGCGTGTGTCGGCGAGCCGGCACGGACTCACCGCCACGAACGTGGAGGTGGCTTGGTCGGCGTGGGCGGGCGAGACGAAGCCAGCGGCCAGCAGTTCGGTGGCGGCGATGCCGGTACTGGAGGCGACCAGTGCGGCAGCCATGACCACCGCCCACCGTCGCCTGGGGTGCCTGCTCCGCCCGAACACCGCTCGAGTATGGCCGACGCAGGACCGCCGCAGGGTTCTCCCGGCGGTACGATCGCAGGTCATGGCCGTCGATGTGACCACCTCTGTGTACGAGGGGCCCTTCGACCTGCTGTTGCACCTGATCCTCAAGGAGCAGGTGGACATCTACGAGGTCAACCTCAGCCGCATCGTGGATGCATATCTGGAGGAGATCGAGCGACTGCAGGAGCTGGATCTCGACCTGGCCACCGAGTTCCTGCTCATCGCATCCACACTGGTCGAACTGAAAGCTCGTCGCCTGCTGCCGGGCCGCGACGACATCGATCTCGACGACGAACTGGCCCTCTGGGAGGAGCGCGACCTGCTGCTCGCCCGCCTGCTGGAATGCAAGACGTTCAAGGACGTTGCCAGCGTGTTCAACAAGCTGGCGGAGGAAGCCGACCTCTCGTTCCCCCGTTCGGTGGGCGCTGATGAGCGCTTCGCGGAGCTGATGCCCGACCTGATGGAGGGCGTCACCCCGCAACGGCTGCACCGGGCGTTCGTCAAGGCGGTCACCCCAAAGGTCGTTGCGCGAATCGACCTGTTCCATGTCGCGCCCATCCGAGCCAGCGTCTCGGACGCACTGGCGGAACTGATCGACGAGCTGCCCCGAGTGGGGCGCATGTCGTTTCGTCGGTTGACCAGCGGCCTGGTCGAGCGGCTGGAGGTCATCGTTCGGTTCTTGGCCCTGCTCGAACTGTTCAAGCAGGGCATGGTCGAGCTCGAACAGGCCGAACGCTTCGGCGACATCGACGTGGTGTGGACCGGCGGTGACGGCAGCGATTTTGAGGCCATGCCGAATGACGACTTCGCCGTCTCAGAATATGAAGGATGAGCAACTGATCGTGCCCGACCAGACCAACCCCCTGGACGCAGAGACCGTTCGCGCCATCGAGGCGATCATCCTCGTGGCGGTGGAACCCGTTGCGAGCGAACAACTTGCTCAACTGCTCGAGCAGCCGGTGGTGGTCATCGACCGCCTGTGTGCCGAGCTGGCCGATGCGTACGCGGAAGCGGGCCACGGCTTCCAGCTCACCAAGGTCGCCGGTGGCTACCGGTACCAGACGCACCCAGACCTGTCGCCCTACGTCGAGCGCTTCCTGCTCGACGGGCAGCGGGCTCGCATGAGCGGTGCAGCACTGGAGACGCTGGCCATCATCGCGTACAAGCAGCCGTTGTCGCGGGCACAGATCGCCAGCATCCGCGGCGTCGACCCTGACGGCGTGATCCGCACGCTGCAAGCTCGCGGTTACGTCACCGAAGTGGGCCGCGACACCGGGCCAGGGCAGGCCATCTTGTTCGGCACGACGGCGTCGTTCCTGGAGAAGCTGGGCGTCAACGCACTGTCCGACCTGCCGCCGATCGCCGGTTTCGTGCCTGGCGCCGACGTCGTGGAAGCGCTCGAGCATGGGCTGCGCATCGACCCGGTGGCCGACGCCCGTGGCTGACACCGGCGAGTTCGATCACGACAACGACTACGAAAGCGACGTTGATGAAAGCGACGTTGAAGAA
>Ga0105047_10009240_pt1 | contig 16270 bp, 10 predicted proteins | sample MAT04_FD_78384 | JGI IMG/M metagenome (GOLD analysis project Ga0105047, IMG submission 78384) | Freshwater microbial communities from Lake Fryxell liftoff mats and glacier meltwater in Antarctica - MAT-04 (megahit assembly) | ecosystem: Environmental > Aquatic > Freshwater > Ice > Liftoff...
AAGGACGGCTCGGTCTCTGACCAGGGCGAACTGCTGCGGGCGGCCGCGGCGGAGACCCTGGACGCGATGCGCTCGGGCGTGGAGGTGATCTACCAGGCCACGTTCTTCGACGGCCGGTGGCGCGGTCACGCCGACTTCCTGCGGCGCGTGGAGACCCCCAGCATCCTGGGGTCGTGGAGCTACGAGGTCGCGGACACCAAGCTCGCGCGCAAGGCCAAGGCCAGCGCGATCCTGCAGATGTGCGTGTACAACGACCTGCTGGAGCAGGTCCAGGGCGTCCTGCCGGAAGAGATGGAGGTCGCGCTCGGCGGCAGCGCCCGGGAGCGATACCGCTTCCGGGTCGCGGACGCCATGGCCTACTACCGGACGGTGCGCGGTCGCTTCGACGCCCTCGTCGATGGCTCCGACCCCATGTGGCCGGTCAGCCTCACGTACCCGGAGCCGGTGGAGTTCTGCGACATCTGTCGCTGGGCAGCGTCCTGCGCCACCCGCCGCCGGCAGGACGATCACCTCTCGTTCGTCGCGGGAATCACCCGCCGCCAGCGCGCGGGACTGGTCGAGCATGCCGTGGACACCGTGGCGGAGCTGGCCGCCATCCCCCTGCCGCTGCCCGCCGAGCTGAAGATCGACGGCACGACGCGGCCGTCGCTGGAGCGGGTCCGGGAGCAGGCCCGACTCCAGGTGGAGGGGCGCCGCACTGGTCGCGTGCTCCATGAGCTGCTGGACCCCATCGAGGCCGGCCGCGGACTTGCGTTGCTGCCGCCGCCGTCACCGGGGGACCTGTTCTTCGACATCGAGGGCGATCCGTTCGTGGAGGACGGGGGCGCGGACGGGCTGGAGTACCTGTTCGGGGTCATCGAGCCGGGAGACGGCCAGGGCCTCGTGCCCGAGTTCCACGCCTTCTGGGGGTACGACCGCGCCGGGGAGAAGGTCGCCTTCGAGCAGCTCGTGGACCTCATCTGGGACCGCCGCGCGCGTCACCCGGACATGCATGTCTACCACTACGCACCCTATGAGCCAAGCGCGGTCCGCCGGCTCATGGGCCGGCACGCCACGCGCGAGGAGAAGGTGGACACGCTGCTCCGCGGCGGCGTCTTCGTGGACCTCTACGCCGTGGTCCGCCAGGGCGTGCGCGTGTCCACGGAGAGCTACTCCATCAAGAAGCTGGAGCCGCTGTACGGGCTGGAGCGTGAGATCGCGCTGCGGGACGCAGGCTCCAGCATCGTCCGCTTCGAGCAGTGGCTGGACGGCGGCCGCACGGACCAGTCACTGCTGGACATGATCGAGCTCTACAACAAGGACGACTGCCTATCGACCTGGCGCCTCCGCGACTGGCTGGAACGGCAACGCGACGGCGTCGCGCGTGATCGCGGCGAGGCCGTCCCGCGGCCGGGACCCAGGGATGACCGCGCCCCGGAGGCCGTCTCGGACAAGCAGGCCGCCATCGACGTGGTGGTGACTCGTCTGACCGCGGACCTGCCACCCGCGGAGGACCGGCTTCCCGCCCAGCACGCCACCTGGCTGCTGGCGCAGTTGCTGGACTGGCATCGGCGCGAGGACAAGGTCTACTGGTGGAACCACTTCGCGATGCTCGAGATGACCCCCGAGGAGCTCAGGGAGTCGGAGCAGGCCATCGGCGGACTGACCTACGACGGGATCGTGGGCGAGGAGAAGCAGTCGTATCTGCACCGCTATCGCTTCGAGGCGCAGGAGAACAAGGTCCGCGTCGGCGGCGGCGTGCGGGACCCCGCCACGGGTGGTTCGCCGGGCACGGTCGCGGGCCTTGACCAGGCAGAGGGATGGGTCATCCTCAAGCGCAGGCGGACCAGCGACGTGCCGCACCCCACGGCGCTCATCCCCCACGAATACATCTCGACCGATGACCAGCGGGACGCGCTGCTGCGGCTCGGGACGTGGGTCGCGGAGCACGGCATCGATGCGCCGGGCGAGTGGCGCTCGGCGCGCGACCTGCTCCTCCGCCGGGCACCGACCGCGGGCCAGGCCCCGGGCGCGGAGCTGCGCCTCGATGGTGAGTCGGAGGTGGACGCCGCGGTCCGGCTGGTGCGTGCGCTCCAGGACGGCGTGCTCGCGATCCAGGGACCACCGGGTGCGGGCAAGACGTACGCGGGCGGCTGGATGATCGCGGCGCTCGTGCGGGATGGCAAGCGCGTGGGGGTCACCGCCAACAGCCACAAGGTCATCGGCAACCTGCTCGACGCGGCGGTCAAGGCGGCCACGGAGATGGGCGTGGACCTGCGCATCGGGCAGAAGCCGGGCCGTGATGCGCCGCCCACGTGCGCGGCCGCGACCCCATACGGAACCGGCGCGTCCCTCGCGGCCGCGTTGGGTGGCAGGGACATCACCGTGGCGGGTGGCACGGCATGGGCCTGGTCGGATCCCGAGCTCCAGGCGTCCGTAGACGTGCTGGTCATCGATGAGGCGGGGCAGCTCGCGCTCGCGAACGCGCTGGCGGTCAGCCGGGCGACGCGGTCGCTCGTCCTCCTGGGTGATCCACTGCAGCTGGAGCAACCACTCCAGGGCGCCCATCCGCCGGGAGCGGAGGCCTCCTGTCTGGAGCACCTGCTCGGTGACGCCTCGACGATGCCGCGGGACCTGGGGTTGTTCCTGGAGCACACGTGGCGGATGCACCCGGACATCACGCGCTACACGTCCGAGGTGTTCTACGACGGCCGCCTTGAGGCGATGCCCCATCTCGCGATCCAGTCCATCGGCGGGGAGGACGCCCTCGCCGGCGCCGGGCTGCGCTGGGACCCCGTGCCGCACATCGGCAACGTGGACGCGTCCGCGGAGGAAGCGCGGGAGGTCGCCCGGCTGTGCCACGAGCTGCTCGGCCGGGAGTGGACGGACCAGGACGGCCGGACCGGGGTCATCGGCTGGTCGGACATCCGGATCCTCGCGCCGTACAACGCGCAGGTGGGTGCCATCGCGGCACTGCTGCCGGCTGAGGCCCATCCGTTCATCGGCACCGTGGACCGCTTCCAGGGCCAGACCGCGGCCGTGAGCATGTACTCCATGACCACGTCCTCCCCCGAGCTGGCGCCGCGGGGCATGGAGTTCCTCTACTCCGTCCATCGCCTGAATGTCGCCACGTCCCGGGCGCGCGCCGTCGCGATCGTCGTCGCCAGCCCGGAGCTCTTGCGCGTCAACTGCCATACGCCGCACCAGATCCGCCTCGCCAACGCGCTGTGCCGGCTCGTTGAGCTCGCGACGCACGTGCCTCCGCCCTTCCCGCCGCCCATCGGGTAGGGTTGCCTCGCCCCGCCCTCCACCACGCAAGGTGATCCCTCGATGTCGATGAACGGTCCGGTCGAGCTCCTGGTCACGGCGAACCGCGTCTTCAGCGCGGACCTGGGGCTGGACGGCCCCGGCGCGGTGGCCGTCAACGAAGGCAGGATCGTGGCCGCCGGGCCGGACGCGCTGGACCGGGTCGCCGGGGAGACGATCGACCTCGGAGACGCGGTGCTGCTGCCAGGCCTCGTGGACCTGCATGCCCACCCGGACAAGCGACCCAACGGCTCGCGCTACGGCGTGGACCCGGACACGGAGCTGCTGGTCCGGGGCAGCACCACGGTGCTCTCGCAGGGGGACGCCGGATCCACGGACCTCAACGCGTACAAGGCGTCCACGATCGGCACGTCCCGGACGCGCATTCTGCTGGCCATCAACCTGTCGCGCTTCGGCGAGCAGGGGGACAAGCCGTCCCTGGAGGATCACGCGGCGCTGGACGTGGAGCGCATCGTGCGCGCCGCGCAGCGGGACAACGGTCGCCTCTGGGGTATCGCCGTGAACACCATGGCCGCCGTCACGGGCAAGAACGACCCGCGCCGGATCCTGTCGCGTGCCATCGAAGCGTCGGAGGCGGCGGACGGTCCGTTGCTGTTCGGCAGCCGTCACGGCACGGACGTGCGCATCGATGACCAGCTGGCGATGCTGCGCGCGGGGGACGTCGTCACGTACTGCTTCGCGGGCGGTCCGGAGAACCTGCTCGACGACGCGACCGGCATGGTCCGCGACTCGGTGCGCGCGGCACGCGACCGGGGCGTCCTGTTCGACGTGGGCCACGGCATGACGAGCTTCGACTGGACGATCGCGGAGGCGGCCATCGCCCAGGGCTTCCCGCCGGACACGATCTCCACGGACAGTTACAACAAGCACGTCGGCTCGGATCCGCGCCACGACCTGCCGCGCGTCCTGTCCAAGCTGATCGCCGCCGGGATGCCGGAGGCGGACGCGTTTCGTGCCGCCACGTGGCGACCCGCAGAGGTCCTGCGCGTGACGCCGGAGCTCGGCTCCCTCGGCACCGGTGCCCTCGCGGACCTCTGCGGCCTGCGCTGGAACCCGGACGGACGCCTCGCAGACACCGCCGGCGTGACGCGTCCCGGCGGCTGCTGGGAGCCGATCTTCGTGGCCCACGGCGGCGAGGTGATCGTCGCACCGGACGCCTGACCGGGACGCCTGACACCGCGCGTTCGCGGGGCGTCGGAGCACCTCAAACCGGCCCAGGCATGCCGTCGTCGCTGGGCATCAGCATCGGGTGCACCTATCCTGACCCGGCCGGGAGGCCATACGGGAGGTCGGGATGCATGGATCGATGAGGGTACGGGTGGGCACGGGCACCGCACTCGCGGCGGTGCTGGCCATGGCTGTCGGCACAGTCGCGGCGGCGGCGAGCGGGCCGGCCGGCGGTGCCACCACCTTCGCGGGCAACGCCATCCTGGGCGACCGAACGTTCCGGGGCTTCTTCGTGGACACGGGCGATGCGATCAGCGTCAAGCAGCGCCGCGATGGTCAGCAGATCGCGGCCGCGTCCACCACCGCCGCGGACGGCTCGTTCAGCGTCCGACTCAAGCCGATCCTCGCGGGAGATCGTCTCGTGGTCACGCAGGACGGCGCGACGCGCACGGTCACGGTGCCGGATCTGCGCCTGGCCGCGAACGCGAGCACGGACCGGGTCGCCGGCCGCATTCCCGTCGGTGACCCGGAGGCGATCGTCACGCTCGCGCGGCAGGTGGGCCCCTACTCCCTGGGCGGCTACCTCGTGGAGGCTCCGACCGCGGCGAACGGGACGTTCTCGAAGAACCTGGACCCAGAGGACGATCTCCAGGGCGGCGAGCGCGTCGAGCTCAGCTGGTCCAATGACACCGACGACGTGATCCGCGTGCGCACGGCCGCGCCGTCGGTGACGGTCCAGGTCGGCCGATCGACCGTAGAGGTGTACGGCCCGCGCGGCGTCCGGGCGACCATCACCCTCAAGACGCGCGGCGGAGCGGTCCGCGGCACGGCGACCGTCACCCAGTCCATGACGGGTGCCGCGGTGACCGGCACGTTCCGCAAGAACGGCGCGGCGGTGAAGGTCAAGGCCGGCGATCGCGTCATCCACTCCGGTGCCTCCTCGCTCCCGCTCACGGTGGTGACGCCGACGCTCGATCTCACGGCGCCCAGCGGCGGCTCGATCCACGCGATGTGCTTCGTCGGCGGCCATTTTATCCTGGCCAGCGCGTTCGGCAACGGCGCGTTCTCCTACCTGGCGGACGGCGTCGTGGGTCCCGGCGGCATCGCCATCGACGGGCTCATCGACTCCAGCGACCCGCTGCCGTCCGGCTTCCGGGTGCTGCTTATCTGCGAGACATCCGAGGGCTTCGCGCAGACCTTCCCGGACGCCATCCCCTAGTCCGATCCGCTGAGCGTTGCCACCGCTCGGTTGCTCCATGCGATTGTGCTGGTGCGGTTCGCTTCTGCCCCATGTCCGAGACAGAACGGATGCTCGGCCGGGACGGCAGCGTGGCCTGGCTCGACGATCATCAGATCGCCCAACGGATCCGCGACCTCCGCACCGAGGCGACGACGTGGCTGGGGAACGCCGAGCGGACGGTTCAGTCTTTCGGGTGCACGAGAACGGACGTTTTTCAGCGTGACTGAACGGCGACCCCGCCCCGCGGGCGCGGAGGGGCACGCGATTGCCCGATACCGCCCGATTCTCCACATCGGAGTGGAATCCGGGGTGGCAACCGGGGTCCTGGCTGGCGGCCGGGGCTGCGAAAGGCCGTCGCCGTTCAGCGTGAGTGGAAACGGGCGCGGCGGGCGCGGCGGGCGCGGCGGCGGCGGGCACGGCTCGGCGCGGGGGCGCGGCGTCGGCGGGCACGGCTCGGCGCGGCCGCCCGGGCGGCCCGGGCGGCGCGGGCCGATCGCGTGCGGGTCCCTTGCACCGGTGTGCGACGCTGGCGCGGTCAGTCAGTCACGGAGGCCACCATGCGATCCCGTTTCGTCCTGCTCACGGTGCTCGCCCTCGCGGCGATCCTGGTCATGCCTGCGACCGGCATGGCCGGCGGCAACCCGCAGGCATCGTTCAGCACCACTCTCGGCGGCTGCTACGTCCAGGGCACGGTGTCCGACATCGCCGGCAACCAGCTGCGCATCAAGCATCGGTCAGCCAACGGCGCGCTCGAGAAGACGCACACGTTCGACGTCCCGCTCGGCGTCTACGAGATCGGGTGCCCGGGCCCCGGGGTCGTGATCGGAGACTCGTTCCAGTTCTTCGAGGGGAGTGCCACGACCCCCTTCCGCACGTTCACGGTGCCCGAGCTGACGCTGCGCACAGACCGTTTCAACGACCGCGTCTCGGGCACAGCCACCCGTGCTGCCCAGGTGTACCTGAGCGCTTCGACCTGTGACGCCGCGTTCTTCGGTTGCACCACGTTCCCGGCGGAGCCCGTGCCGGTGGATCCGACGACCCAGCGATTCGCGAGGAGCTTCGCGGAGGACATCACCGGGACCTGGAGCTTCGACGTTCGCTGGGAGAAGGGCGGCGACTCTGTCTGGCTCCAGCAGCGGGTCGCCGGCATCCTGGTCCGGCCAGGCTCCGCCGTCGTCGGCCGGGCTGGTCCCCGCATCGGTCGGTCGGTCGTCGTCAGCGTCCGGCGCGGGCAGAAGACCGGCATCGGGACCGCGATCACGAAGCGGGAGGCCCGGTTCTCCACGACGATCCGGCGCAGCGGCTCACCCATGCCGATACGCGTGGGCGACCTGGTGTCGTCGGACATCGCGGCGGATGCGAACCTCGTGGTGCCCGCGACGTCCATCCGCCTCGACGGCGGGTTCGTGGTCGGCCGGTGTTTCAAGAACCGGCGGGTGACCGTGCTGCTGTACGACGCCGGGGGCACATGGCAGGGCGTGACGTCCGCCACGAGCAACGCGACCGGACACTGGACGACCACCGCGGCGCCCAGCGCGGGGTGGCGAGTGCAGGCGTGGTGCGCCAACGTCCGCGGCGACACGATCCGACTCGACCTCCTGGCGACCTGAGCCGCCCGCGGACCCGGGACGCGGCGGCGGGGCGGCTCGGCGGCGAGGCACCCGTCGGCGGCGGCACCGGTGGCCACGTCACCCGTACAATGCGGGCACTACCATCCCCGGACGATGACCTGCCCCGCCTGCGGCCGCACCCTAGAACCTGACGCACGGTTCTGCCCCGGCTGCGGCACCCGGGTTCAGCGCAGATGCACCAACTGCGGCACGGACGTGGGCGCCGACGACCGCTTCTGCCGGAGCTGCGGCACCCCGGTCGCCGGCGCCGCTCCCCCGGGTCCGGCCGCGGCCGCGGCGGCCACCCACTTGGCCAATGCCACGCCCCCGGCGCCGTCCCCCTCCGCCAGCACGGCCTCTGGCATCACCGAACGCAAGGTCGCCACGATGCTCTTCGCCGACCTGGTCGGGTTCACGAGCCTCAACGAATCGGCCGACCCGGAGCTGGTCCAGGCGCTGGTCACGCGCGCCTTCGATCGGCTGAGCGCGGAGGTCGAACGCTACGAGGGCCTCGTGGAGAAGTTCGCGGGCGACGCGATCCTCGCGGTCTTCGGCGTGCCCACGGTCCACGAGGATGACGCCGAGCGGGCCGTCCGCGCCGCCCTCGAGATGCAATCGGCGATGCTGACGCTCGCGGTGGAGCTGCGCGCGGAGGGGCGGCCGGAGCTGAGCCTGCGCATCGGAATCGAGACCGGCGAGGTGCTGGTGGACATCGGCCGGGCCGGCACGGAGCGCGACCGGATGGTCACCGGCGACCCGGTCAACACCGCCGCCCGTCTCCAGTCGGTCGCCCCGCCGGGCCACATCGTGGTCGGCCCCAGCACGTATGCCGCCACACGGGAGCTGGTGGACTACGAGGAGCTGCCGCCCACGCCGCTCAAGGGCAAGGCACTCCCCGTCGCCGCGTGGCGCGCGGTTCGCGTCAAGGCGCGGCGAGGCGGCGTGCGGCCCGCGCTGGGCATGGAGGCGCCGCTCTTCGGGCGGGACGAGGAGATCGGCCTGCTCAAGGAGACCGTCCGGCGGATCGCGGCGGACGGTCGGCCGCACCTGGTGACCGTCGTGGGCAGCGCCGGCGTGGGTAAGAGCCGCCTCACGTGGGAGCTGGAGAAGTACCTCGATGGCCTCCCCGAGGCGTTCCACTGGCGCAAGGGCCGCTGCCTGGCCTACGCGCAGGCAAGCTTCAGCGCCCTCGCCGACGCCATCAAGTCGGACGCCCGGATCCTGGACGATGACGCCCCCGCCACCGCCGCGGCCAAGCTCGACGTGCGCCTGGGGGAGCTGCGCGCCGCCGGCGACGAGCCGCTCGCCCAATCCGTGCGCGCCCTCCTCGCGATCGGGCCGGCGTCCGGCCTCGCGCGGGAGGACCTGTTCGAGGCATGGCGCCGCTACCTCGGGCTCATCGCCCGCATCGATCCCCTGGTGCTGGTCCAGGAGGACATCCACTGGGCGGACGAAGGGCTGCTCGACTTCATCGAGTCGCTCGCGCGCTGGGGCGAAGGACCCATCCTGATCCTGTGCCTGGCCCGCCATGAGCTGCTGGAGCGCCGGCCGGCGTGGGGCGGCGGCGTGCCCAATGCGGCCTCGATCGTGCTGGAGCCGCTGGGCGCGAGCGAGGTAGGCCAGCTGGTGGACGCGCTGCTGGCGGGCGGACTGCCCGATGACCTGCGCAGTCGCGTCGTGGCTCTCGCGGACGGCAACCCGCTGTTCGCGGAGGAGCTGGTCCGGATGTTCGTGGACCGGGGCGTGCTGCGCTTCACGGACGGCGCCTGGCAGCTCGCCCAGCCGGTCGACGAGGTGGAGATCCCGGGGTCGATCCAGGCGGTCCTTGCCGCCCGGCTGGATGCGCTGCCGGCCGCGGAGAAGCGCGCCGCCCAGGACGCCTCTGTCGTGGGCCGGGTCTTCTGGGACGCGCTCATCGCCCACTTGTCGCGGCAGGGGTCCGGGCCCACCGCGGAGCTGCTCCGGCGCCTGCGGGTGAAGGAGCTGGTGGTGCCGCGGCAACCGTCCGCGCTGGCGGGCGCCGCGGAGTTCGGGTTCCGCCACGTGCTCATCCGCGATGTGGCCTACGACTCGCTGCCCAAGCGCGAGCGGGCCGCCAAGCACCTCGACGTCGCCCGGTGGGCGGAGACCGCCCTCGCGGACCGCGAGGACGAGATGGTGGAGCTGCTGGCGGCTCACTATCTCGCGGCGCTTCGGTACGACGAGGAGTTCGCAGGCCCCGACCCAGATCGCCTGCGCGAGCTCCGGGCGCGCACGTCCGCCTATGCCCGGCGGGCGGGCAGGCGGGCGGGCGAGATCGGCAGCAAGGAGGCCGCGGCGCGCTGGTTCCGGGTCGCGGTCGAGCAGGCGGGCGCCCTGGGCATGGGTGCGCGTGAGCGGGCCGCGCTGACGGAGGAGTACGTCGCCGCGGCAGCCGGGTTCGAATCGGAGACGGAGATGCGGGCCGAGCTGGAGACGGCACTCGCGTCGCTCGACGCACTGCCGGCACGGACGGCGGAGGACGAGCAGCTGGGTGCCCGGCTCCGTGTCCAGCTCGGGTCCAACGTCTACAACACCGGGGACACGGATGCGGCACGGGCGATCCTGCTGGAAGGGATCCGCCGGCTGGAGGGCCAGGGCCCCACGCCCGGGCTCGCGCAGCTGCGGGCGCGCCTCGGCTGGACCTACTGGCGGGCGGGCCCGGTGGAGGAGGCGCCCGCGATCCTGGAGCAGGCGATCGTGGAGGCGCGCGCTTCCGGCGCGGCGGAGGCGGAGCGCTTCGCGATCCACGACCTGGGCATCGCCCTCGCGGTCCTGGGGCGCGTCCAGGAGGGGGTGGAGCTCATCGAGCGGAGCCTGGAGCTGGCCCGGGCGGCCGGTGATCGAGCCCTGCTGATGCGCTGCTACATCAACCTGCCATCGCTCCAGGGCGTGAACGGGGCTGCGGGCACCACGATCCTGCCGTTCGCGCTGGAGGGAGTGGAGGCTGCGCGCCGGGCGATGGACCGGGGGTCGCTGTCCTGGATGACGGCCAACCTCTCCGCGTACTACCTCTCCTACGGGGACCTTGCCCTGGCGGAGGCGATGATCCAGGAGGGCCTGGAGGCGGCGACCGCGATCGACTACCGATCACAGATCGAGACGGCCGCCTGGCGTAGCGCGCTCTGCCGGCTCGCAGCGGGCGAGCGGACGGGGGCGGGCCGGGCGATCGAGACGCTCCTCATCAGCGCCAGCCATGTGACCGAGCCCCAGTACATCCTGTCGCTCGCGATGGTCCGGGCGACGATCGACTGGCCGGATGACCCGGCCGGCAGCCTCCGAGGCCTCGTCGACGCGGTCAAAGGATTCGACGGCGCCCTGGGAACCAGCATGGAGCCAGCGCTCAGCTGTGCGCGCATGGCTGCGCGCCTGGGCGATGCCGAGGTGCTGCGATGGGCGGCGGACGTGTACCGCGAGGCGTCGGCGGGCACCGGTGGGCCGGTCCGCCGCGTGGAGCGGCGCTGGATCGAGGCCCTGGGGGCGGAACCGGCCACCGGGCGGGCGGCGATGCATGAGGTGGTCGCGGCGTTCCTGGAGCTGGACGAGCCCCGGTTCGCCGCGGAAGCGATGCTCGATGGCGCGATGCTCGCCGACCGGGCGGGGCTGGACGGCAGCGCCGACCGTGCGGCCGGGAAGGCCCGCCTGGCGGCGTGCGGCATGGTGCCGTTGCTCGACTGATGCCGGCACGGGCGCTCCCCTCCATGAGTCGTACCTTGAGATACAGTGATGCGACTCACTCCTGACGGAGTGGAGTCAGGGTCCCAGGGCGGCGATCGGGATCTGGAGGACGCCGTCCGGTCGGGTGAGGGCGTATCCGGAACCGGTGATGACCGCGAGGGCGGCCGGTGGCGAGCCGGCGACGCGATCACGGAGTCGGATCAGGTTCCGGGCGGCGGCATCGACGATGGACGGTGCCGCGCCGAGCTTGACCTCGAAGCCGGCCCACGACCCGTCGGGCAGCTCGATGATCGCGTCCACCTCTAGACCGGTCTCGTCGCGATAGTGGTGGAGCGCACCATCGAGCGGCTGAGCCAGGACGCGCAGGTCGCGAACCACCATCGATTCGAACAGCAGACCGAACCATCGAAGGTCGGCCAACAGTCCCTCCGGTGACGCACCGAGCGCCGCGACCGCCAGAGCCGGGTCCGCGAGGTGGCGGATGGCGGCCGCCCGCAGGCGCGTGCGCGACCGCAGACCCGGCTGCCACGCAGGAACATCGTCCGTGACATGGAGTCGCGCCAATGCGTCCAGGTAGGCGCGGGCCGTATCCACCTGGAGCGCTCCATCCCGGCCGTTCGTGTCGGTGACCAACGACTGGAGGGTCGCCGGGGTCCCGACGTTGCGCGCCATCGAGCTGAGGAGCCGCAACACGGAGCGCGGGTCACGACGGATGCCATCCAGGCGCGGGAGATCCACGTTGGCGATCTCCTGGAGGTATCCCCGCATCGCCCGCTGCGCGCGGCGCGCGTCCTGTCCCAGGTGCAGCGGCCACCCGCCGATCGCGATGCGCTCCGCGAGCCCGGACACGCTCAGGCCCGGATCTGCGGCAGCGACGCCATCGCCCCCAAGCACCGCCCGCAGCGAGACGGTCCCCATGGAGTGGCCCGTCTCAACCAGCGCCATCGGCCGCATCCGCAGATGGAGGAACCGCCCGGCGCCCGCATGACGGAGCACGTCGTCGTTGACGATGCGTTTCCCGACGCGACCGTGCGGATGTGCGCGGACTCGCTCTGTTGACGGCGCGTCCACCCGCCGACGCGCTGTCAACGATGCCATCGCTGCCATACCGCGCCGTGGACGACGCACTCGACCCCTGCGCGGCCGCAATCGGCGCGAGATCGCATCGTTGAGGGCGCACGCCAGGTGCCGTGCCCGGTGAACATGCCCACGACCTCGCCGACGAGCCGCCACGGGCGGACCTCCTCGTCGCTTCGCGGGACGAGCCGGACGACGTCATCGGTCAACGGTCGGCCTCATCCAGCGGGCGCAGGCCAACAACGCCGGGTCATGGGTGCAATGTGCTGGTACGTGGCGTCGGCCACGCCGTGGAACGCGCCGTCGTGGTTCATCCGCTCGGAGATGAAGCAGCGCAGCGCGGGATCATCGCCGGCGAGGGGCACGCCGATGAGCCTCGCGGGTGTCATGGGAACTGCCTCAGGGATACAGGTCGGCCACGGTCCGCAGGATGACCCCGCGTTCCCGGGCCCGACGTTCCAGACCCTCGGTGAACCCGTCGCGCGCGTAGATCGCCAGCCGCGTGTCCGGACCATGGCCAGGCACGTGCACCACGGTCCGCAGCAGCTGATCGAGAGCGTCGGTGTCCGCCCTGCTCGTCCACTTCGCCTCTCCGGCGAGGACCAGGTCACGACCGTCGTAGGCGACCACGTCCACCTCACCCTGTCGGGTCCTCCGGCTGCCCGGTGCCCGATCGTCCGGGATGGGGCCCCACCATGTACCCACCTCGCCACGCGCCGGAAACGCCGGGTCATCGCCGATGACGGTCCGCGCGTGGAACCGGACGACCTCCTCGAACGCCGGCTGGCTCACCCACTCGTCGAGCACCGGAGCCACGCGCTCCCGCCAGACCCGGTCGGCAGCGCGCACCTCAAGATCCGTGCGGTTGGCCCGGACGAACGAGAACCAGAACCGGAGATAGGGATCGGAGATCGCCCAGATCCCGTTGCGCTTGCCGGCGCTCGAACCGAGCGGGTTCCGGTGCTCCAGGATGTGCAACCGGCCAAGCTGGTCCAGGTAGCTGGGAGCTGACGTCGCCGGGATGCCGGCCTTGCTCGCGATCTCCGATTGGCGCGTCGCGCCGCCTGCGACCGCCGAGATCATCGACAGGTAGGTCGCGGCCGCCGATCCCAGCTCCTCCTTCACGAGCAGCTCTGCTTCGTCATAGAGGACCGCTCCCTTGGTCAGCACGCGCTGGGTGACGTTCCACGCGAGGCTCCGGCCCGGCGACCACTGCTCCAGGTAGTACGGGACGCCACCCAGCACCGCCCATGCGCGGAGCCGATCCGCCGGACTCCAGGTGGGGAAGAACCCTGCCGCTTCGGTGGGGGACAGCGGAGGCAGCTGCTGTCCCCAGGTGCGCCGTCCGTACAGCGGGCCGTGCAGAACGTGGCGCTCGTACAGTCCGATCTGGCTGCCGGCGATCACCAGGAAGAGCGGTAGGTCCTCTCGACGGACTTCCTCGAGGGCGTCCTGGAGCATCGACGGAAGGCGGGGCGCGGAGGCCACCAATCGCGGAAACTCGTCCAGCACCACCAGCAGGGGCTGACTTGCGCGCTGCTGTTCTCGAGTCAGGCGCAGCAGATACGCGAGCGCCTGGTCCCAGTTCGCCAGCGGCGCAGCGCGCAGCAGCGGGTCATCACGGAAGGCGAGGATCCGGTCGGTGAGGCGCGCGAGCTGCTCCGTGGCCGTCCCGTCGTCGGCTTGGAAGGAGATGCAGGGCTTGCCGGCCGCGAACCGGTCGATCAGGGTTGTCTTCCCGACGCGTCTGCGCCCCCACACGAGCGCCACCTGGCGGCGCATCCCCCAGAGGTCTTCCAACGCCGCGAGCTCGGCGGCGCGTCCGACGAAGGTCATGTCAACTCCACATCACTAGATAACGCATCTTAGCATACCCTGCGATATCTACTCCCTGTGCGTCATGCTCCCGAGATCGTCACCATGCGGAGGCGCGTGTCGGGCACTTCCGGACACCCAACGGGGATCGCGAGGTGGACCTGATCGTGGAACGGGCGGATCGGCGCATCGTGGCCATCGAGGTCAAGCTGTCACGCACCATCGGAGACGCCGATGTCCGGCATCTCGCGTGGCTCCGGGCGCAGCTTGGTGACGACCTGTTGGATGCCGTGGTCGTCACCACCGGCCCATCAGCGTATCGCCGGGCGGACGGCATCGGCGTGGTACCGGCGGCGCTGCTGGCAGCCTGACACCGCGGTCGTACGCGGTCGCGCCCCGACCGAGGAGCGGCACCGCGCTCCGTTGACGATGCGTTTCCCGACACTCGACCCCTGCGCGGCCGCACTCGGCGTGAGATCGCATCGTTGACGGCGCACGCCAGGTGCGGGTGCCCGGTGAATCACGGATGCCGAGTCGGTGGACCTCCTGAGGTATAGGCTTGGTTAGGCCTAAGTTCATCCATGCCTAAAAAGAGCGGACAGGAGGAACTGATGCTCCAGCGCCCGGCCTCGCTGTTCGACCGAGAGGTCGAGTGGACCGAGCTGAGCCGATTCGTGTCCGCAGGCGCCGGGGCGCCCAGCATCGGTCTTGTGCTCGGTCGCCGTCGACAGGGCAAGAGCTTTCTGCTCGACCGTCTCACGACAGGGGTGGGCGGCATGCGCTACCAGGCGCTGGAGGAGACCAGGGAGGCGTCGCTCAGCGGGCTATACGGGGCGAGCGCCGCGTGGCAAGGGTTCCGCGGCCCAGCCGACGCCCGCTTCAAGGACTGGCCCGAGGCGCTCCGCTCGATCGCCGAGGCAGCGGATGGGCGGCTCATCGTCCTTGACGAATTCCCGTACCTGTTGCGCGAGTCACCTGAACTGCCGTCCGCGATCCAGGCGGCATACGATGAGGCGCGCTTCGGGCGGCACCCGTGGTTCCGCATGATCCTGTGCGGCTCGGCGCTATCGGTCATGTCGCAGCTGTTACTGGGGACGAAGGCGCTGCGTGGGCGGGCATCGCTCCTGCTGATGGTTGCCGGGTTCGACTTCCGACAGGCTCGGGCGTACTGGCAGATCGACGATCCTGCGGTCGCATTCCTGGTGGACGCGGTCGTTGGCGGCGCGCCGGGCTACCGGGATCTGGTGCACGGTGAGGCTCCCACGTCCGTGGGTGACGTCGCCGACTGGTTGGCATCGACCGCGCTGAACCCCTCGCACACCCTGTTCCATGAGGCGGACCTCCTGCTCACGGAGGACCCGACACTCGCGCATCGGGCGCTCTATGCATCGGTGGTCGCTTCCATCGCCAAGGGTCACGCGACGAAGGGCGGCGTGGCGAGCGACCTTGGGCGGAAGGAGTCGAGCCTGGATCATCCCCTGGGTCAGCTGGAGCGCGCGGGATTCATCGTCCGGGACCACGACATGCTCCGGCCCAATCGTCCACTGCTCCGCGTCGCGGACCCCATCCTCCGGTTCTCGTACGCGATCGTGCGTCGCGCCCTGCCGCGGTTCGCGAGTCGGGACACGCGCGCTGCCTGGGTCGACGCCACTGCGAGGTTCGACTCGCTGGTCCTGGGCCCGCACTTCGAAGCGATGGCGCGCACCTGGACCGCTCGATACGCATCCGAACGCACCCTGGGTGGGTCCATCCGACGGGTCGGCTTCGCGCAGGTGAACGACCCGATCATGCGCCAGGCGTTCGAGCTGGACGTGGTCGTCGAGGGGGAGACCGAGGATGGTCAGCCCAGATTGATCGCCATCGGCGAGGCGAAGGGCGGGACCGCGCTGCGCACCATGGGTGACCTGGAGCGACTGCGTCGCTTGCGCGACGCGCTTGGCCGAAGGGCCGATGTCAGCCGGGCGAAGCTCCTGCTGTTCGGGCGCTCCGGATTCGCGCCGGACGTCATCGGGGCAGGCAGGGAGCATCCGGACGTCGAACTCATCGACCTGGAGCGGCTGTACAACGGCGACTGACATCCGACGGCTCGCGGACCAACACGCGTCGTCGAGCGGCGAGTCCGGGCCACCCAGCGGTCGATCACCAGGAAGTCGGCCGACTCGTAGAGGCGCCACGCCGGGACGCGGTCGGTCGTCGCGAAGACCAGCGGCGACCAGGTCGAGCGCCGGGTCGAAGAGCGGATGCTTGCGCAGTCGCGCCCAGGCCGCGTCGCTCAGCCTGGACGGCTCCCAGACCTCGCGGTGGATGGCTGCCCGCTCGGCCACCTCATCATCCCGGGTCGGTCGGACGGTCCAGCCGG
>Ga0105047_10009241_pt1 | contig 16268 bp, 11 predicted proteins | sample MAT04_FD_78384 | JGI IMG/M metagenome (GOLD analysis project Ga0105047, IMG submission 78384) | Freshwater microbial communities from Lake Fryxell liftoff mats and glacier meltwater in Antarctica - MAT-04 (megahit assembly) | ecosystem: Environmental > Aquatic > Freshwater > Ice > Liftoff...
TCAAGATCTGCAGAGAGGTGGGAACCCAGGAACCCAAGCACCGAAGCGTCAAAAGGTGCGATCTCGCGGGAGGATAGAAGCCAATTGCGGACGGTCTTCGAAACCATCGGCCGGCTGGAATGCGCGTGCACGGCACGGTCTGCCTTCGCCGCTCGGCGACGCGCAAAGCAAATCGCCACCGCCAGGGCGGGACGGACTAGCAGACAGATGAAAGGCAATGTCCGTCCGTAGCTGCTGCCTGATGTGATGCCGCGGGCTGACGATACATTCGTGCTGATCGATCCCCTCGCGCCCATCCAGTTCGGCGCCTTCACGCAGTCCGTCGAGATGGTGCCGGTAGGCAACGGCGGGCCAACACCTCCATGAGGCGCGCTTGGCCCACTGTGCACTGGCGAACAGACGTGCGGCTTGGCTGCAGCTTAAAAACAAACCCCGAGCAAACGGAATTTATCTTTATGAAACACATCATCACCAATGACGGCGTCAAGCTTTTTGTCAAAGACTGGGGCAAGGGTCGGCCCGTGGTGATGGCGCACGGTTGGCCGCTCTCGGCAGACAGCTTTGATGATTTAGCGCTTGCAATCGCCAATTCCGGCATGCGCGCGATCAGCTACGACCGCCGCGGGTTTGGCCGTTCGGAGCAGCCTTGGAATGGCTATGACTACGACACGCTGGCCGATGATTTGGCGGCTGTGTTGGAGCAAACTTCAGCCCGCGATGCCACGCTGCTGGGCTTTTCGATGGGCGGCGGTGAAGTGGCGCGATTCCTCGCGCGTAACGGCTGTCGCAACGTCAAACAGGCAATTTTGATCTCCTCAGTGTTGCCATTCTTGCTGAAAACCGAGAGCAATCCTGACGGCGTTGATGCCGGTCAATTTGATGAAATGGCGAGGCTGATTGCAGAAGATCGCGCCAGCTACTGGCCAGATTTTTTTAAGGACTTTTTTGGCGTCGGCGTGATGTCGCATCCGGTCACCGCGCAAACCATTGAGTGGACGCGAAGCACCGCCATGCAGGCCGGTTTATGGCCCACTTTGGCCTGCGCCAAGGCCTTTTCTACGACCGATTTCCGCGCTGACTTAGCGGCCTTTGAAGTGCCGACGCTCATCATTCACGGCACCGCCGACCGCACCGTGCCCATCGCAATTTCCGCGCGCAAAGCCGCAGGCCTTATCAAGGGTGCGCAGCTGATCGAATACGAGGGCGCAGCGCACGGGCTTTTTGCATCGCACAAAACCCGCCTAATCGCAGATGTTTTGCACTTTTTACACGACGCCAAATCGGAGCCAAAATTGATATGAATACGCCTATTTCAAACGCGCAAGATTTACCCGTGCAGGAATCCGTTAAGCAGCTTTGGGAGCTGATACACGACATTCGTTTCGCTATGTTCACCACCCAAGATGCCGAAGGTCTTTTGCGCTCATGTCCAATGACGATGCAAAACAAGGATTTGGCGGCTGACGCGCAGGTTTGGTTTTTTATGGGTCGCGACAGTGAAACGGTTGCCGACCTTAAAGCACACAGCCAAATCAATCTGAGCTTTGCCGACGCGGGCAGCGACCGCTACGTGTCTGCTTGCGGTAGCGCGCAGGTGGTGGAAGACCACGCCAAATTGATCGAGCTTTGGACGAGCGCGGCCGACGCATGGTTTTCCGACGGCGTTGAAGACCCGAACATCGCTCTGGTTCAAGTGCAGCTTACCCACGCCAGTTTTTGGGACATCAACGAAAGCAGGCTAACGCAGTTGTTCCAAATGGCCCGTGGCGCGGTCCCCGCAAAGCCCCCGCAATTGGAAGAGACCGCTGAAGTACAGCTAGGCGGCGCCACTCGCTAACCCAATTGATGGCTGGGATAGCGCTCTTGCGGGAGCATCGCAAAATTCAAACGCGGAGGAACTGAAATGACCGACCAGATGTATACCCCGTGCAACCGCTGCGCCGTGCCGCTGCTGCTGTGCCTGCTGGTAAACGCACTTGCCGGCTGCACCGATATAGCGCGGCTGCCCGTTTCGGCAGGCACAGGGCCCCAACCTGAACTGCCAGCGCCGAGAACGGGTTTGCTTCCCACGGTTCATATTGCCAAAGCGGTGGGTTGGCCTGAGGGCACAACGCCTGTGGCGGCCGCCGGCACTCAAGTGCAGGCTTTTGCTGATGATTTAGACCATCCGCGCTGGCTGCTGGTGCTGCCCAACGGGGACGTGCTGGTGGCCGAAACCAATGCCCCCGCCAAGCCCGACGGCGCCACCGGCCTGCGCGGTTGGATTATGGGGCTGGTGATGAAGCGTGCGGGCGCCGTCACGCCGAGCGCCAATCGCATTACGCTGCTGCGCGATGGCAACGGTCAGGGCCGCGCCGACCAGCGCGTGGTGCTGCTGGAAGGCGCCAAAGACGGCATGAATTCACCTTTTGGAATGGCCTGGGTCGACGGCTCACTGTATGTGGCCAACACCGATGCGGTGCTGCGCTTTGATTACGCCTTGGGCGATGAGCGCGTCGGCACGCCGGGCAGGAAAGTCGCGGATCTGCCGGCCGGCAGCATTAATCACCACTGGACCAAGAACCTGCTGGCCAGCCCCGATGGCCGCGCGCTTTACGTTACCGTGGGCTCCAACAGCAACGTGGGCGAACGCGGAATGGCGGCGGAAGTTGGCCGCGCTGCGATATGGCGTATCGATTTGGACGGCTCAAACGCAGATTCGCCAAGACCAATGAGGCTATTCGCCAGCGGGCTACGCAACCCCGTTGGCTTGGCCTGGGTGCCCGATACCGGCGCGCTGTGGACGGTCGTGAATGAGCGCGATGAGCTCGGCAGCGATATGGTGCCGGACTACATGACCGCCGTTAAGGACGGTGCCTTCTACGGCTGGCCCTACAGCTGGTTCGGCAGCCATATAGACAAGCGCGTGCAGCCGCCGCGGCCCGACTTGGTGGCCACAGCGCTTATTCCTGACTACGCCTTGGGCCCGCACACCGCTTCTTTGGGCTTGACCTGGTCGGGTGGTACCACGCTGCCGCCTGCCTATTCGGAGGGCATGTTTATCGGCCAGCATGGCTCATGGAATCGGCGCCCGCGCAGCGGCTACAAGGTGATTTACGTGCCTTTCAGCAACGGCCTGCCAGATGGCCAGCCGATTGATGTGTTGACCGGATTTCTAAGCGCAGATGGTGAGGCCTACGGTCGGCCCGTGGGCGTGGCGATCGACAAACAGGGCGGCTTGCTGGTGGTTGACGATGTGGGGAACAAGATCTGGCGCGTCAGTGCAGCGCGCTAAGCGACCGCGCGTGCGCCCTGGCCGTCGAACCGAACATAAAGCTGGAGACGCTTAATGGGCCGAAGAAATCGTTCTGATGGTAGACGCAAGCGCCGCAGTCGTTGCCGGCGGCACCCACAGCCACCATCAGCGGCAGCAGGTGATCTTCCTGCGGATAGGCCTGTCGCGCCGAAGGTGCGCTTTCCCAGTTGAGCAAGCGCTCGATGCGGTCGTTGGGGCTTAAGTCGAGCAAAGTGTGCTGCAGCCAAAGGTCAAACGCAGCCGTTGGCTCGCTCGCCACCGGACCGAGTGCGCGCAAATTGTGATAACTCAAACCACTGCCGATGATCAGCACCCCTTCGCTTCGAAGCGGCGCCAGGGCCCGTCCAATCGCGATATGCTCGGCTGGGTCGCACCCGTGCCGAAGCGACAGCTCGAACACCGGCACATCGGCATCGGGATAAATCACCGCCAACGGCGCAAACGTGCCGTGATCAAAACCGCGCAGCGGATCCAGCCGTACGTCCACGCCAGCCGCAGCCACGCGCGCACGCACGCGCTCAGCGATGCGTGGAGAACCGGGCGCGGCGTAGCGGATGCGGTAGGTGTGTTCCGGTAAACCCGAGTAGTCGTCGATCATCGGCGGATTGGCACTGGACATGACCGTGAACTCGGGCTCTTGCCAATCGGCCGAGATCAAAAGCACCGCCTTTGGCGTGCTCCCGATTTGAGCGGGCATTGCTTTCAAAGCCGCTTCGAGCGGGCCGTAGGCGCCGTTTGACTCGCCCTCCATCCAGGGCCAAGGTCCGCCGCCGTGCGAAATGAAATATGTAGGCAAGTTTCGGTGAATCATCGGGATTTCCTGAATCAGGTTCGAGAGGTTGAACCTTGAAGCAGTTGGACCTAGTCGGTCTGTGCGCCGTGCCACCGACAGGTGTGCCGGGCGTCGCGGAATCGCTTCGGGTGCTAGCGCGTAGAACGAAAGCTGCCAGCGCCCCGTCGTACAGAACCAGCTCTAATAGCACATTCATCGATTTTTTTTTGTACGGCAACGCACAGACAGGCCGGTTAGCACTGCAACAAAATGTTAACGCTTGCGCGGCAAAGACCTTGCGCGCGGTGAAGCAGGTCAAATCAAGGGGCATCCAGCTGTCCCAAGGCCTTGTTTCTCCATCACTATTTTTAACTGCATGTTAACGGGGACTGGCTTGATGAATAAAATAAAGAATTTTTGGGGGCGAATAGCCAGTACTTGCGGCTTGGCCACACTGCTGATGTTCAGCGCAGCGCTCACCGCGCAAACGGCGCCGCCGCTCGGGGTAGCCGGCAATTTCGCCGTATTGGGTGGCTCAACGGTAACCAATACCGGTCTCAGTGCGATTGCTGGGGATTTGGGCGTCAGCCCCGGCACGTCGGTGACGGGCTTCCCGCCGGGCGTCGTCAGCGGCGGCATTATTCGAATCAACGATGCGGTGGCGCAGCAGGCGCAAAGCGATCTGACCACAGCCTACAACGCACTGGCAGGCCAGGCCTTCAACACGGATTTGACCGGGCAGGATTTGGGCGGATTAACCCTGCCGCCCAGCGTTTACCGGTTTTCGACTTCGGCGCAGCTCACTGGCACCCTGGTTTTGGATGCCCAGGGAAACCCGAACGCGGTATTCATTTTTCAGATTGGCAGCACCCTCACCACCGCCAGCAATGCGCGAGTACAGGTGATTAATGGCGGCTCCAACTGCAATGTCTTCTTCCAGGTGGGCAGTTCCGCCACCTTGGGGACCGGCACCCAGTTTGCCGGCAACATCTTGGCTCTGGCGAGTATTACTGCCACCACCGGCTCCACCGTCGCCGGCCGCTTGTTGGCGCGCAACGGCGCCGTCACGCTGGATACCAATATCGTTGCGGTGTGCCCCGCCGTGTGCAACCCGATCACGCTGGCGCCGGTCAATTTGCCCGCCGCCACGGCCAATTCGCTTTACAGCCAGACAATCACCGCCAGCGGTGGCACCGCGCCGTACGCCTTCAGTTTGAGCGGCGGGACCTTGCCACCCGGACTGAGCTTGAGTTCCAGCGGCGCTTCCAGCGTGCTGCTGTCGGGCACCCCGACTACCCCGGGCAGCTTCACCTTTACCGTAACAGCAACGGATGCAGCCGGCTGCATTGGCTTTCGGGTCTACACAATTGTGGTCAATCCGGCGGCATGTCCAACGATTGAGCTGGCGCCCGCGACGCTGCCTGCTGGCATTTCTGGCGCGGCTTACAGCCAGAATCTGCTTGCCAGCGGCGGCGCTTCGCCCTATGCCTTCACTGTCAGTGCGGGCGCCTTGCCGCCTGGCCTGAATCTCGTCCCCGGCGGCGCCGCTAACGCGACTATTTCCGGCACCCCCACAACCGCCGGCAACTACACCTTCACGATCACGGCGACCGATGCCAACGGCTGTCTCGGCTCGCGGGTTTATACGATTGTGATCGCTAATCCGGCGTGCCCGACGATCGTGGTGGCGCCGGCAACCCTGCCCGCCGCCATTTCCGGAACGCCCTACTCGCAGGCCATCACAGCAAGCGGTGGCGCCGCGCCTTATAGCTTCAGCGTGAGCGCGGGCGCGCTTCCACCAGGCTTGAGCTTTTCAGCCAACGGCGCCTCCAGCGTGCTGTTGTCGGGGACACCGCTGACACCGGGCAGCTTCACCTTTACGGTGACCGCAACCGACGCCAACGGCTGCCTAGGCGTACGCCAGTACACCATCGTGGTCACCGCGCCAGTCTGTCCGGCGATAGTGCTTGCGCCAGCGACACTTCCCGCCATCGTCAGCGGCGTGGCCTTCAGCCAGATCTTGAGCGCCAGCGGTGGCACGGCGCCATATACCTTTACGCTGAGCAGCGGCACCCTGCCGCCGGGCCTGACGCTCTCGCCAAGCGGCAACGCCGCGGTCTTGCTGTCCGGCACACCCACCAGCACGGGGAATTTCACGTTTACGATCCAGGCGACCGATTCTCTCGGTTGTATTGGCTTCCAAACCTATACGCTGGTGGTCAATCCCCCGGTCTGTCCGCTCATCAGCCTGACGCCAGCGACGCTGCCGCTGGCCATTGTCGGCACGCCCTATAGCCAGACGCTGACGGCCAGCGGCGGCACAGCGCCGTATACCTTTGCGGTGACGTCCGGCGCACTGCCGCCTGGCCTGGTCTTAAGCAACAGCGGTCCCAGCAGCGCCCTGCTGGCCGGAACCATCACGACGGCAGGCAGCTACACGTTCACGATCACAGCCACGGATGCGGCGGGCTGCAGAATTGCTCTGGTCTACACGGTGACGGTCAGCAATCCAGCGTGTCCGCTGATCATCCTCACCCCCGCGACGCTGCCCTTCGCGGTGATTGGTGTGCCGTACAGCCAGACCATTACAGCCAGCGGCGGCGCCGCGCCCTACGCCTTCACCCTGACCATCGGCCAGCTGCCTCCGGGACTTGTGCTGTCTGCCGCCGGTCCATCCAGCGTGCTGCTGTCAGGCACACCCACAGCCCTTGGCAGCTATTCCTTCACGATTCGGGTGACCGATGCCAATGGCTGTTTGACCACCCTGAGCTACAGCAATGTGCAGGTCGTCGCGCAGCCGATCAGCGTTCCGACGCTGGGTATCTTTGGTCTGCTGCTGCTGACCGGGCTGATCGCCGGATACGCATGGATCTCGCGACGGCTGCAGAGTTAAAAGGCAACCAAGTTCGAAGCGCCGCTGTCCCGATGGGCAGCGGCGGTTCTTATTCGTGGCCCACTTGAACCACCAGCTTGCCGAAGTTCTTGCCCTCAAGCATGCCGACAAAAGCCTCGGGCGCGCGCTCTAGGCCTATAACAATATCTTCGCGAACCTTGATTTTACCGGCGCTTACCCACTGACTCATTGCGCCTGCGAACTCAGCAAAGCGCGGCCCGTAGTCGTCGAATATGATGAAGCCCTGCATCTTGATGCGCTTGCGCAGCAGGATGCCCATCAGCCAGCCCAGCCGGTCTGGTCCGGGCGGAAGCGCGGTGTCGTTGTAGGCCGAAACGAGGCCGCATACGGGGACACGCGCCTTGGCATTAAGCAGCGGCAGCACGGCATCAAACACCGCACCGCCGACGCCTTCAAAGTACACATCAATGCCGTTCGGGCAGGCGGTGGCGAGTCGACCGGGCAGATCACCAGGGTGGTGATCAACGCAGTTGTCGAAGCCAAGTTCGTCCATCACGTAGCGACATTTCTTCTCCCCGCCGGCGATGCCGACCACGCTTAAGCCCAAAATCTTTGCAATCTGCCCGACCACCGAGCCGACCGGCCCGCTGGCTGCGGCGACAACGACGGTTTCGCCAGCAACGGGCCTGCCGATATCGAGCAAGCCCATGTAGGCGGTAAAGCCCGGCATGCCCAACACCCCAAGCGCCCGCGAGGGATGCGCTTCGTCAGCGGGAAGCAGGGTTAGGTCTTTGCCATCGGAAAGGGAGTAGTCCTGCCAACCTGAGTAGCAAAGCACCCGCGCACCGACCTTGAAGTCGGGATGATTTGACGCCTCGACGCACGCGACCGTGGCGCCGACCATCACGTCGCCCAGCGCCACCGGTGCCGCGTAAGAAGGCCCATCGCTCATGCGCCCGCGCATGTAAGGGTCGAGCGACAGATAGAGCGTGCGCAGCAGGACCTGACCGGCCGTGGGGACCGGCACTGGGTCGTTGTCGAAGCGAAAATCCGCGGCGATCGGCGCACCGCGCGGACGTGCATTGAGGACGATGCGGCGATTGGCGGTGGTGTTTTGCGGCATGAGGCAAGCTCCTAGCTGTTGACTAATCCACTTCAGCGCAAGGTCGCGTCTTTAGTGATAGCAAGACATCGAAGCTAGCCGAACTCGCTTTCGCGGTCTGTTCTCCAGTGCACGCACGCAACCAACCAGAGCGCGCCCTCAAGCGACCGCACTGCGAAGCAGGCGCTTGTGCTGGCCGCACCAACCCATTCCCGCTGGGTGTGCCATCGAACAGACTTCAACGATCCGACCGCGTAGCTTTTGCCGCTTAAGTTGCGCTGCTGTCATGGCCTAAACGCGCCTGCCGCGCCGCCGGCAGGATGATTTCTTTCGAGGAACCCCCGAAATGCTGTTCGACCCGTTCCTCGCACGATCGCTGCACTTAGCCAATCGCTGCGTCATGGCACCACTGACGCGCAGCCGTGCCACGCCTGCGCACACGCCAAATGCGCTGATGGCCACTTATTACGGCCAGCGCGCAACAGCCGGCCTAGTCATCAGCGAAGGCACGTCGCCCAGCCCGAACGGCTTGGGCTACCCGCGCATTCCCGGGCTCTACGACACCACCCAAGCAGACGCTTGGAAGGCCTCAACCCTGGCGGTGCACAGCGGCGGCGGAAAGATGTTCGTGCAGCTGATGCACTGCGGCCGCGTGGCGCATGTGGCCAACCTGCCCGTTGGTGCCGAGATCATCGGGCCGGGCAGCGAAATTTGCCCCGGCGAGATGTACACCGATGCGCACGGCATGCAGCCCCACAGCGAACCGCGCGCGATGACCGAGGCAGATATCGCACACGCCGTCACCGAGTATGCGAACGCGGCCAAACTGGCGCTGGACGCGGGCTTCGACGGCGTTGAATTACATGGCGCCAACGGTTACCTAATCGAGCAGTTTTTGAACCCGATCGTGAACCTGCGCAGCGACGGCTACGGTGGCAGCATCGAAGGCCGCAATCGCTTCGCGCTGGAAATCGCGCGCGCCACGGTTGCCGCAATTGGGCCCGAGCGCGTGGGTATTCGGCTTTCGCCCTACGGCGTCTTCAACGGCACCGGCGAGTTTCCGGACGTTCGCGCGCAGTACTTGGCGCTGTCCGCGGCGCTTTCCAAACTCGGATTGCTCTATGTCCATCTGGTCGATCACTCGAGCATGGGTGCGCCGCCGCTGCCATCTGATTTCAAGCTTGCGCTGCGGGCCGGCTTCAACGGACTGTTTATCTTATCGGGCGGTTTCGACCGCGCCCAAGCCGAACTAGCCCTCGTCGAAAAACGAGCCGATCTGATTGCGTTCGGGCGCCCGTTTTTGGCCAACCCCGACCTAGTCGAACGGATGCGCAGCAACGCCCCACTCAATGCCCCTGATCCAACGACGTTCTATGTCCCCGGCGCCAAGGGCTACACCGATTACCCAAGCCTTCGCGCATGAATCAAGCCCTTGAGAGTTCCTATGACCAAACCCACGTCCTACCAAAGCCTGAACCCCAACACCGGCAAGATCCTAAAAAGCTTCGAGCTCATCGATAGCGATCACTTAGAACACGCGCTCGCAGCAGCCGACACCTGCTTTCAAAGCTGGAAGCACACAAGCTACGACGAACGCGCGGTTGTATTGAACAAGGCAGCCGGACTGCTGCGCGCCAACGTTGATGACTTCGCCCGGCTCGAAACGCTCGAAATGGGCAAACGCATCGACGAGGCGCGCTCCGAAGTGAAGTTCAGCGCGGATATCTTGGCCTACTACGCGCTGCACGCCGAAGCCTTCCTCGCGCCGACCAAACTGCATCCCAAGACCGGCGAGGCGCACATGGAAAGTTCACCGCTCGGCGCGCTGTTCTGCGTCGAGCCCTGGAACTTTCCGTATTACCAGCTGGCCCGCGTTGCAGGCCCGCAGCTGATGGCGGGTAATGTGCTTTTGGTCAAGCACTCAGCGGTTGTCCCGCAGTGCGCGCTTGCCTTCGAAAAGCTGCTGCTGGACGCCGGTGCGCCGCCGGGTGCCTATACGAATCTGTTTATCTCCTACGAACAGGCAGACCTTGTGATCGACGACCCGCGCATCAAGGGCGTTGCGCTGACCGGCAGCCTGTCCGCCGGCCGCAGTATTGCCGCCCGCGCCGGCCAGAACCTTAAAAAATCCACCATGGAACTAGGCGGCAGCGACGCATTCATCGTGCTTGATGACGCCGATATAAACCAGACGATTCCATGGGCAGTGTGGGGCCGCATGTACAACGGCGGCCAGACGTGTACTGCCGCCAAGCGCTTTATCGTGCTGGACGCTGTGGCCGATGAGTTCTTGGCGAAATTCAAAGCCGCTTTGGAAGCATTGAAGCCCGGCGACCCGATGGATGAAACGACCACGCACGGCCCACTGTCAACCGAAGCCGCGCTGGTGCAGCTGCTCGCGCAGGTGGATGCCGCTGTGAAGGGCGGTGCCACGCTGCTGATGGGCGGCAAACGCATCGACCGCCCCGGCTCATTTATGCAGCCCACCATTCTCACCGACGTCAAACCCGGCAACCCTGCGTTCCGCGAAGAGTTCTTCGGACCTGTGGTGTCGTTCTTCCGCGTCAACAGCGAAGAGGACGCGATTGCGCTGGCCAACGACTCCGACTTCGGTCTCGGTGGCTCGGTGTGGACCCGAGACGTTGCGCGCGGCAAGCGCATTGCCAGCCGCGTCGACACCGGAATGATGTTCGTCAACAGCATCGACTGGTCCGATGCCGAGCTGCCTTTCGGCGGCATCAAGAACTCAGGTTACGGGCGCGAGCTCGGCAACATGGGCATACAGGAATTCGTCAACAAAAAGCTCGTGCGTTCGGGTCACATCCCGGCGCCGGTCTAAGCACAAAAGGACATCCAATGAACGCATCATCTAGCAAGTCAATTACTACAGAATCGCCGGTTTGGTTGATCACCGGTTGCTCAACAGGCTTTGGCCTTGAGCTGGCCAAACAGGCCATCGAAGAGGGCTACCGCACCGTCGTCACCGCACGCGATCCATCCGAGGTTCAGAGCCTTGGCACCTCCGATCAGGTGCTGGTGCTCAAGCTCGACGTGACCCAAGCCCAAGACGCAGAAGCGGCGATCAAAGCCACCCTCGCGCGCTTCGGCCGCATCGACGTGCTGGTGAATAACGCCGGCATTGGCTATTTCGCTGCGGTCGAAGAAAGCGAAGAGCCCGAGGTGCGCCGGATGTTTGACGTGAACGTGTTCGGCACCGGCCGCATGATTTGGGCCGTGCTGCCCGGCATGCGCGAGCAGCGCTCCGGCTGCATCGTTAACATTTCCTCGCTGGCGGGGCTGCGTGGTTTCCCCGCGTTGGGTTACTACAACGCAAGCAAGTTTGCGGTCGAAGGCCTGTCTTCGGCTCTGCGCCAAGAGGTTGAGCCGCTGGGCGTTTCAGTGATGGTGGTTGAACCCAGCGGCTTTCGCACCGATTGGGCCGGCCGTTCGGCCAACGAGAGCGCCAATCAGATCGACGATTACAGCGAAACCGCAGGCAAAGTTCGAGCCTCTCTGCGCAAGTCCACCGGTCATGAGCCAGGCGACCCCGTACGCGGCGCCAAAGCCATCATCACGGCGGTCGCCTCCGGCAACCCACCGCACCACCTGCTGCTCGGCAACGCGGCCTTCGACGGCGCGATGGCCAAACTCGATCATTTGCGTCAGGACTTCGCCGCAGGCGAAGCCGTCGCGCGGGCGGCTGATTTTCCGAAAGAGGAAGCAGGCGCCGTGGCCTGATGGAGGCAATGGCTTTCCGGTTACTTCAAGAATCGCGTTTCTGAGTTCCACTAAGCGCGGGATCATCCGTGAGCGGCGTATCAGGCGCTAAGTCATCGCTATGCCGCTCCTTCGTTGCCTCGAGCGCGTCTTCAAGCGCGTCATTGCTGCTTGGCGAATGCGGCGCTTCAGCGACCGGCGCTGGGACTTGGCTGTGTTCGGGCGGCTCGTGGAAACGCCGCTGCGCCTGCTCGGCTGTGGCGCCGAAAAAGGAGCGCAGATTGACGTCCATTTGTGGAAAAGGCATCTCAATTTTGTGCTTGCGCAGAGCGTCGTCCAGCGCCCAACAGTAGGCGGCGCTGACCGCGCCAGGGCGATATACGGCCTCCGCGGTTAACCAAATGACCAGTTTAAAATGAAGCGAACTGGGGCCGAATTCAACCAACCAAACCTGCGCACGATTCGGACCTTCGCTGGCAAGGGTAAAAGGCACGGCGGCTGCGGCTTCAAGCGCCGCCTGTTTAACCAATTCTTTATCGCTGCCATAGGCCACACCAAACGGGATTTTAATGCGCCGCCGGGCATCGCGCAGCGTCCAATTGGTGACCTGTCCATTGATGAACTCAGAGTTCGGCACCAAAACGTCAATATTGTCGTTGGTGGTGATGCGTGTGGCGCGGATGCTGATATCACTAACAGAGCCATGTACGCCTGAAGCGAGTTCAACAAAATCACCAAGCTTTAGGCTGCGCTCAAACAGCAAGATCAAGCCAGAAACGAAATTGCTGACAATTGTCTGCAAACCAAAGCCAATGCCGACACCCAAGGCAGTCGCAAAGAAGGCGACCTTGCTTAAATCAAGGCCAATAGAGCTGAGCGCAATGCTGAAGCCTATTGCCAAGATGACATAGTGAAGCACGCGCCCAAGCGAATACAGCACGGGCCGAGAGGTCGTCGCCAAGCGCTCGCCATAGCGCGCCAAGCCGCCCCGCAGCCACTTGGAGGCAAACCATGCAAACAGCAAAATAAGAAGTAATCGACCAAGGCCACCCAGCGTGATCGGCGTCCCACCCACGCTAAAAAACCCATAATTGAGGGTACGGCCGAGCGCGCCAGAAACGTCTGCAAACATGAGCCCCGCACTGCCGATCTGACGCTGCAGCCACGGCGTATTTTCTAACCATTGCTTGCGCTCAGCGCTTTCCAGCCACTCCAGTGCAACGACGCTATCCTCCAGCAGGCGCAACCCGGTTCTCGCCGCGGCTCGCGCATTTTCAAGCTCTGACTGCGCTGTTTTACCCAGCCGCCCGGCGCTCAGTTCGCTGCGACGCAGTGCCCGCACGAAGGCGGCATCGCTCGCTTGTAGGTGGCGCTGCGCCAGTTTCCGCGCGCGCGCAGCGCCTTCGACATCAAGCTTGCGATCTGCAAGACGCAGCTGCGCGCGCGCCGAGATAACCTCAAGCGCCTGCACCTGCTGTTGCACAAGTTGTTCGACTTGCTTAAAGCTCAGCAGCCCCGAAAAAGCGTCCAACTTTGGCAGCGCAAGTGCCTGAGCGCCTTGATTTTGCAGCTCATTGCGGGTGTCTAGGCTGACTGCGAGTGCGCTCGCAGCCTGCGCCAGATAGGTTTCCAGCTTCGCTAAGTTGCTCGCAAGCGAAGCCTCCTCGCGCGCCACCGCTTTTTGGCTTACCGCAAGCTCAAGCGTACGCAGTTGCGCCATCAGATCGCTCAAGTCGCGCGGCTGCGAAAGCCCAGCAAGGCCAGCAGGCTCTTGATTGATTTCCTTGCGCAGGTCTAGCTCGACCTGCAGCGCTTGGCGGGTTTTGAGCACCTGCTTGAGCGCAGAAAAAGCGACCGGCAGCGGCGGCAGCGGCGCCAGCGAAAAGTCTTCGTCCGGCGCGATCAGCTGCTTCGCCAAGACCGCGAAGGCCGATTTTACCTGCTGAGTTCCCTCCAAATCGGGCGCCAGCGCCAGCGTCCGATTTACCTGAGCCTGAAACTGCGCGAGATTTGCCTCGCTTTCAATGGCCTGCGCCGGCGTCAACGGCGCATCGTTTGCGGCCGTTTCGGCCTGCGCTGGGGCCGCCAACATAGGCGGAAGCTGCGCCCAAAGCGCCAGCGGAATGAATAAAAGCACGATTGCCGTTAGGCACTTGGTGCGCAGAGAATTCTTCACTGCGCGGCTATACGCGAAGAAGCAGAAACGCAGGTGATTTATGGTTTTTCTGTTCATTTTTCTAGATTAACACCATGGCTGTTGGCATCACGTCGATTAGCGCATTTTTCCCCGATCCGCTTCGACAACGGCTGCGGAAAGAGCTATTATCGAGAGTCTGATTGTTTTTACCGAATCCATGTCTCGATTCCAGCAGAAGCTATTCAAACACATGCGGGTTCCCATTTTGGGAACGCTGAAGGGCGGCGCACGCACGCTTGTGTTTCGCCTGCTCCTGGTGATGGCGCTGCTGTTTATCGCGGTACTGGTGATCTGGCTTGGCCGCGCGGGCCTCAAAGATTCGCATGACGGCCATATCAGTTTTTTTGATGTGATCTATTTCACGGCAGTCACGCTGACGACCGTTGGCTACGGCGATATTGCCCCAATTACTGTTTCCGCGCGTCTTGTCGATGCGATATTGGTAACCCCGATTCGTATTGCGATCTGGCTAATATTTATTGGCACGGCTTATGAGTTTTTGGCGCATCACGCCATCGAAAATTGGCGTTCAAACAGGATCCGAAAAATGCTGAAGAACCACACTATTTTGTGCGGCTACGGTCGCACCGGCGAAATTGTCCTGCAAGAGCTTGTTGAAAAGGGCTTCAATAAAGAAAAGATTGTCATTTTAGATTCGCGCGAGGAGGCGCTGGTCGCGGCCAGCGACGACGGCTTTGTCGCTTTTCGCGGCGATCCGGTGCACTCAAAATCCCTGTCTCAGATGGAAATCGCGCGCGCAGACTGCATTATTTTTTCGCTCTCGCGAGATGACGCCACTGCGCTTGCGGTATTGACGGCGCGCAAGCTTGCACCGGAGATTCGCATCATTGCCTTAGTCCGCGATCAAGACAATGTCACCCTCATCCGTCACGCCGGCGCCGATGTCGTGGTCCATCAGAGCCGCGTGAGCGGATATTTGCTTGCCGACGCCGTTCAGTCTAAATTTTCGGTCGGGTTTTTGACCGATTTAATGACCTCCCGGGGTCGCTTGAATCTCATCGAAAGGCTCGCCAAGGCGGAGGAAATTGGCAAGCCGCTCGGACAAATCGGGCACTGCTTTCTGGTCGGCTTGGAACGGGGCGCGCAGCGCTTTTTGTACTCGGCTTCTCCAGTTGAAATCATCCAAGCCGGTGACCTCTTGCTTTTGATTGAGGATCAGAAATACGTCAAAAAATAGTTGACCGCAAAGATCGACATTGTGCCGCTCGGAAAAGCATTGCTCATAGCGTTATCACTCAACTTTTCGAGCCCCAATCTTTTGTTAGGCTGGATTCTGCCATCCCCCATCTGCGCCGATAAAATCGGCCGCTGTTGCTGGCCCCCAGCTGCCCGGTTCGTAGACGACGACTTTCGGGTGATCGTTTAACACCGGCTCGACGACACACCAAGCCGCCTCAATCGCGTCCTCGCGGCTGAACAGGGCGCCGTCGCCGTTCATGGCGTCGGTTAGCAGGCGTTCGTAGGGCATCGGGTCGGCTGCGTGTTCTTCGATCAAGGTGAACTCGCGCTGCTCGCCGACAAAGGCCTTGCCCGGCCGTTTAACGCGCGCGGCCAGCGAAATGGACGAATGTGGCGACAGGTGAAAGCGCAGGCAGTTTGCCTCATCGCTTGACGCCGAGTCGGCAAAAAGGTTCTGCGGCGGCGGCTTGAAGCGCACCGTCACTTCGCAAGCGGTCACCGGCAGGCATTTGCCGGAACGCAAATACCAGGGCACACCGCTCCAGCGCCAGGAATCGACATACAGCCGCAGCGCGCAAAAGGTTTCGACATCTGAGTCGTGCGCGACCTGCGGTTCGTCGCGGTAGCCGCGATATTGGCCGCGCAGGATGTCGTCGGTGGTTAGCGGGCGCATGGCGTCGAACACGTCGGTTTTGTGGCGGTTAACGGCGTCGAAATCGCGGTTAGACGGGGGCTCCATCGCAAGCAGCGCGACGATCTGGAACAGATGGTTCTGGATCACGTCGCGCAGGCAACCGGCGCTCTCGTAAAACGCACCGCGTCCGGCGACGCCAAATTGCTCGGCCAGGGTAATCTGCACGCTGGCTACGTGGTGGTGGTTCCAGATCGGCTCAAGAAAGGAATTGGCAAAACGGAAATAGAGGATGTTCATGATCGCCTCCTTGCCCAAGAAGTGATCGATGCGAAAGATCGAATCCTCAGCAAAGGCGGTCAGAGCGGTCCGGTGCAGCTCACGCGCGGAAGCGAGATCTCGCCCGAAGGGTTTTTCGACGATGACGCGCGCGCCGCGGGCCAGCCCTACCCGCCCTAAACCCTCGATAACGGCCGGAAACAGCGCCGGCGGAATGGCCA
>Ga0105047_10009242_pt1 | contig 16267 bp, 10 predicted proteins | sample MAT04_FD_78384 | JGI IMG/M metagenome (GOLD analysis project Ga0105047, IMG submission 78384) | Freshwater microbial communities from Lake Fryxell liftoff mats and glacier meltwater in Antarctica - MAT-04 (megahit assembly) | ecosystem: Environmental > Aquatic > Freshwater > Ice > Liftoff...
GCAACTGACCAAAGACGACGTTGCACTCTGGAGAGACAAGGTTGACAAGTTTGGCGGCACAGAACTCGACGCCGCCGTCAACATCATCCTGCTCGATGACTTCTTCAGCAAAGAACAATTCCAGCGTAACAAGTTCAAGGCCGCTGTCGAGCGGCAGGACGACAAGAAGCCTGCTGCGGAGAAGCCCGTGGAACCCGCAGCGAAGCAGGAGAAGGATAAGGAGGAACTCACCGTTTGGGGCAAGGAGGTCGGTGGTTTGCAGGCGGGATTGAGCCTGCCGGCTGGACAAAAGAAAATCTACAGCCACGGCGAGACGGTCACGCTGGTCGTGCGAGTCCGTAACGTCGGCAAGGAGACGGTGAAGTTCGAGTACCTCCGCCAGTTCTTCACCGAGAACCCGCCCGTCGTGACGGATGGCAAGGGCAAGTCGATCCCCCTCAGCCGTGTCACCGCTTTCGGGATTCACATCCCGGTGGAAGTGAACTTGGCACCGGGGAAGGAAATCGAGCTTTACGAATTGAAGCTCGAACTCAAGCCATCCCTTTATGCAACGGGGAAATTCAGCCTTCACTACGAGCAGGTGATTGGAAACTCCTCGTCAGGGCAGATCGAACTCGACCCCGCTTTGAGCAAACTCGCCACTGGGAAGTTGGAACTGGAAGTCAAAGCCGAGCCGCCCCAAGCGAAAGTGAACAAGCCGCCGCACATCGTCGAGAAGCTGGACATGAAGGGCCGCATGGAGTCCGGCCTGCCGCAGAAGCTTGGTCGGGAGCCGACGGAGGAGGACGTCCGGGTGATGACCAAGTGGTTCTTCTCCAAGATGTTGACCTACCCGGATCACCGCTTACGGGAGTTCCTCGACCCGCGATATCTGAAGAAGCACGGGCTGACCGACCACGAGATCGCGTTCGAGGTCACGGGTCACGGGGGCATTCGGAGCATTGAGGTGGCCGACGACAACAGGACCGTACTCTGCACCATGCTGACAGTCAAAGACTCGAAGGAGGTCCGAGAAATCTTCGTCATCCGGTGGGTCATCCACGAAGGCTGCCTGTACGTCTCGCCGGAAAAAGCACCCGACCCAAAGACGGGCATCTTCACACCCTGGATTCTTCGGACCAAGCCGTAAAGCCGGGCCTCAGTTCGCTTTTTCAGGCGTGACCCCGCCGGGGACAACGAGCACGATGCAGTGCTGCCAACCGTCGGAAGTGACACCGGTTCGTCCCCGCCTTGAGCAAATCGGCCAACTCAACAAGGCGGGCATCAAGGACATCGAGAAGCACTTCAAAACGAAGACCGTCCGCGTTACCGGGACAATTTCAAAGCATGAGTATCGTGGCAAAGGGACACCTTCAGAAGTCGAGATCGTCATCGATGACCTGAGCCGGCTTAAGGTGGTCGATTGACGGAAACGCCCTGCAAAAAACGGTAATGTTTGGCCCAAATGTGGCGACGGGTGTTTCCGGATCTTAACCGACGTAGACGCCGCCGTGTCGTCGATCCCGAAGAAGTCGGCTATCTGGTGCAGTGTTCGTCCTCGGCCCCGTTCGCCGTTACCACTCGGGCACTGCCTGCACCGCCGATGCCGACCTGGTTGCTCGGTCGGGTGGGCTGCGTGTTTACAGTTGTCGGAATCGTCGTCAGGGTTGTGTTTGTCGGGGGCCCAGGAGAAACACGGACCACGGGAAGCCCCAGCGGTGACGGCAAGTGGCCGTCAACTGGATGCCCGCGAGAGACAGGCCGGGTGGGGTGACGGAGAGGCTCGTAGTACCGTCTAAATATCATATAAGTTGCTAGACATTTGTATCAAACGGCCAGTGGACGTTGCCAGAAGGCTTGGCACTGGCTGGATTCGCTGCGGTACAACGCTCGCACGGAGCAGACGGCATGGGCGGCGGCCTCGCTCCAACGCATGCCGGCGCCTTTCATCCGACTGACACCACCGGTCTGCAGGCGCTCTCGATGGGCCCGATGCCGATGAACCAACCATTCGCGTCGTAGGTCGGGTAGTCCATCCGCTGGTGTTAATTGCGGAAGTACATCAGCACTTGCTCACGCACCTGAAACGGAACGCTTACTCCTTGAACTCGCCCTTCGCCGGCTTGCCGACCATTTCGCCGAGAACGGTGCCCGCGAAGTCGGCGACGTTGCCCAGTCCGGGGTCGGTACCGACAAATTTCGTTGCCTTAGGTGCCGATCACGGTGCCGTCTTCCGTGTCGCCCCGCTCGGTGGCCGCGAGGGGTCCCACCACACTGCCGGCGTCTTGATCCGATTCCAGCACCTTGGCAAGGCCCCAATCCATGATCTGGACTTCGCCGAAACTACCGACCATGACGTTGGCCGATTTCAAGTCTCGGTGGATCACGCCCTTGCTGTGAGCGTAGGCGAGCGTCTGGCAGATTTGCTCGAAGACCTTGAGAAACCGCGGTCGGTCGTGGGTGGGATTTGCGCGATCGGCGAGCAACACCGCAAGCGTTCGGCCACGGACTAACCGCATTGTGAAATACGGCCGTTGACCGGGAAACTCCCCGAGTTCGTAGACTGGCACCACTCCCGGGTGTTAAATCTGCCCGTGGATGAGCGACTCTTCGCGAAAGCGCCGCCGCATTACGGTATCGCCGAGGTGGTCGGCCTGAAGTAACTTCATCGCCAGTTCACGATTCAACGCCGGATCGTGGGCCGAAACCACTTCCCCCATGCCCCCTCGGCCCAACTCGTGGCCCACCTTGTAACGCGAGCGGGTATCCAAATCCGTCCCGAGGTTCGGGGCTTCTTCACGACCATCCAGCGTGAAAGCATGCGTCGGTTCCATCGCGGCCTCGTTTCGGATGTTCCTCAGAAACACTGCGAAGGACTTGACAGGAGCCTCGTGCTTCTCAGGAACGCGAAGCCGCGAGCGGCTGGGGCTTACTTCTTCGCTTCAGCCTCTTTCACAAGCTCTTCAATCCTGGCTGTCAACGTCCGGGGGTTCGACATCTTGTAGCGGATCACGCCTTTCGCATCGATCACGAACACGCTCGGGTATTTTTGAATGCGATACGCATCGGCGGCATCGGCGTCGTCCTTGCTCCACCATTGCGGCCAGTTCAGGTTCCGTTCTTCGACGAACCGTTTGCCGATGGCCTTGTTTTCATCGAGGTTGATTCCCACGAACACGAAGGGTCGGCCTTCCATCGACTTCACGATTTCGCGGTTCATCGGGATCATCGCGAGACAGGGTGGGCAGGTCGTTTTCCAGAAGTCGAGGACAACGACTTTGCCGCGGTAGCTGCTGAGTTTGGTTTTCGAGCCGTCGAAGCCGAGGCCTTCGAAATCCGGGGCGACTTTGCCAAGGCCCAGGTTTTGCAAGCTGTACAACTCTTCCTTGACGGCCTTGGCCATCGTCACTTTTTCGCCGAGTTTCATTTCGCCGTTCGTCTCGGCAGCCAGGGCATAGTAGCCTTCCGCGATCTTGGCAGCTTTTTGAGAAACCTCGGCGACATCGGTCGATTCCGATTGCTCGGCGTAATTGCGGCCAATCACGAAGTACGAAAAGGCCTGGTTTTCCTTATCGGGCGATCGTTTGGCAACTTCTTTGAGGAAGTGCAATGTATGTTCGCCATACTCCGAGGCCGTGGCGATGGCACTCCTCACACGTTTGTCGGCGATGTTGTTCTTGAGAATCTGCTCCCCGGCAGCGGTGATCTGCTCGGCGGTGCCGGAGGCGAACACGAAGAATGCTGCATCGGCCGCGGGTTCATCAGTCGGCAAGTCCTTGAAGAGCTTGACCGCGTCGTCCAGGAGCGCCTTCATTTTCGTGATGTAGGCTTTCTCAAGCAACTCCGCTTCGCGGTTGGATGTCACGGTCTCAAGCTTCGTTTCAAATAGAATGCTCGCTTTTTTCGCATCGTCCTTGATCGTTTTGATCGCCGCGGCACGATCCGCGGACGGCGGATTATCCGCGGCCATCAGCGAAGCTGTGAAGAGGATCGTTGCTAACAGCCCGAGCAGGTTTCGCATGACACGGTTCCAGGCGATATTGAGGAATTCACACGTGGTGGGAATGGTAATTCTAACTTGTTAGACGCCCCGTGGCCCAGATCGATTCACTCCGGCAGTGGCCGGCCTTTGGTTTCTGGGGCGAAGTAAATCAACACAAGCCCTACAACGTAAATTCCTGCTGCAATCGAGCAGGCTTTCGCATAATCGTTATCGAATGCGACAAGGAGGTTTCCCATTTGCAGGGCCCCAACCGCGGCAAGAATTCGACCAAAATTGAAGCCGAAGCCCTGCCCCGTTGCTCGGACGGACGTGCGGAAAAGTTCTGGCAAATAGAGTGGTAACCAACCGTAGAACGCGGCGGTGATGAACCCGACGAGCCCGGCCGAGGCGACGAACTCCCAGCCGTACGATTTGTTCAACAGATAGAACCCCATCAACGTACCGCACGAAAGCACGCAAAGTGCGGCATAAACAGGTCGTCGGCCCAATCGCCCTCCGAGCACGGCCCCGACGAGACACCCGGCCGCGGCTCCGAGCGACGACGCGATCTGGCAGAGGGCCTTTGCGTCTTTGCGAACCAAGTCGTCTTTGGGAAGGTGCTCCACAAGAACATCGACCCAGTTGTACATCCACATCACACCGGCCCAGGTGGCGAGCAATGGGACACCACTAAGACCGGCAGCCAGAAGCATTCGGCCAAGTGTGCGCGATCGCTCCGCAGGGCTCACGGTGGCCCGGCTCAGATACTGGCGAGCGGGGTAGAGGTAGCCCGCGGTAACGATCAGTAAAGCGACGATCGTGACCGGAACGGCAATAAATAGGCTCAGGTTCAACGCCCAGACGGCAATCATGCCAGAGGCCGCGACGGCCCCGACGAGCACGGCCAGCAAGTCCTGACCGGACCAGTGCGATGCTCCACCGGCGGCTTTCTCCTTGACCCATTTCTCGGACTCAGGCACGAAAAAGCGGATGAAGAGCGTGAGCACCGCAGGGACGGCGCCGACGAGCATCAGCAGACGCCAGTTGCCGTTGGCCGTGAGTTGCGTTGTCCAGTCGTCGGGGATCCCGATGGAGGCAAGCCATTGGGGAAGTTCGGTGCCGATGCGGTTGAGGCCGATGACCGCCGAGCCGATAATGAAGTACCCAAGATTTCCGAACGCCCCGATCCACCCTGCGAGCCAGGCGCGGGGCCGATTCGCCCACAATTCCATGACGAGGGCGACGCCGAGGGCCCACTCGCCCCCCATGCCGAGAGCCCCGGCGAAGCGCAAGCCGGCGAGTTGCCAGGGGTCGCCAACGAAGGCACAAAGCCCACTGCATCCGGCGTAAACAATGACACTGAGGGTGAGGGCTTTCACGCGACCGATTTTGTCTCCGAGCCAGCCGAAGAGGACACCACCGGTTGCAGCCCCGACCAGGAAACCCGCTGTGATGACGCCAAACCAGCGGCCGACTTCGGATTCGAGGTCCTTCTCAATTCGCGGCATCGCAGCCGAGCCGGTAATCGCCGCCTCGGCCTCGGCCCGTTCACGCGTGTGTAAAAGTTCTCGAAGGGCAGGACGGGCCACGACGGGAAAGAGCCCCATCTCCAGGCCGTCGAACATCCAGCCGAGCAGAGCGGCGATCAAGGCGAGCCAGCGGCCCGCGGCGGAGACGGTCTTCGGTGCGGTCATCAGTCCCTCGAAACGTCGTGGGTCCAGCAACGCGACTCGTTCCCAAACTCTTAGTTTGGGAACGAGTCGCGTTGCTCACACCAAAATCTCTTTCACCACCCGCGCCTTCTCAACCCCTGTCAACTTCGCGTCCAACCCCTGGAATTTCGCACTTAACTTTTCGTGTTCGATACCCATCAGGTGCAGGATTGTGGCGTGGAGGTCGCGGACCTGGACGGGGTCTTTAACGACGTTGTACGAGTAGTCGTCGGTTTCGCCGAAGCTGGTGCCGCCTTTGATGCCGCCACCGGCGAGCCAGACGGTGAAGCACTTGGGATGGTGGTCCCGGCCGTAGTCCGTGGCGGTGAGGGCCCCCTGGCTGTAAACGGTGCGGCCGAATTCGCCGCCCCAGACGACGAGGGTTTCGTCGAGCAGGCCACGGGATTCGAGGTCGGCCAGGAGCGCGGCCGTGGGTTGGTCGGTGTCTTTGCACTGGCCGCGGAGCGCGGGTGGTAGGCCGCCGTGGTGGTCCCAGCCCATGTGGAAGAGTTGGACAAAGCGGACGCCGCGTTCGGACAACCGGCGAGCGAGCAGGCAGTTGTAGGCGTAGCTGCCGGGGCGTTTCACGTCGGGGCCGTAGGCTTCGAGCGTTTTGGCGGATTCCTTGGACATGTCGGTGAGTTCCGGAACGCTCGCCTGCATGCGGAAGGCCATTTCGTACTGGGCGATTCGCGTGGCAATTTCGGGGTCACCGGTGGTGCCGAGTTTGAGTTTGTTCAGTTCGCCGAGTTCGTCCAGCATGTCCCGGCGAGTGCCGCGGTCGATGCCGGGCGGGTTCGAGAGGTACAGCACCGGGTCGCCCTGGTTGCGGAACTTCACGCCTTGGTGCCGCGTGGGCAGGAAGCCGCTGCCCCAGAGGCGGTCGTAGAGCGGTTGGTCGTCGGGGCGACCGGAGCCCTTGGAGGTCATGACGACGTAGGCGGGGAGGTCCTGGTTTTCGCTGCCGAGGCCGTAGGCGAGCCACGAACCGATGCTTGGACGCCCGGCCAGTTCCTGGCCGGTTTGAAAGAACGTGATCGCGGGGTCGTGGTTGATCGCGTTGGTTTGCATGGACTTTATGAACGCGATTTTGTCAGCCCACTTCGCCGTATGCGGGAGGATCTCGCAGAACCACTGCCCGCTTTGGCCGTGTTTGGCAAACTTGAACCCGGACGGAGCGACTGGAAACTTGGACTGTCCCGCCGTCATCCCGGTGAGGCGTTGGCCCCTGCGGATGGACGCGGGAAGGTCCTGGCCGCGGAACTTCTCCAACTCCGGTTTGTAATCAAAGAGGTCCATCTGCGACGGAGCGCCGGACTGAAACAGGTAGATAATCCGCTTCGCCTTCGGGGCGTGTTGCGGGAAGCCGGGGAGGCCGCCGAGGGATTTCTCGGCAGGGCTTGCTCCACGGGCCACGAGCGATCCGAGGGCGGCGAGTCCAAGTCCCGCGGCGGAGTTTTTCAGGAACGTTCGGCGATTCAATTGGTCTTGAAGCCGGAGCAACTGTTGAGGGGTCATGGTCGTGTCCGGGTTATTCGCGGGTGATGGTTTCGTCGAGGTTCAGTATGACGCTTGCGGTGACCGTGTAGGCAGCGAGTTCGACGGGGTCGATTGTTGCATCGGCCTTGGTTTCGCCGGGGGTGAGGAATTTCTTCGCAGACTCGGGGTTTGCCTTGAACGCCTCGAACCGCTTGGTCAAACCGGCTTTCAACACTTTCAATTCCGCTTCACTCGGCGATCGTGCGAGGGCCGACCGGAATGCAAACTCAATCCGCTCGGTTGGACTTTTGCCACCAAACTGAATCGCCTTCGTGGCCAATACCCGCGAAGCTTCCACGAATGTGATTTCATTCAACAACGCGAGAGCTTGCAACGGTGTATTTGTCCGTCCTCTTTTGACAGTGCAAACTTCTCGACCGGGAGCATCGAAGAGCAACATGCTCGGCGGGGCCGCGGTGCGTTTCCAGATCGTGTAGAGGCTTCGGCGATAAAGCCCCTCGCCAACGTCATGTTTGTAGTTCCGCAGGTTGCCGTAGAAATTGGTTTCATCCCACACGGCCGCGGGCATGTAAGGGCGAACGCTGGGGCCGCCGATTTTCTCGACGAGCAGTCCGCTGAGTGACAACGCGTTGTCCCGCACGAGTTCCGCGGGAAGTCGGAATCGCGATTGGCGAGCCAGCAAGCGGTTGTCCGGATCTTTGGACTGGAGTTCCGAACTGATATTGGACACCTGTCGGTACGTCGCGGACATGACGATGGTTTTCTGAATCGCCTTCATGTCCCATCCGAGTCGAACGAACTCCGTGGCTAACCAGTCCAACAATTCGGGGTGTGTTGGCGGTTCGCCCTGGATCCCAAAGTTCTCGGATGATCGGACCAGTCCAGCCCCGAAGAACTTGTCCCACATTCGGTTCGCCGCGACGCGACTCGTCAACGGGTTCTCCGGCGAAGCGATCCAACGAGCGAGTCCAAGCCGATTGTTGGACTCCCCCTTCGGCATCGGCGGCAACGCCGCGGGCACCCCGGCCGAAACCTTGTCCCCCTTCTTGTCGTACTGCCCGCGAAGCAGCACGAATGCATCGCGTGGTTTCGCCATCTCCTCCATCACCATCACGGTTGGCAGCTTCGTTTCAAAGTCTGCGAGGGCTTTCTTTGCCGCATCGAGTTCCCGGTCAGCGGCTGTCACCGTACCGGCGTGATTCGCCCGGAAATATGCCAGCACCTCTTGGGCCTGCTGAGGCGTCCGTTTCTCGGCAGGAATTGCAATCGCAGCCGCGACGGTGGGCGGGACACCTCCGCGCTCATGGGGAGACGAGGCATCACTTACTCCAACACGGAACCGACCGGGGTGGTGGTTCGCATATTGCCCACCAAAGGCGAGTGTGATGGTCACCTTCGTCGTTTTGCCTAACGGAATTGGCTTCTCGAATGCGAACACCGCGTCGTGAGCTTGCCCAACTTTTGGATGGATCGCCCACCCGGTCTCCGGGTTGTCATCAATCGCCTGGGCAACGGAATAATTATCCTGGTTGAAACTCGCGGATGAGGTCGCCAGCTTCACTGGTTTGCCGTCGATTAGCACTTTGACGTCGGTAAGTACAATGTTCCCATTCACGGACCGACCGGGACCTTTCCCCGCGAGTTTGTCATCCGGGAACATCTCAAATCGCACTGCGGAAAGCACCTTCAAATCCGTTGTTAAGTTGACGGTGAACGTCTCACTCGCCGGGTTCGGCCCGCTCGCCTGGACTGAGTTATCCTGCTTAATATCGAGTTTCGTTTTTCCAGCGGATGTCACGTCTATTGGTTTCGGTGTCAGCCAGTTTGGTCCAAGCTTCTTGACGTCCAGCGTCTTCTCCCATGCCGCAAGTTGCGCGGGCAATTCCGCATCTGCTGCCTTCGTTTTCGCAATCGCCGCCTCAATTGTGGTTTTCAAACGTGCTAGCGTTGCCTCGTCTTCGGTTCGCGGAACCTTGATAATCGGCGGCGTGTTCACTGGCCCCTCGGACCCGATTCCGGACTCCGGCGTGTTGTTGAAAAACGCGAACGCCTGATAAAACTCCTTCTGCGTGATCGGGTCATACTTGTGATCGTGACAGCGGCAACAACCCATCGTTAGACCGAGCCACACGGAAAATGTGGTATCGACACGATCCACGATGGTCTCGATCCGCCACTCTTCGGCAATGATTCCACCTTCGGTGTTGATACGGTGATTCCGGTTAAACCCCGTCGCCAACTTTTGCGATGACGTGGCATTTGGCAGCATGTCCCCGGCGAGTTGTTCAATGGTGAATTGGTCGAAGGGTTTGTTCGAGTTGTAAGCGTCGATCACCCAGTCACGCCATCGCCACATGAAGCGTTCGAAGTCTGCTTGATAGCCGTTCGAGTCGGCATAGCGTGCCCCATCGAGCCACTGCATCGCCATGCGTTCGCCGTAATGCGGTGAAGCCAGCAACCGGTCGACGACCTTTTCGTAAGCGTTCGGGGAATCATCTTTCATGAACGCGGCGACTTCCGCGGGCGTCGGCGGCAACCCCGTGATGTCCAGCGACAATCGCCGAATCAGGGTTGCTCGATCCGCCTCGGAGGAAGGTTTTAACCCTTCGCGTTGGAGCCTGTCCAACACGAACGCATCAATCGAATTCCGCACCCCCACGTTCTTCAACGCGGGGACCACCTGCGTTTTCGGCGGAAGGAACGACCAGTGGGCCGACCAGTTCGCCCCTTGCTCCACCCATGTTTTGAGCGTGGCAATTTGAGCCGGTGTCAGCTTCTTGCCACTTTTGACGGGTGGCATCGCATCGCCAGGTTCCGTCGCCGTGATCCGCTTCAACAAATCGCTTTCGCCTGGTTTTCGCGATAGCAATGTCTTGTCCGCAAACAGGCCCTCGCGTGTATCGAGACGTAGTTCCGCCTTCCGCGTCTTCTCGTCTGGCCCGTGGCAGGCGAAACAATTGTCCGCCAAGATCGGTCGGACATCGCGGTTAAAGTCGACGGACTCCGCCGCGAACGCGGGGCTGGCGAGAAGGAGCAGAGTGAGGGATCGCTTGAACATACCGGAGGTGCCTGCGGGGGTGAGCGATTCGTGTGCTTTATGGATACCACCACGGCTCGTGATCCGCAAGCAGTCGATCATTTCGTGTCGCAAGAGTATTTGCGGGTCGACACGATACGAGGAGTTAAAAGGAGCGATCATAATGGCCGAAGCAGCAATCGAACCCATCGGGTGGGAGAGGGCTCTCATGGCCGCCGAAAAGGTAAAAGAGCGTTTACGCCGGGCCACGAGAGCGCTTGATGCCGCGGGGATTCGCTACGCTGTGGTCGGCGGCAACGCGGTCGCCGAGTGGGTGGCACGCGCGGATGAGGGTGCCGTCCGCAACACGCGCGACGTCAATATTCTCGTTCAGCGGGCCGACCTCCCCGCAGTTCAAGCTGCCCTCGAAGGTGTGGGGTTCATTTACCATCACTTGATGGACATCGATACTTTCATCGACGGTCCTCAAGGACGCCCAAGCGAAGGCGTTCACCTTCTTTTTGAAGGTGAAAAAGTCCGCAAAGATCTCGAACACATTTTGTCCACTCTCGACGAATCGGAACGCGCCGCGGAGTTTCAGGTGGCCAGTCTCGAAGCGGTCATGCGGATGAAGTTGATTGCCTGGCGAGACAAGGACCGCACGCACATTCGCGACATTATCGGCGTCGGTCTTGTTGACGCGACCTGGCCCTCCCGCTTCCCTGCTCCGCTCGGCGAGCGATTGCAGCAATTGCTCGATGACCCGAATGGGTGAGGAATTCCGATTGGCACGAGACACGGTAAGAATGACCCACGTGCCGACGAAAGCCTACGTTCCGTGTGTGTTATATACTTCACGCAGTTGAAACTGAGGTAAACCTAGAATTGCATTTTTTAGGCGAGCGGGGGACGTAAGTCCCCTGATGTAGTGCAGCATCAGGGGACTTACGTCCCCCGCTCGCCAGAACACGACTTTGCGATGCAACAGTTGCGAAGAGCAATTTTCGCCGTGTGAGGTATATCCTTTATCAGGATCACGTTCATTAGGAATCCTTCCTCGCCAATCGCATTTATCCTCCACACCCTGGCCCCGCACTGACCGCCTCCGCCATTACTTTCAATTGAATCACGCTACGATCTTGTTCCTTCTCCAAGTACGCCCGACCCTTTTTGACGTTGATATGATCCCACGGCAACCGCTCGCCGATCGGGCGTTGGCGTTGCGAGTAAAATGCCACATCGATGCCAAGGTCCGCGAACGTTTTCCACCACAGGTCAGGCTTGAAGCACTCATCCCACGAATCGAGCCGGGCTCCGCGGCGCCAGGCTTCGTAAAGGCCCGGGGAGACCCGCCGATCCCCGCGCGTGAGAATGCCCTCGAGCAAGCTGGTCTCGATGTTGTGTTGTCGGATTTTCACACTGCGGTGGTGCTTCTGCCGATGCAGATAATCGCCCGCCCAGCGGAAGTACTCGCGGGTTTGCATGCCATTCCACTGATAGGGCGTATGCGGCTTCGGTACGAAGTTCGAGACCGATGCCGTCACGTCCTTGTACCGTCCCGTCGCCTGTTTACTGATTTCCGCGATCCGCTCGGCCATCTCCACGATCCCATCCAGGTCCACCGTCCGCTCCCCGGGAAGCCCAATGAGGAAGTAGAGTTTGACCTTCTGCCAGCCATGTTTGAAGGCTTCATAACACCCTTCATACAGGTCATCATTCTTGATCTTCTTTCGAATTTGCTCGCGCATATCATCGCGAGCAACTTCGGGGGCAAGTGTTAGCCCGGCCTTGCGAACGCCGGAAATCAATGCTGGCAACGTTCGCAATTGATGGTTGATCCGCAAACTCGGCAATGACACATTCACACCCAATGGGGTGAACACCTCATGCATTCGCTTCACGAGTTCCGCGAAGTGCGGGTAATCGCTACTCGAAAGCGATAGCAAGCTGATCTCGTTCGTCCCGGTATTGCGGTAACTTTCGAGGGCCGATTGCACGATGGTTTCGACCGAGCGCATCCGCAGAGGCCGCTTGATCGTGGTGCTCTGGCAGAATCGGCACTGGTGGGGGCAACCCCGCATGATCTCGATGGCAATCCGGTCGTGCGGCGTTTGAACGAAGGGCACCACGGGCCGCGTCGGCAGCGGAAACGAGTCGAAATCCTTGGAAATCACGCAAGAATTGATTTCCACGGGAACATCGCTCCGAGTGCGGTTCACCGCGGCGATCGTGCCATCGGCATGATACTCCGGTTCGTAAAACACTGGAGCGTACGCCCAACTCGTTTGGGCAACGACGATGGCGATCATTTCCAAACGTCGACGATAGGAGAAGTCGCCATCGCGGATTGCCCGCTCTTTCAACGTCACCCATTGATCCATGACCCACGGCAACGATTCTTCACCGTCGCCGATGATAAACAGATCGACGAACGGCGCGAGCAATTCCGGGTTCTGAGCCCCTGGCCCCCCCGCGATCACGAGCGGATGATGAACGCCCCGGTCACTCGAAAAGTGCGGCACGCCCCCGAGGTCGAGCATCGTGAGGACGTTCGTGTAACTCACTTCGTACTGCAAGCTGAAGCCGAGCAGGTCGAACTCTTTCAGCGGTGTGAACGTCTCCAAGCTATACAGCGGTAATCGCTCGCCTCGAATCAGTTTCTCGAAGTCGAGCCACGGCGTGAACGCCCGCTCGCACGCCCACTGGGGGTCGCTATTCATGATCGAGTAGAGAACTTGCATGCCGTGATGGCTCATGCCGAGCCCGTACGTATCCGGAAAGCACAGGCAGAGTTTCCCACGCACCTGGCGGTGATCCTTCACCACGGAATTGAGTTCCCCTCCCGAGTACTGGGCCGGAGTCTTCACCCGCGGCAACACTCGCATCACCGAATCGCGGACCGTACGATTGAGCATTTCAAATCATCTCGAAGGAACTTCGGAACAGAGATTATCGCAGATTCCCGTGAAAGAGGAAGGAGAGAGAACGAACCCCGCAAACGCGCGTCATTGCAAGGCGACAGAAACCCCTTCCTTTCCCCCCCGAACTGTGCGACGATAATTATCCTGCCAAATTGTCTTCCTTTCCCCGAGTCCCTCCATGCGAAGTCTCCTCGTTTCCCTTGCGGTGCTTTTATGGGCGTCGCTTGCCACGGCGGCCGAGCCGGTGATCCAGTCCTCGAAGAACGGCAACTGGTCCGAGCCGACGACCTGGCAAGGGGGCAAAGTGCCCGCGGGCGGGGATCGCGTGTTGATTCGCAGTGGGCATCGCGTCGTCTTCGATGGGACCTCGAACGGCGTGATCCGCGGCATTTCGATTTCGGGTTCTCTGGTCTTCGCGACCAACGCGACCACCAAACTCGACGTCGGCCTCATCAAGGTGCAAGCGGGCGATGAGTACTCCGAAGAAGGCTTCGATTGCGACGGGCACCTGGACCCGCCGAAACCCGGTTTGCCAAAACCGCGGCTCGAAGTCGGAACGCAAGAGGCCCCGATTGACTCGGATAAAACGGCCACGATTCGTTTGCATTACATCGAAGGGATGAACAAAGATTCTTGCCCCGCGATCGTCTGTTGCGGTGGTCACATGGAGTTTCATGGCAAACGGATGACCCGCAGTTGGGCCAAGCTGGGGACAAGTACCAAGGTCGGTGACACCGCGGTGACACTGGCCGAGCCAGTCGCGGGTTGGGCCATCGGCGACCGACTCATCGTGACGGGCACGCAACTCCACGGCGACAAGAAGACCGAATCGGTGACCGAAGAACGCACGATCAAGGCCTTCGATGGCGACAAGTTCATCCTCGATCGAGCCCTGGAAATGCCACACCTCGGCGACGGCAATTTCCGGGCGGAAGTGGCGAACCTCTCACGCAACCTCATTGTGGAATCCGCCCAGCCCGAGGGCAACCGCGGGCACACGATGTACCATCGCGGTTCGTCGGGCTCGATCCGCTTCGCCGAGTTTCGCCACCTCGGGAAAAAGAACGTGCTTGGCCGCTACGCGATGCACTTTCACCTCGCCAAAGACACCATGCGCGGCAGCGCCGTCGAAGGCAATTCCATCTGGGATAGCCACAATCGCTGGGTCACCGTGCACGGTACCGATTACCTGATTGTGCGGGACAACGTCGGCTATCAAAGCGTGGGCCACGGCTTCTTCCTCGAAGACGGCACCGAGGTGTACAACGTCTTCGACCGCAACCTCGCCGTCGGGGCCGAACGCGGCAAGCGATTGCCGAAGCAAGTCCTTTCATTCGATGCCAACGATGGAGCCGGGTTCTGGTGGGCGAACAGCCTGAATACATTCACTCGCAACATCGCCGCGGAGTGCGATCAATACGGGTTCCGGTTCGAAGCGACACCGTCGAGTTCGAAGAAACTTGTGATGGCGATCAGACAGCCCGATGGCACGAAGAAAGACGTGGATATCCGCACCCTGCCCTTCGTCAAATTCGAAGATAACGAAGTCCACACTAGCGTCGGCCTTTACGGCGTGAACCTGGGCGAAGGCGTCAACCGCGTTGGCCCGGACGCCCAGCACCCGTTCGTGGTGAAGAACATGAAAATCTGGGACGTTCACTACGGCTTCCGCCCCCAGGTGCCGAATCTGCATGTCGAAAACCTGACGATCCACAAGGTGGCTTACGGCGTCTATCACCCGAACTTCGATAACCACTATTACAAAAATGTTTCGATTGCCTACACGAACACCGAACCGTTCAACCGCGGCCACGACGACCTCAGCGTGCAACACGGTATCCTCGCCGTCGACGGCCTCACCTTCGACGGCATCCGATCCGGCGGGATGCCGCTCATCCAAATCAGCGACGACAACCCGACCGGCAACGCGGTGAGCCACTTCCGCAATGTGAAGGTCACGAACTGGATTGACACCAGCAAGTCGAAAGCGATCGCCAACCTGGGTGGTGGTCCGCGGCCACAACCGAAGTCCGAGAAGGGCGTGCCGATTTACATTCACGATTGGTTCGGCTCGGGCAAACATGCCGAGGTCGCGAGTGTGAAAAGTGCGGAGTACAAGGCCGACACCAAGGCGTTTCAAAGCGTCAAGGACCTGACGGGCGACGAATCGCGGGCTCGCGAGGTGAGCAACATCGCATTCCCAATAGCACCGAAAGCCATCGACGATCTTCCGCCGACGACCGTAATCACGCGGGTGAGCATCTCGAAGGATGGCCAGGTCAGCATCCGCGGTACTTCGGCCGACAATGGCAAGGTGACGAAAGTGACCGTGAACGGCAAACCCGTGAAGCCGATGGCATCGAACTTCGCCGATTGGGAAATCGTGATCGAGAAACCCGCGAAGGCTGAGCTAGTGCTGGAAGCCAAGGCCGAGGACGACGCGGGGAATGTGGAGAAGACGCCTGCCATGGTTGTGGTGCCGTGATAAGTTCATCGTTGAGCCTCGTTTCGTAGAAACGGGTAGGAGCGCTCCCGCCCGTTTCTACGAAAGGGGGCTCAACGGCGCTAACGAGTCGGCGCAATGTCCAAAAAGTTCTTCAAAATCTTCGGCCCCTCGACGGTCAAAAAGCTCTCCGGGTGAAACTGCACCCCGTGCAACGGCCACGTCTTGTGCCGAACGCCCATGATTTCCCCCTCGGCCGTCCACGCACTCACCTCGAAGTCCGGGTTCGTCCACGTCTCCTTGCGGATCACCAACGAGTGATACCGCGTGGCGTCGAACGGATCGGAAAGCCCCGCGAACACGCCGCGGCCATCGTGGTAGATCGGTGAGACTTTGCCGTGCATGATCCGGGTGTTGCGAATCACTTCGCCGCCGAAGGTGTGGCCGATGCACTGGTGCCCAAGGCAAACGCCAAAGATCGGAATTCGCTCGGCAAACCGCTTAAGCACATCGTTCGAAATCCCCGCCTCCTTCGGCGTACACGGTCCCGGCGAGATGATGATGTGCGTCGGTTGCCACGCCTCAATCTGCTCGAGCGTGATCTTGTCGTTGCGGTGCACTTCCATCGGCAGCTTCCGGTCGATCTCGCCGAACCGCTGGACGAGGTTGTAGGTGAACGAGTCGTAGTTGTCGATGAGCAGGATCATGGGGTTA
>Ga0105047_10009243_pt1 | contig 16267 bp, 14 predicted proteins | sample MAT04_FD_78384 | JGI IMG/M metagenome (GOLD analysis project Ga0105047, IMG submission 78384) | Freshwater microbial communities from Lake Fryxell liftoff mats and glacier meltwater in Antarctica - MAT-04 (megahit assembly) | ecosystem: Environmental > Aquatic > Freshwater > Ice > Liftoff...
CGCGCACTCCGTTCCCGTCCGTGGCGCGACCCAACACGCCGGAATTGCCGGAGCCTTTGCTGGTGGACTCGATGCCGTTGCCGGTGCCGATGGGGCTGTGGTCGACGATGAGGACGGCATGCGTCTTGTCTGCATCGGACCGAAACGCGGTCTGGGTGCCCAGGTTGTTGGCACCGAGCACCACGTAGTCGCCGTTCGCCACCTCGGCGTTGCCGCTGCTCACCGCCGCGACTGCCCCGCCTGCAGCTGCCGCGGCAGCAAGGCGCAGCAACGAACGCCGGGTCGCTCGCGGTGGGCTCGTGATCGCGTCGTCGATGCCTGCGGCGTCACGAATGTGGTCGTGTGCAACGTTCTGTTTCATGAGGTGCGCCTCCTGTGCTGTGCGCGTCCTCACCTGTGCTCAAGGACACTGCGCGCCGTCGTCGCCGCTCACAATTGGGTGTTTGCCGAGGGTGGTGCCACGAAACTTGGCGCGACTGCTTGGCTGTCGCATGGCAACCTGGCGCGATGCCGATCGAGATCCGCCACACCAAACCCGATGAAGGCCGTGCGGCTGCCGACACGTTCCGGGCGGCGCTGCTATCGCCACTCTCCACCGATGCGGACTGGGCGAACCCGGTCATTGCCACCTCGTGGGCCGAGCAATTGTCAGTTTCGGGCTGGGACGGCGCCCAGTGCGTCGGTCATGCCGGCGCCTTCCCGCTCGCCACGGTCGTGCCCGGTGGTGCGGTCGTGCCCGCGGCCGGGGTCTCGCGCGTCGGCGTGCGCCAGACGCACACTCGCCGCGGTGTGCTCACCGGCCTGATGCAGCGGCTGCTGCGCGACAGTGCCGAGCAGGGCAAGGTGTTCGCCACCCTGCGCGCCAGCGAGGCAGTGATCTACAACCGGTTCGGCTTCGCGGTGGCCAACGACACGTGGTCGGTCGAGATTGACGTGCGCCGCCCGGCCCGGGTCGTTGCGCCGGTGGCGACCGGCAGCATTCGCATCCTCGACCGCCCAGAGACGCTGGCGACGATCATGGCGCTGCACGCTCGCATCGGCCTCGACCGCCCGGGCGCGGTCGTCCGGGCGGAATGGATGCACCAGCGCTACCTGGCCGATGCCCTCGAGCTGGGCAAGCCCACCTACGTGGTGGTGCATTCCGATGTGGATGGCGTCGACGATGGCTGGGCGCAATACACGGTCGATTGGCCCGACTCGTTCGCGCAAGCCACCGGCGGGCAATGCGAGATCAGCGAACTGTGGGGTGCCTCGCCGGCGGTCGAGTTGGCGCTGTGGCAGTTCATCTTCGGCCTCGACCTGGTCGATCGTGTTCGGGCCCTGCAGCGCCCCACCGACGACGCCGTCAAGTTCGGCCTCGACAACCAGCGGGCGTACCAGTCCAAGCAGCGCGACGACGAACAATGGCTGCGCCTCATCGACGTTGACGCCGCGCTGCGTGCGCGCACCTACAACCCTGGTGCGGGCGCCGTCACTGTGGCGGTCAGCGACCCGTTGTTCCCGGCCAACGACGGCACGTGGCGCATCTCGGCCGACGGTGCCGAGCGGGTCGACACCCCCGCCGATGCGGCGGCGCTGACGTCCGGTATCAGCGGCATCTCGGCCGCCTATCTCGGCGGCACCGCGTGGCACGACCTGCTGGTCGCCGGCCAAGTGCACGAGCAACGGCCGGGGGCCGTCGCCCTTGCCGATGTGTTGTTCGCCAGTCGCCCGCTGCCACGTTGCGGCTCGTTCTTCTGAGTTCGGGCGCGACCTCGGTCCCCCGTTGCGTGGTTGCGGCCGTAGCCTGCCAGCCGTGAGCCCGTCCGCCGCCCCGCCCTCACTCGCCGCGATCGCGATGCGGGTCGAGACCCGGCTGCGCGAGTTCCTCGAACCCGAGCATGCACGGTGGGCGGCGTTCGACCCGGAGCTGGCCGAGCCGGTGGCCGAGATCGGCCGGCTGGTGCTCGTCGGTGGCAAGCGATTGCGGCCAGCGTTCTGCCATTGGGGTTACGTCGCCGCCGGCGGCGACCCCGCAGACGAGATGGTTGCCAATGCCGGCGCCGCGTTCGAGCTGATGCACGCATTCGCGCTGTTCCACGACGACGTGATGGACGACGCCGCCAGTCGCCGCAACAGCCCCACCACGCACACGGTCTTCGCCCAGTACCACCGCGACCACGGCTGGGCCGGCGAGGCTCGCCGCTTCGGCGAGGGCATGGCCATCCTGGTCGGCGACCTCGCCTTCGTCTACAGCGACATGCTGATGGCCGACGCGGATCGCGATGCCTGGGCCATCTGGAACGAGCTGCGCATCGAGCTCAACGTCGGCCAGGTGCTCGACATCATGGGCGGCGTGCGCAACGAGCGCAGCCGTCACAAGGCCGAGCAGATCTGCCGCTACAAGAGCGGTAAATACACCATCGAACGCCCCCTGCACCTGGGCGCAGTGATGGCCGCGCCCGAGCGGTCTGCCGAGTTGCTACCGGCGCTCAGCGCTTACGGCCTGCCGCTGGGCGATGCGTTCCAGATGCGCGACGACGTGATGGGTGCCTTCGGCGACGCCGCCGTCACCGGTAAGCCGGTGGGTGGCGACCTGCGTGAGGGCAAGCCCACGCCGCTGATGGCCCGGGCCGTTGAGGCCGCAACGCCGCCGCAGGCCGAGGTGCTGGCAATGGTCGGTCGCTCGGATCTCGACGATGCTGCTGTCGCTCGCGTGCAGCAGATCATCATCGACACCGGTGCCCTGGCGGACCTGGAGGCAACCATCTCCCGCCTCACCGACGAGGCCGTCACCGCCATCGGCCGTGCGCCGGTCACGCTCGAGGCGCGCGACGAGCTGATTGCGCTCGCCACCTTCGTCAGCCAACGCTTCACCTGAGGCCGCCGCAGTTCGCCCTGTTGGGCCAGTTCAGGCCGTGGCGTAGAGGGCGAGCGCCTCGGCGAGCGTGCAGGTGAGCACGCCGACTTCGTCGACGACCGCCTTCAGCCATGGCGGGCGAACGATGGCGGCGACTGCGATGGGCTCGGCGAGGCCGCTGTGCTCGAGCGCCATGCGCACGAACAGCGCTGCGTAGTCCGGTGGCCGCAGGTCGCGTGACAGGTCGATGAGCGCGTTCGGGTCTGGGGCGCTGTAGGGCGGATCCACTCCGTAGAAGCTGCTGGAGGTGGGCCCGCTGGCACCGCCCCACAGGCTGGGCCCGTCGCACAACACCGCGCCGCGCACCAGTTGCGGCCGGGCGCCGGCGATCATCAGTGCCACATAGGCGCCCAACCCGCGGCCGACGACCGTGGCCGACCCGAGGTGGGCAAGCGCGATGTCGGCGTCGGCCAGGAGGGTCTCGGCGGAGTAGCCGCCGCCGTTGGGTACGGTGGATGCGCCATGCCCGGTGAAGTCGAGCCCGCACACCGGGCCATGCCAACTGTCGGTCCAGTCCGGCGCGACCGGAGGCGTCTGCTCGCCGAGGCCATGCAGCAGCAGCAGCGCCCGGCCCTGGCCGTCGCGTAACTGGTGCAGGGCCAGCTGGATCTTGTTGTGGGTGAGTTGCACCGTGCTCATCTGCCACGCTCCAGGAAGTCGAGGACCATCTCGGCGATCAGCGCCGGCTGCTCGATGTGCACGAAGTGACCAAGCTCGTGCATCACTTCCAGCCGGCCGCCCGTGGGCAGGAGCGGTTCGATCTGGTTGGGCACGGTGCCCCAGCCCATCGGTTCCTGTTGGCCGGCGAGCAGACCGAGAAACGGCATGCCCAGCCCGGGCAGGCGGGTGGCGGTCCATTCCGGGCGCCACGGGCCGAAGCCGCCGAAGCGCATCGAGGGGTCGAGCTTCCAGCGCCAGCCGTCGTCGTCGTGACGGGCGCCGACGGTGACCAGGTAGCGCAGCCACTCTATGGGTAGTCGCGGGTTCATCTTCGCCCGGCGCTGCGCCAGGTTGTCGAGGGTGCCCGACTTGCGCTCGGAGCTGTGCGTCGTGCGGCGGTGGTCGAGCCAGCCGGCGATGTCGCTGCTCATCATGCGGGTGCGTTCGTGCTCGGCGATGTCGCTCATCGGCCGCTTGGACGGCAAGCCGTCGAGGTTGATGAGATGACTGAACCGAAACGGCTGCGCGTCGGCCAGTTGGATCATCAGCGCGCCGCCCTTGCTGTGGCCGACCACGGGTGCGGGTGCCGATGTGAAGTGGCTCATCACGCCGATCGCGTCGCGGATGTCGGCGTCCCAGCCGTAGAGCGCCGCGTGCTCGCTGTCGCCGTGGCCGCGCTGGTCCCAGGCGATCACCCGCCAGCCAGCGCTGGCCATGCGGGGCGCGAACTCGTCGTACGTGCGTGCGAAGTCGAAGCCGCCGTGCACCAGGAAGAGCGGGCTGGCCTGTTCGTCGCCCCACTCGTGGACTGCGATGCGCACGCCGCCGATGAGTAGGTCGTGGTCGCGTGCCGGGGCCTGTGCACCCGGGAACTGCACCGTTGTCATTCCTGGAGGCTACGCCGGGGGGTGGAAACCGGCCGAACCGGCCTACGCTCGCAACGTGCAACGGGCCCGGCTCTGCATCCTGGCGGCGGTGGCCATCGCCCTTCCCCTGGTGGCTGGCGCATGCGGCGACGACAGTTCGTCGGGCGGCACGCTGCCCCCGCTGATCACCACCACCACCAGCACAACCATCGACGTCACCACCACGACGACGCCCGAGTTCTACGAAATCCAGTCGGGCGACACGCTCGACAAGATCGCGACGAAATTCGGCGTCAGCCGCGACGCGCTGATCGCGATCAATGGCATCACCGACCCTGACCACATCGAGGTCGGCCAGCGTCTGCAGATCCCGCCGCTCGATGCGGCCGTGGTCACCACCACGCTGGGCTGATCCACCGTCCGGTGTCGGCGAATACACCAGGTACTTTGGTCCCTAACTATCGCCGAAGGGCATTTGTTACAATTCCCGTCATGAGCTTCTGGCCGACGAAAGAGCACTGGAGTGTCGACATTCCGGTGCGCACCGAGCACTACCTCTGCCCCTCGATGGTGGCCGAGGGTTTCGTGTTGCTGACCCCGTTCGACGGTGAAATCCCCCAGCAGGAATGGGAAGACCTCGAATACATGGACTGGAAGAGCGGCGGCGACACCAACTTCGCACCCCTGGCCTCGGCCGATGGCGAGCTGGACTGCCGTGGCTTCTGGGACAAGGGCAAGACCGACAAGGACGCGCTCTGGACCTCCAATGCGGCCAAGGCGCCCACGCTGCAGGGCTACGTCGACGGCATCGGCGCCAACTTCGGCCGCGTGCGCATCATCAAGCTCGAGCCGCAGGATCGTGAGCAGGCGTTGAAGAGTTTCCACCGCGACGACAACAATCGCTTCAACCCCGCCGGTGAAGGCTGGGTGCTGCGTACGTGGATCGAGCTCACCGACAACCCCGACAGCTACATGCTGCTGATGGATCTCGACGACGAGCGGTTGCCCGTACCCGGCACCGAGCGCCGCGTGCCGCTCACCCGTGGTTCGCGCTTCGTGGTGGACACTCAGCGCCTGTGGCACGTGGTCGTGCACAACGGCACCCAGCCTCGCTACGCGCTCATCACCAGCGTCGAGTCCACCCCTGCCTTGGAGGACTGGATCCACAGCCAGGTGCCTGCGCTCGTCTGAGGTCGTAGACCTGGACAGGAATCGTCCCGATTTCCGAGACGATTCCTGTCCAGGAGTGCGAATGGGACGAATCCTGTCCAGAAACCGACGGGTCGGGCTTGGCGGTGGAGTCAGTTGGGGGTGCGGTGAGCGGCGGCGAGGTGGGCGACGTCGTCCATGATGCGCGCCATCTGGAAGTCCTTGGGCGTGTAGACCCTGGCGACGCCGGCATCGGCGAGTCGCTGGCGGTCGTCCTCGGGGATGATGCCGCCGACGACCACGGGGGCGTCCACGCCCTCGGCGCGCAACATCTCCACGATCAGCGGCACCAGCGACAGGTGCGAGCCGGACAGGATGGACAGACCAATGACGTCGGGGTCCTCGTCGCGGGCCGAGGCGACGATCTGCTCGGGCGTCAGCCGGATGCCGCTGTAGACAACCTCCATGCCGGCATCGCGGGCCGCGACCGCGATCTGCTCGGCGCCGTTGCTGTGCCCATCGAGGCCCGGCTTGGCCACCAGGAAACGCGGTGGGCCGCCGACGATGGTCTTCACGAACTCGGCCACCGCAGCCAGCTCGCCGACACGACGGCCGACGGCGGCGTTGACGCCGGTGGGTGCGCGGAACTCGCCGAACACGTCGCGCAGCGCCTGCGACCATTCGCCGGTGGTGCCGCCGGCCTTCGCCAGCGCGATGGACGGCTCCATGATGTTGTCGCCGCCGGTGGCCGCGGCATGCAGTGCGGTGATGGCTGCATCGACCGCTGACTGCTCGCGACTCGCGCGCCACTGACACAGCTCGGTCACCAACTGCTGCTCGATGGCTGGGTCGACGGTGAGGATGTTGCCTGGCGTGTCGAGCGGTGACGGTTCGGTCTCGGTGAACTTGTTGACGCCAACGACGGTGAGGTCGCCGGACTCGATGCGGCGGGTGCGCTCGGCCATCGAGCGAACGAGACGGCCCTTCAGCTCGTCGACCGCGGCGAACGCGCCGCCCAGCGACAGCACATCTTGCAGTTCCGCCCACGCGGCGTCGCGCAGTTCGGCGGTCTTCGCCTCGATGACCGTCGAGCCGTCGAACAGGTCGCCGTACTCCAACAGGTCGGTCTCGAACGCGAGCACCTGCTGCACGCGCAGCGACCACTGCTGGTCCCACGGGCGCGGCAGGCCGAGCGCCTCGTTCCACGCAGGCAGCTGCACGCTGCGGGCACGTGCATTCTTGGAGAGCGTCACGGCCAGCATTTCCAGCACGATGCGCTGGATGTTGTTCTCCGGCTGCGCCTCGGTGAGACCCAGGCTGTTCACCTGCACGCCGTAGCGGAAGCGGCGGGCCTTGTCGTCGGTGACCCCGTAGCGCTCCAGGCCGATGCGGTCCCACAGCTCGGTGAACGCACGCAGCTTGCAGATCTCCTCGACGAAGCGGATGCCCGCGTTGACGAAGAACGAGATGCTGCCGAACACCTGGGCGAACTGCTCGGGCGCAACCTGGCCGCTGGCCTGGACCGCGTCGAGCACGTCGATGGCGGTAGCCAGCGAGAACGCGATCTCCTGCACAGGGGTGGCGCCGGCCTCCTGCAGGTGGTAGCTGCAGACGTTCATCGGGTTCCACTTCGGTGCGTGCTGCGCGCACCAGGCCACCATGTCGACGATCAGTCGCTTGCTGGGCTCGGGCGGGAAGATGTACGTGCCGCGCGACAGGTACTCCTTGACGATGTCGTTCTGGGTGGTGCCGCGCAATGCCTCCGACGGCACGCCCTGCTCCTCGGCGTTCGCGACGTACAGCGCCAGCAGCCACGCAGCGGTGGCGTTGATGGTCATCGACGTGTTCATCTGGCCGGGCGGGATGTCGGCGAGCAGGGTGCGCATGTGGCCCAGGTGCACGACCGGCACGCCGACCTTGCCGACCTCGCCGCAGGCCAGCACGTGGTCCGGGTCGTAGCCGGTCTGCGTGGGCAGGTCGAAGGCGATGGAGAGGCCGGTCTGCCCCTTCGCGAGGTTCGTGCGGTACAGCTCGTTGGAGGCTGTGGCCGACGAGTGCCCCGAGTACGTACGCATCAACCAGGGTTCGTCGCGTCGGGTCGAGTCCGTCATGTGCACAGTGTTACCCGTCGGTAGCTATCGATGCCACCCGCATCTCGCCGAACCGCTCAAGCGCGCCGAGTTCCGTGCCGATAGCTGACGCAACGGTGCGGGCACCGGGCGGGTTGCCAGCGGGCGAAAGCCGACGTGAAGTCAGAGCCGGAGCGGGATTCTGAGTTCACGGATGGGAAGCCTGCGCCGGGGGAAACTCCGGCGCAGTGCACCGTTCTTCGCCGCCGAACAGCTCAGCAGGTGGCCGCCGCCACCATCCGTAGGTACTCAGTACGCGGCACCTCGATGACACCCAGCGACGCGAGATGCGGAGTGCTCCACTGCACGTCGAACAGTTCGGCTCCGCAGGCGCGCAGCAGTTCGACCGTGGCCAGCAACGCGACCTTGGAGGCATCGGTGACGGTGTGGAACATGCTTTCGCCGGCGAAGAAGCGACCGATCAGCAGGCCGTACAACCCGCCCACCAGTTCCCCGTCGAGCCAGGTCTCGACACTGTGGGCCCAGCCCAATTCATGCACGCGCGTGTAGGCGCGGACGAACTCCTCGTTGATCCAGCCGTGCGGGCGGCGCGGGTCGCCGCAGCGCCGCATCACCTCGCTGAAGCTGGTGTCCACCCGCACCTCGAAGCGCTTGGCGCTGGCGCGCAGCGAGCGCGACACGATCATTCCGTCGAGTGGCAGGATGCCCCGTGGGTCGGGCGACCACCAGCCCACGGCCTTGCGGCGCAACGGCATCGGGAACAAGCCGCCCCGGTAGGCGAGCAGCAACGTGCCGGGCTCGAGGTCAGCGCCGACGCCCACCAGGCCGTGCTCGTCGGCGAGTTCGGACGAGGGCAGCTGCCACCTCGACGGTGGCGGCTCGATGGGGAGATGTGCACCGAACCCGCTCATCGCACCATTCCACCACTCAACGCACCGCAGGACCACAAGCGCCGCACGACCTCGGCGGCGCAAGGACACTGCGAAAGCGACCGACTAGCCTGAAACTCTGATGGGCTTGCAGTCGTTCGAGCACAGTTTGGAGCGTATGGTCGAGGGCGTGTTTTCTCGCGGCTCACGTTCCAGCATCCGTCCGGTCGAACTGGGCCGTCGCATCCTTCGCGACATGGACGACCATCGCAGTGTCGACGTCAAGGGTCGGCGCATCGTGCCCAACGTTTTCTCCATCCGCCTCAGTGCCCGCGATCACGCCGCGTTCGCCGACATCGACGAGGCGCTGCACGCCGAACTGTGCGAGACGGCACGCGAATACGCCCGTGCTGAGGGCTACCACTTCATGGGCCCGGTCATCGTCGAGATGGCGGTCGACAACTCACTGAAGCCGGGTCGCTTCGCCACCTCCTGCCGGATGAAGGAAGCCGGCGGCGGTGTGGGCGTCGGCTCGCTGGTCATGGCCTCGGGCGAGCGCATCCCTCTCGGCTTCCAGCCAATCTCCATCGGCCGCCTGCCCGACTGCACCGTGCCCGTCAACGACGCCAACGTCAGCCGTCGCCACGCCGAAGTGCGTGCCGCGGCCGGCAACTTCGCGGTGGTCGATCTGGGCAGCACCAACGGCACGAAGGTCAACGGCATCCGCATTCAGGGCGAGCAACTGCTCAACGACGGCGACATCGTCAGCGTCGGCAGCACGCATCTGCGGTTCGAGGCGTCGTGAGCGACGCACAGCTCAACATCTTGAACTACGCGCTCCTGGCCCTGCTGTACCTGTTCTTCGCTCGGGTGCTGTGGGCCGTGTGGTCCGAGGTGCGCGGCCCTCGCCTGGGCGTGCATGCGCCGCAGAGCCAGGTCCGCACCGGCCGTGATGGCACCGCCCAGGCCGAACGCCCGGCGCCCCCGCCCGTCGCGGGCCCGTCCAAGGGCAGCCGCGGCAAGCGCGGCACACCCAGCCGGCTGATCGTGCTCGAGCCAAAGGTCCGCAAGGGCTCGGCCTACCCACTCGGTGGCGAGATCACCCTCGGCCGAGCCCCGACGTGTTCCATCGGCCTGCCCGACGACACGTTTGCCTCGCAACTTCACACCCGTGTGTACGTGCGCGACGGCGGTGTCTGGGTGGAAGACCTGGGCAGCACGAACGGTACTCACGTGAACGGTCGCCGCCTGACGGCGCCCGTGCAGGTGGTCGCCGGCGATCGTGTCCAGATCGGCAGCACCATCTTCGAGGCACAGTGAGCCAGCAATGACCGATCAACCCGTCACCGCACCTGCCCTCGCATGGGGCGCGGCCACGCACACCGGTCGTGTGCGTACCGAGAACGAGGACTCCTTCGTCGCCGAGCCGATGGTGTTCGGCGTTGCCGACGGCATGGGCGGCCATCAGGCAGGTGAGGTGGCCAGCGCGATCGCGGCCTCAACCCTGCGCGATCGGCTCATCGGCGGCGCGCACTCCGTCGATGTCGCCGTGGCCACCGTCGTCGAAGCCAACGCCGCCATCTTCCAGGGCGCCCACAACAACGCCGGGCAACGCGGCATGGGCACCACGCTCACCGCGATGGTGGTGCTCACCGATGGTGGCAGCCAGCGCCGGCTCGCGCTGTTCAACGTCGGTGACAGTCGCACCTACCTGATGCGCGGTGGCCGCCTCCGCCGCGTCACCATCGACCACAGCTATGTGCAGGAACTGGTCTCCACCGGGCACATCACCGAGTACGAGGCCCGCAGTCACCCGCGCCGCAACATCGTCACGCGTGCGCTTGGCATCGAACCCAACGTACGGGTCGACACCTGGGTGCTGCCCTTCGTGCAGGGCGACCGTTACGTGCTGTGCAGCGACGGCCTGGTCGACGAGGTCGACGATCTCGAGATCGCCGAGTTGTTGGTCACCAACCCCGGCCCGCAGGCCGCGGCCGAAGCCCTGGTGGCTGCTGCCAATGAGCACGGTGGCCGCGACAACGTCACCGTGGTCGTCGTCGATGTGCTGGAGGGCGACGAGGTACCGCACGAGACCGCAGACCTCGAGGTCGATCTGGCGTGGGACGACGCCGATGCGCCCGACCGGCTGATCGACGCCGAAGCTGGTGCTCCCGCGGCGGCAATCACGGCCACGCTGCCGGTGGTTCCCGCCGCCAGCGCTGTCACCTCGCGTCGCGGTGGCTTCGGTCTCGGCACGCTGTTGTTCGGGCTTGCCCTCGGCGTGATCGCCATGCTCACCGTGGTGCTGGTGTTGGTCGTGCGGCACAACGCGAACAACGAGCCGTCGCCCACCACCACGACCGTCGTCACCTCCACTACGGTGCGCACCACCACCACCACTAGCGCCGCGCCGTCCACCGTCACCACCACGCCCACCGTCACCAACCCGCCCACCATCACTTCGGCAGCCGCCACGCCATGAGCCAACCCTCGCCCATTGCCGCTGCCCGCCGCAACAGCGAGCTGGGCCTGGTCGTGATGGCCGCGAGCATCACCGCCGTTGCCTACGTGCTGGCCTCGCTGGGCAAGAACGCGACGATGCCGGCCACGCTGGTGCCGTTTCTCATTGCCCTGCTCGGCATGCTGATCGCCGCCCACATCGCAGTGCGGCGCCTCGCCCGTGGTGCGGACAGCACGCTGCTCCCGCTGGCCATCATCCTGCATGGCCTGGGCTACGTGATGATCGCCCGCCTCAGCGAGCGCCGCGCCGCGCTGCAGACCACGTGGTCGCTCATCGCGATCGTTGCGTTCGTGCTCACGCTGCTGATCGTGCAGCGGCCCCCAGACCTTGCCCGCTACAAGTGGACGTTCCTCGCCGTTGGCGCCGGTCTGCTGATGCTGCCGCTCGTGCCCGGCATCGGCACCAGCGTGGGTGGCGCCAAGATCTGGGTGAGTATCGGCCCGATCAACTTCCAGCCCGGCGAGTTCGCGAAGATCGCGCTCGCCCTGTTCTTCGCGTCGTACCTGGCCGACAACCGCGAACTGATTGCGGCCGGCACACGACGGGTCGGCTTCATCCGCATCCCCGAGCTTCGGTACCTGCTGCCGGTCACGCTCGCGTGGGCCTTCGCGGTCATGGTGATGGTGGCCGAAAAAGACCTCGGCTCGGCGCTGTTGTTCTTCACCCTGTTCACCGTGATGATGTGGGTGGCCACCGAACGCGCGGTCTTCCTGGTGATCGGCGTGGTGATCTTCTCGGTGGCGGCGTACGTCGCGTGGCGGATGTTCGAGGTCGTACAGACCCGTGTCGACGTGTGGCTGGACCCGTGGAGCCAGTACGAGGGCAAGGGCTATCAGCCGGCACAGGCGATGTTCGCGTTCGCCAACGGCGGCACCGGCGGTACCGGCCTGGGCCTGGGCAATCCCAACAAGATCCCAGCCGCCAGCACCGACTATGTCTATGCCGCGATCGGCGAGGAGATGGGCCTCATCGGCGCTGCGGGCATCATCATCGCGTTCCTGCTGCTGTTGGGTGCAGGGTTGCGTGTGGCCATGCGTGCCGATCGCCCGTTCGAGAAGCTGCTCGCCGTCGGACTCACCACCATCATCAGCATGCAGGCGTTCATCATCATCGGCGGTGTGCTGCGGCTGGTGCCGCTCACCGGCATCACGCTGCCGTTCGTCAGCTACGGCGGCAGCAGCCTGCTGGCCAACTACGTCCTTCTCGCGTTGCTGCTGCGCATCAGCGACAGCGGGGCCCGGCGGCGCGGCGAGGTACCCGACGACCTCACCATCGGTGAGCGCCTGGAAGCCCGTCGACTACAACGCGCCGAACGCAAGGGTGTCACTGTATGAACAGGCAGATCCGCAAGCTGGCCGGTGGGCTGCTAGTCCTGTACCTGGCACTGTTCGTCACGCTCAACGTGGTGCAGGTGGCCAAGAAGGATGCGCTCGACGCGCATCCGCAGAACAACCGCCAGACCATCCGCGACTTCAACCGCATGCGTGGCCCCATCGTCACCGCCGATGGCGTGGTGATCGCCCGCAGCGCGCCCACCGAGACCGGCGCACCGTACAAGTACCAGCGCACTTACCCCGACAGCCTGCTGTTCAGCCACCTCACCGGCTACTACACGTTCAGCTTCGGCAGCACTCAGCTGGAGAAGACGCAGAGCGATGTGCTGATGGGCGACACCACCCCGCAGAAGGTCAACAGCCTGCTCGGCGGGGCTGACAACACCGGCAGCGTGCAGCTCACTGTCCGCGCCGACCTGCAGCGGGTGGCCGCCGAGGCGTTGGGCGAGCGCGAGGGCTCGGTCGTCGTGATGGACCCGGCCACCGGTGCAGTGCTGGCAATGGTCAGCTTCCCCACCTACGACGCCAACGCCGTCGCCGACCCTGACACCAAGTACGCGGAGAACGTGCTCGACTTCCTCAACAGCTACCCAGGCAAGCCGTTGCTCGCGAACGCGTACCGCGAGAACTACATGCCGGGCAGTGCCTTCAAGGTCATCACCACCGGCATTGCGCTCGAGAACGGCGTCACCAGCCTGGACCGCAGCTGGCCCAGCGAGCGCGAGTGGGTGCCCCCGCAGACCAACGACCCCATCCAGAACTACGGCGGGTCGTCGTGCGGTGGCTCGATGGCCGAGGTCTTCTACCGCAGCTGCAACATCCCGTTCGCACAGCTCGCCACCGAGCTGGGCCCTCAGCGGATGACCGATGGCGTCAGCGCGTGGGGTCTCGGCGAGCGGCTCCCCATCGATCTGCCCGGCGCTGCCGCCAGCAGCTTCTGCGGCAACGTCACCCCCTGCGATGCAGCCTTCTTCAACGACCAACTGCCGCTGCTCGCCATCGGCGGCTTTGGTCAGGGCAACGATCTGATGGTGCCGCTGCACATGTGCATGGTGGCCTCCACCGTCGCCAACGGCGGGCGGATGATGGTGCCGCACGTAGTCGATGCCACGCTCGCCCACAACGGCTCGTTGCTCTCGCGTACCGCACCCGCGGTCTGGAAGACCCCCATTTCGCCGACCACCGCCGGCACGCTCAACGACCTGATGGTGGGCGTCGTCAACAACGGCACGGGCAAGGCAATGCAGCTGGCCAACGGCATCCAGGCCGCCGCCAAGACTGGCACCGCCCAGCTCAACTTCGTCGAGGGCGAGCCGCAGCGCTCGCACGCCTGGATCATCGGCTTCGCGCCGGCAGAGGCGCCGCGCTATGCGGTGGCTGTCATCCTGAAGGGCACCACCGACGAGATCAGCGCTGGTACCGGTGGCAGGCTGGCCGGGCCCATCGCCAAAACTGTGCTCGATTACCTGTTCGCGAACGAGAACTGACAGGTGCCCGGCACTCGGTGCTCACACACGGTGAACGAACATCACCCAGGTCGGTGGATATCCTCGGGTGGCGATTTGGCCAGGAAAGGCAACAGTGACCGGTAACCCCGAGCGCACCGTATTGAACGAGCGCTACGAACTCCAGCAACGCATCGGCCGCGGCGGCATGGCCGACGTGTTCCTTGCGCGCGACCTGCTACTCGATCGGCCCGTCGCGATCAAGGTGCTGTTCCCCGAATTCGCGGTCGACCCCAACTTCGTCGAGCGGTTCCGTCGCGAAGCGCAGAGCGCGGCCAACCTCAACCACCCCAACATCGTCGGTGTGTACGACTGGGGCCAGTACGCCAACACGTACTTCATGGCGATGGAATACGTACAGGGCCGCACGCTCGCCGACATCCTGCGCGCCAACGGGCACGTCAACAGCCAGCAGGCCGCCGAGATCGCCAGTGAGGTCGCGGCCGCGCTCGGCTTCGCGCACCGCAACGGCGTGGTACACCGCGACATCAAGCCGGCCAACATCCTCATCGGCGCCAACGGTCAGGTGAAGGTCGCCGACTTCGGCATCGCCCGCGCGATGAACGCGCCCACCGAGAGCAACCTCACACAGGCCGGCTCGGTGATGGGCACCGCCACCTACTTCTCGCCCGAGCAGGCGCAGGGCGCGCAGCCCGACCCGCGCAGCGACCTCTACTCGTTGGGCATCGTGCTCTATGAGATGGTGGCCGGTCGTCCGCCGTTCAGCGGCGAGAACCCGGTTTCCATCGCCTACAAGCAGGTGCACGAGCAGCCGCAACCGCTCAACCAGCTGGTTGCCGACGTGCCCAAATCGTTCGAGGCCATCGTCGCCAAGCTGCTCGCCAAGAAGCCCGAGATCCGTTACCCCACCGCCGAAGCCGTGCGCGACGACCTGCGCCGTTTCCGCGCCGGCGAGCCGGTGCAGGCACTCGCCTCCGCAATGGGCCCCACGCCCGCCACCGCCGCCGTTCCGCGCGTGCTGGCGCCTGCGGCCACCATGGGGGCCGGGCGCGCGACCACCGCGATGCCACGCACCACTGCGATGGCCCAGCAGCAACCGCAGCTGTACGACAACCGCGACAACCGCGGTGGCATGTACGCGGTCATCGGGTTCCTCGCGCTGATTGCGCTCGTCGTCGGCGGCATCGTGTTGTTCAACGCACTGTCCAAGGACAGCCAGCCCAGCAGCTTCGCCATGCCCGATGTCGTCGGCCAGACGCTCGAGCTCGGCACCAAGCAGCTCAGCGATTCCGGTCTGCAGGTCAACCCGATCATCGCCGAGCCTGCCGACCCGGCGTTCGCCGATGGGGTCATCGTGCGCACCGAGCCGTTGAAGGACGTCGTTGTCCAACGCGATCAGCTCGTCAACGTGATCTACAACCCGGTCAAAACGCCGTTCGCACTGCAGAACGTGGCCGGGATGACCCAGCAGGAGGCCTACGACCTGTTGTCGGGGCAGGGCCTGAAGGTTGCCGTGGTCACCGAGCCGAACACCGACGTCGAGCCGGGCAAGGTCATCCGAACCGAGCCGCCCGCCGGCACGGAAGTGCGCCAGGGCGATGCCCTCACCCTCGTCGTGTCGGCTGCCCCGAACCAGGTGGCGGTGCCGTCCGTGGCCGGGCTGCCCCAGGCCGATGCCGAGGCCAACCTCAAAACCGATGCGTACCAGTTCAAGATCACGCTCGCCCAGGAGGCCAGCGCGACAGTGGCCCTCGGGTCGGCCACTCGCACCGACCCGGCCAGCGGCACGTTGGTGGACATTGGTAGCGACATCACGCTGTACATCTCCACCGGGCCGGCCCCGGTGAAGGTGCCGCCGCTGGAGAACCTCACCGAGGCCGCAGCCCGGGCGAAACTGCTCGAGCTGGGCCTGGGCGTGGACGTCACGTACCAAGCGGTGCCCATCGGCGACTCCAAGGACGGCAAGGTCATCACCCAGAGCATCCCGTCGGGCACCGATGTGGCGCCGAACACCGTGGTCAAGCTGAAGGTCGGCAAGTCGCCGGCACCGACGCCAACACCCACACCCACACCGACGCCAACACCCACGCCGCCGCCCACCACGGCTGCTCCGACCACCACCACGACCACCACCACCGCCCCCTGATCGGGTCTCTCGACCCTTCAGGTGCGGGTTGCTTCGGTCCGAGCCAGGAAGTTTCGCAACAGGTCGTGGCCGGCGCCGGTGAGGATGCTCTCCGGGTGGAACTGCACCCCTTCGATCGGCAGGGTGCGGTGACGCACGCCCATCACGATGCCGTCGCACGTGGCGGTGACCTCAAGGCAGTCGGGCATGGTGGCCGGGTCGATCACCAGGCTGTGGTAACGGGTGGCCGTCAGCGGGCTCGGTAGCCCGGCGAACACGCCCTTGCCC
>Ga0105047_10009244_pt1 | contig 16264 bp, 13 predicted proteins | sample MAT04_FD_78384 | JGI IMG/M metagenome (GOLD analysis project Ga0105047, IMG submission 78384) | Freshwater microbial communities from Lake Fryxell liftoff mats and glacier meltwater in Antarctica - MAT-04 (megahit assembly) | ecosystem: Environmental > Aquatic > Freshwater > Ice > Liftoff...
ATTCCAATTGTTGTTATATTGTCCTCCAGCGACACGAGCACGAAAATCGGTATCAGATTGTTAGCTTAGCGGATAAAATCGAAAATGAAACTAATCTAACGAATCCAATGTTGGGTTCACCGGTAGATGCGCGGCAGCTTAAACGGCATAGACAAATGATCCCTATTTGGCGCGATCAACAAGCGGCACAACGATTTGCAAAGAGTTTAACGCACGTCTCAATTTCGTATCGAGTATTGCCCTGTCTTTGTAAACCGAATACGCCAACTGATTTTGGGCTGCCGTCGATAGACTGCGCCAGCGCGGTTGCAACGTCAGCGCCCACCATAACATTAAACAATAATCTAAAATCTGATTTCCCGGCTGTTAAATCGGTTTTGGATGTCAATTCCTCGAACCCTGGAATTTCGAATGATATCGAGGTTGAATCAATAAGCAGGCAAAATAGGGCCACGCTCGCCGAGTTGGATGGCGAAAACCAAGAGGATACGGACCAGGAGCCGGCAAAGAAAATTACCGTGAGCAAATCCGACAACCCGAGCAAGGAGACCGACGATTGCATAACGGAACGACATACGCCGGGCGATGACTCCGAGACGCGGAACGCGGGCGATAAAATAGATGAGGGTCCGGGATTTGTGGATCGATGCGAGATCGAAAATGTCTACACGCGACCAGGCGATGGGATCGTTGTCAAGATGGGCGGCGACGATCCCAATCGGTTAGCAATTGAGAGGACAGCCATCAGTCGCGCGATGGGTCCCCCTCCCTTGTGGCCAGCAGAACTGGCCATATGCATCGAAGCCGCTGCAAAGTTTGTCGCCGAGAATCCCTGCGATCATTTCGTTGTGAAATATAGCGAAATTGCATCTGGTTTGGCGGAAGACATGAAGCATACCGATGAAGATGGCGTTAGCAACTTGCAGCAGGCCGCCCTAGGTCTGTTAAAAATAGTACTACCAGATCATCCGCGGCTTGCGGGAAATCCTGCCGACGTAAAAACGGACTCGGATGAGGTGCGGCCAAGGAAGATTCCTCCGAATGAGCCCTACTACCATCCGAATGAGCCCCACAACCATCGTGGCATGAAATTCATTTTCGTGCTGTCTTGTTTTTTTCTTCTGCAAGACCGCGACATTATTTTGTCGCTTCCGCGCATTCTTGAAGTCGGTTTTAAGTCTCTTTCACCATTTGGAAAAATGGTTGGAATCACGATCTTTGGGGGCTTAGTTTGTCGCGTCATGGGCGGCCGACTAAAGCATATCGCAAGGGTGCTTGAAATATTGCTCGATACAGCCTATTTCGCACTTAAGATTTTTTTGAACAAGAAGTTTTGGTATACTCTTTTATGGGTCGGGCTTATTGCTGGATTTTCATATTTTGGAAATATATTGTATATAGTCGTCTTTGATTATCCGTCGTCGATCTTCGCTCGCGTTTCACTCGTTGCAATCTTAATAGTCGGCTGTTATCTTGGGTTTTATATTGGGTGGCTGTTGAATGGAGATTACTCTAGCTCGCGTCGGGATGATGATGATTATGAAGCGGCGAAAGTTGTTATATACTCGATTTCCCTTGCTATCGGCGTGCTTGTCGCTTTGGGAATCTATTGGTTTTTCTATCAAATTGCCATGCATAGATCGCCTGTGAAGGAGGAGGTTGAGCCTGTGCCAAGCATCAAGTCATATCGCAAGCCTCTGAATGATATTTTGAAAGAATAACTGATTTCCGAAGGAGGCCAAACGTCGCGTTTCAATCATGAAAGGCCGATCGTCTCGACGGGTCGACAGGTGCCGCTTCTCGACTTGCCGAGCGAACGCGGGTAAGCTGTTATTCAGTCGGTTGGACTTTCCTTGTTTTGCATTTGGCAGCCTTGCTGGTAAGCTAAATCAGGCTCAACCCGTCCCAACCAGGAGTATCGATCATGGAACTACCCGGCATCGTATCCGAAGGCGTCGTCAAATTTGACGAACCCGGCTTGGTTCCAGACGGCACCAAGGTAACGATCCTGATCGGAAACGGCTCTTTCGACGACGGTTGGCGAGCGACTTTCATGGTTAATTGAGTCGACCCCTGAGCTGCCTGCTGATTTTTCGGCCGAGCATGTCCATTACATCCGCGAAATTCCCCGCCGCCAGACTCATTTCGGCGGACAACATTTTGGAATTGAAAAGGTGACATCAGATGTCATAGCCTGAAGCAGGCTAGGTTGCCAATTTAAACGCGCTCAGGCGAGAGAACGATGAGCAGCAGAAAGAAATCGAAAGGCAAAACCACACTCGTTTACCCGAAGCACCTTCTCTTTCCGGAAGACCTTTTGACTTTTATCGAGTTAGAAGGATTCATGGTGGATTGGGAGAATCTAGGCCTCTGAGACGTTGAGCTTTCAGCACTGCAAATCTTGATCATGTGTGCCCCGGACAAGCCTTCGGTAGTCAAGGGGACCGGCGGCCTGAGGAAGATCCGGTTCGCACCCGCCCCATGGGCAACAGGAAAGAGTGGCGCGGCACGGGTGTGTTATGTTTATTTCGAAGAATTCTCGATCGTTCTGCTGATTGCCGCCTACTCGAAAAAAGAGAAGGAGAACATTTCAGCAGCCCACAAGAGTGCTTATAAGCAATTGATTGGTCGAGCACACCATCTATTGCAGACGCGAACTTATCGGTATTCGCCCTAGTTTTCAGGCTCTCGGTGAATGGAGTGCCTCATATGGCGGGAAAGAAAATGAAGACCTCCGTTGCCGACCGAATTCTGGAGCGGTTAGAGGGGTTCGTCGATCACATCGAGAGGTCCGACCGAATCTCGGACCGGTTTACCTGTCGGAAGGTCGATCTCGATCTCCAGCCAGAAACGTATACGCCAGAAAAAGTGAGGACGACGCGGGGGATCCTTCGAGCCAGCCAGCCGATTTTTGCTCAATTCCTTGGCGTGACGGTCCGAACTGTCCGGGCGTGGGAGCAAGGAACAAACACTCCGAGCGATATGGCATGTCGGTTCATGGATGAGATCAGACGAGATCCCGACTACTGGTTCAAGCGGCTGAGTGGGGCCGCGAAGCTGAAAAAATCACACGAGATCGCATCGGATTGATCGTCCAAATGACGCAACGACGCACCCCGACGAACACACGCTGACGAGCTACAATAAGCTTGGAGGTTCCCATGAACGAATTACTCGATCCGATCTCGCCGACATCGGGCCTGATTATCAACCCCGATTCAACCGGGCTGCGCATCCCCAAGGGCGCGACGACCGTTGAGGGGTTTCGGACTTGGTTCGCGTCGCCGGACTTTCCAACCGATGTTCGTGTTTCTCTTATCGAGAATGAACTCTTCATCGAGTCTCGCATGGAAGATCTCATCACGCATAATAAACTCAAAACGATCATCTCGGCCATCTTGGCGATGATGGTGGATGATCGCTCATTGGGTCATTTCTGCAACGACGGCATGTTGGTCACGCACAAGAAAGCCCGCGTCTCGACCGTTCCGGATGGCGTCTTCGCAAGCTTTGAATCGATTGAGTCCGGTCGCGTACGCATTTCGACGATTGGTAAAGGCGATCTACTCGTCGAGTGGCAAGGTTCTCCGGATTGGGTCTTGGAAGTCGTCAGCCGAGGTTCGGAGGAGAAGGATTATCACAAACTTCTGAGAGCATACTACCGAGCCGGAATTCCTGAATATTGGCTGGTCGACGCTCGCGGCGATGAGATCGACTTTCGCATCTACAAAGCGGGCAGCAAGGGCTATGAGGCCATGCCGGCTCAGGAGGGTTGGATTGAGTCCCCTGTCTTTGGCCGAAGGTTTCGCCTGACGCGCGAACTCGACCGCGTCAACCTTTGGCGGTATCGCCTTCACGTTGAGCTACTTCCGGGGGCATCCTCATGAGTGGCCCATCTCTCAAGCGGGCCCAAGTTCGCGACCTCGATCGCCGGGCGACTGAAGATTATGGCGTGCCGAGCATCGTGCTCATGGAGAACGCCGGGCGCGGCGCGGCCGTCTATCTGCGGCGGTTGAATCCCGAGAAACTGCCGTCCCTCATCGTCCGTGGTCCGGGCAACAACGGCGGCGACGGCTTCGTGATGGCCCGGCAACTCGCGAATTGCAAGGACGGTCGCGATCACAACCACTGGGGTTTCACGGTCTGGCTCGCGGGCGGCGGCGTCAAGGGCGGCATGGCCTACGGCTCCACCGACGACTTCGGCTTCCGAGCCGCGGAGAATCCCGTTCACATCCACGACCTGCACGCCACGATGCTGCACTTGCTCGGCCTCGATCACGAACGGCTCACCTATCGCTACGCCGGCCGCGATTATCGCCTGACCGATGTCCATGGTATTGTGGTGAAGGACATCATTGCCTGATCATTTCATGGACCGCATTCGCTCCGCCTCGGGAACGACGTTTGCGTTCCGGCTCGCGTCACGCTAATCGCGGCAATGCGGTTCGCACTCTGAACCGCAACTCGCAACGTTTGACCCTCCGCCAGGGCGACTGCGACTGCTGCCGTGAACGAATCGCCGGCTCCACTGCTGTCGAGGGCGGCGACCGGTTCGCCTCGAATCCACTCCGCGCCGTCCGCATCAAGAACGAATGCCCCGCGCTCGGCCAGCGTCACAACGACGCGTGATGGGCCCTTCTGGCGCAACGCCTCGGCCGCTCGTTGAATCTGCTCGATCGAGGCCACAGGCATACCGGTAAGAGCCGCGAGTTCCGATTCGTTCGGCAGGCAGCAATCGACCATTCGCAATAGTTCATGGGGAAAGTCGACGGGCGGCGCCGGGTTGAGCAAGGTGCGTATACCCGCGGTTCGGGCTAACCGCAATGCCTCGATCAAAGGCTCGGCCGGTGTTTCGAGTGTCGCCAGAAAGACGTCCACATCCCGGATGGCGGGTTCGGCGCGACGGATGTCGTCGACCGTCAGTTTCACATTCGGCCCGCCATGCGTGATGATGCTGTTCTGCCCGTTCGGGTCAACGAGGATGACGGCACTGCCTGTCAGCGTTCCCGGCGCGGTGGTGACATGTTCGACCCCAATGCCTTCCGTTCTAAGTTGCTCGATGATCGCGGGGCCAAAAGCGTCGTCGCCGACTTTACCGCAGAAGGCGACGCTCGCGCCGAGCCGGGCGGCCTGCACGGCCTGGTTCGCCCCCTTGCCGCCGAAACCAAGCGCGTACGGACAGACTTCCGTCACCCCCGGCCGGGGCATCCCGGGCACACGAAAGGTCAGGTCGATGTTCGCGGAGCCGAGGACGAAAAGCCGTGCAGGCATGATGGCACATTCCGGATACAATGGAAGGGACGTAGTTCCAGGAGCTTGAAGATGCCTTCCTATCTCAAAAAATGGTCGATCTTATCTGCAATCGTTTTGTTCGCCCTGTCATCGGGCTGTTTCAAGTCGAGCCGATCGTCACCGGGTGAAAGCGGTCCGGCGGTATCGTTCGACAAAAATAAAACGCTGGCTCACTGGGTTGAACTGCGTGGCGTTGTTAAATCGTGCGACGAACTACTGCGGAACAAGCCGAGCGCGGATCAAGCCGCCACGCACTTTCGACGAGCGGCGGAAAACCTCGAACAATTTCCGATCCTCGGTGTGGATGGAGAACTCGTCGGCTTCAGCAACCGCTTGCGTGGCGCGATGCGCGAGTTGTCCCGATCAGCGGAGAATGCCCATCTCTCGACGGAGCCGCAAGCGCTGGAAAGTTTCATGCCCAACACACGTCAACGGTTGGACACGATTGAAACGGAGATGGGCGATCTACGCTTCCGCTTGACGCAAATGTACGGGATAGAGTTTCCGCTTTAGAGTAAGGCAAGAAAGCCCATGGACGGCCGTCCATGGGCTTTCTCGTGAACATCATTTAATGTTCGGCGTCGGTTTATTCTCGGGCAGCTTGAACTCCGGCACCTTCACCGATTCGCCGCCGGCGATCGTGATGAGGGCCTTGAGATCCTTCTCGTCGAAATCGGCGGGCAGGCGGCGGGCTTTGCCGTCGGCCAGGATCACGAACAATCCCGGAGGTTTTGACGAGGAGTAGGGGCCATCATCTCGTTGTTGGCCTTCCGGCATCGCGCTGATCAGTTTCGGCAGCCGTTTATCGGCCGCGAACGGAATGTCCATCGGCTTCGTCCAAGCAACCGAGCTGGCGGGATCATCGCGGAAGATGACAGCGACGGTGCCATCAACGCCATCACGCACTTGCCCCTTGCTGACCCCGTTCTTGCCGGGGAAGAGCGTGTCCGGTCCTTGGAACACTTGCATGCCGGTCTTCCATTCTGAACGCGAGCGCCAGTTATTCATCGTGAAATCGATCCGGAACGGCCGCGGCATCCGTTCGATCAATTGTTTGTTGTGCTGGCTATCCCACGGCTCATCGAGTTTGAATTTCTTGTAGAGATCCTCGAAGGTTTGTGCCGCCTGCGGAGGCCCAGGAGGGATGTTCGGGTTCGGCGCCGGGATCGGTCGTTCATAGCCCTCGCTGTCTATCCGCAAGTCTCCGGGGCGCTGTTCCATGAAAGGCAGGATGAGAACACGCCAACTGAGAAGCGGTTGGCCATCCTTGCTGTAGATGGCGGCCGGGGGATAATTGCCCTTGTCCTTGTGATAGGCTTCCAGTGCTGCTGAGATGCGTTTGAATTGATCGTTGATGTAGTAGGGGATTTCTTCCCGATCACCTCCACGACCGCTCATGTAATACCTGCCGCCAAACTGGTTGAGACCGGCGAAGGCCATGATCAACAAGGCGTCGGCATTGGCCGGGAAGAACTCACTCAGGTTCAGCGACGTCCGCACCGTCGTTCCGTTGGTCTCGATCTGCAAATTCTTGAGCGATGCTTCCAGATATTTCAGGGCGGCCTTGCCCAGGATGGGATTGAAATGAGCAGGCAGATTAAGGAACCCCATCACGGGGCGCGTGGTGGCTTCCGATTCGTTCTTCGCGATTTCTTTCTTCCCTTTTTCGATCAGGTCGTGGGCCAGCTTACGCAGGGCTGACACGGCCTGTTCGCCCTCTTTCGTCTGCTCCGGTGTCGCGAAATCGATCGTGGTGGAGAGCATCGTCGACGGCTTCATGTCGAGTGCCGCCCAGGCGACGGATGCTTTCAAAAGCGGTTTCAACGAGTCGGGCAACTCTTTCATGATCTCCGGCGTCGTCAGCACGGCCGGGTTGACGGCCAGCGTGGCCGTGTGCTTGGACGCTTCCCGCGCGAAGAGCTTGGCAAGTTGGCTTTTACCCGTGGGTTTGGCCCGTTGTTCGATGAGGCGCAGGATCGAATCTTCCGCGCCCACAACCAAGGTTGTCGGATCGAGCAAGAGCATGCCCGCCCAGTGCGATTCTTCGAAAATGTAATTCGTGCCCTGGTGCGATTTGATGCGTCCCTCAAAGCCCAGGCTCTTCATGATGTCGGCCTGTTCGATCGGCTTCTTGGTGGTGCCGACGAACAGGAACGACTCGCCGGTTGGTTTGCCTTCTGGCATTGCATTGCGGATCTTCACGGAAGGCATGATGACGGTCAGGGTCTCGAACTGCCGGGGGCTCGGCACGAATTTCGCGTCGATGGCGGCGAATTCTTCTTCGCCTAACGATGCCAGCAGTTTGCGGTAAAAGGCGAGGCCCGGACTCTCCCAGATGTCAGCAAAGCGGACATGCAGGAAACCGACGGTTTCCGGGGTGAGCACGGACTCGACGGCCGATTTTGGATCGGCGGCTGGGGCCGGCGTGGCGAAAGCGAGAAACAGAATGGCCGCGAGGCCCATCCGCCGAGGAAGCGGGGTAAACATGGGACGTCCTCAAATGAGTTGAAGCAGGAGGTGACGCTGAGGTCAGATTATCGACGGCGTTGGTGTGAAAAGCAAGAGATCAGATTTTTTTCGCGTAGCCGCGTTCGCCAGAACGCGGTTGCATCCCGAATCGCTCGGGTAGACTGCGCAGTAGCCGCCCAGGGTTGACCGCGCAGCCGCCCAGGGTAGGACGCTGCGCGTCCAACCCTGGGCTTAGGGATATAACGCCTTCGGCGTAGAAAGCCTTGATCTTTACCGCAACGCGGTTGCATCCCGAAGGTCTACCCTGGGCGGGAGGCTCCAAGACCGACAATCACGAGCTCGACTTGGTCAGTCCCAGAATGGGTTCGCCCATATAAATGTGATGCGGCCGTTTCTCGACATCGGTCCAAGCGGTGGTCTCGGGGAGGCCAAGTGCCTGGTAGATGGTCGCCGCCATGTTCTCTGGCTTTTGCGGGTCGGTGTGCGGGTAGCCGCCGGTCTTGTCCGAGGAACCGATGATCGTGCCGCCTTTGACGCCGCCGCCGGCGAAGAAGACGCTTTGCACGGCGCCCCAGTGGTCGCGGCCAGGTGCCTTGTAAAACTGCGAAAGGCCAAAGACGCGCGGCGTGCGACCAAACTCGCCGGCCATGACGATCAACGTCGAATCGAGCAGGCCACGCGCGGACAGATCCTCGATCAACGCGGAGACCGAGCGGTCCGTGGGCGGCAGTAGCTTTTCCTTCAGATGAGGGAAGGCGTTGCCGTGCGTGTCCCACGATTCGTTATTGCCGAGATTCACCTGTACGAGGTTGACACCGGCTTCCACAAGCCGGGCCGCCATGAGCAGCGACCAGCCGAAGGAGTTGTTGCCGTAGCGTTCGATCTCCTTCACCGGCGCGTGCTTGAGGTCAAACGCCTTGCGGACCCGGGCATCGGTCAGCATCGAAACCGCCGCCTGACGATGGCGATCGAGTGCGCCTTCCGACGGGCCGGAATCAAGTGACTCTCGTTGGTCGTCAATGTGCTTGAGCAGATCGAGTCGACTCGACAGCCGTTCGTCGTTGATCCCTTGAGGCAAGGTGAGATCGGGAATCTCGAAACCCTTGCGGACCGGTTTGTAGACACGTTGCTGATGATCGAATTCATATTGGGGGTAGGCCCCATATGCTTTCGGCTCGAAGCGCGAGGCTTCGAGGAACCAGGGATCGCGCTGACGGCCCATTTGACCGCCAAACTGCCCGGGAATGACGCGGCCCGTGTTATGGACGAGCCGTTCAGGCAGAACCACCGCGGGCGGCAGGTTGTTTCGTTGGCGGGTGACGGCTCCAGCGATCGTGGCGAGTGACGGCCAGTTCGAATCTTTCGGCATGTTCGAGCTGAAACCGGGCGGCAGCTCGCTGCGGCCCGTCAGCATGATGTGATGCCCTTCCGAATGGCCGTTCGACGGGTGCGTTAGCGAACGTACCACGGCCCATTGATCGCTGCAGGCGGCCAGCATCGGCAGATGTTCGCAGATGCGCAGGCCCGGCGTCTTAGTGTCGATAGGCTTGAATTCCCCGCGCACATTTTCAGAGGCGTTCGGCTTGGGGTCAAAACTATCGTGCTGAGCCAGGCCACCCGAGAGAAAAATGTAGATGACCGCGCCCGCGGTTTTCTTGCGGGAGGGCGACGTCTCGGCCCTCAACGCGCTGAGATGACTCGTGCCCAGCCCTAACAAGCTGATGCCGCCAGCTTGCAAGGCGACTCGGCGTGACAGTAACGGATGCGCGAACGAAGAACCCATGACCGGACCTCAGGGTACGCAGGTCGGAAAACGGCAGGCGGGCGTGTATAGTCTTTCATACCAAAGATTCACGTTCTCCGCGAGCAAAATCTTGGATTTGCTCACGCAAAACGCTCTTGAAGCGACATTACGGTCATCGCGGACTCACGCATGGCCCGGCAGGCTTCCACCGCGGCCTGGGCGGCCGCCATGGTCGTTATGCACGTCACCCGGTGCGATACCGCCTCCGCGCGAATGCGGCCCTCGTCCGTCCGCCGGCCTTTGCCGCTCGGCGTGTTCAAGATCATCGCGATCTTGCCATTTTTCATCATGTCGATGAGGTTCGGCCGGCCTTCTTTGATCTTCGGCACTTCCTGGACCTGAATGCCCTGATCACGCAGGGAGCGATACGTGCCGCGGGTTGCGAGCAGGTGGTAGCCCATGCTCGCGAACTGTCGCGCGATCGGGATCATTTCGGCCTTATCGCGGTCGGCCACCGAGACGAAGATCGTCCCCTTCTCCGGCAGCGGCGAGCTGGCTGCCATCTGCGATTTGGCGAAGGCCATCGGGAACGAATCGTCGATGCCCATGACCTCGCCGGTCGAGCGCATTTCCGGCCCGAGGATAATGTCGACGCCCGGGAACTTGTTGAAGGGGAAGACGCTTTCCTTCACCGAGTAGTGCGTGGGCACGACCTCGTCCTTGACACCCAGCTCGTCAAGCGTTTTGCCTACCATCACCAGCGCGGCCAATCGTGCCAGCGGCACGCCGGTCGCCTTCGACACGAACGGGATCGTCCGGCTGGCCCGGGGATTCGCTTCCAGGATGTAGATCATCGGCGACGCTTGAGGCGAGACCACGGCGAACTGGATGTTCATCAACCCCTTAACCTTGAGCGCGGTCGCCAGGGCGCGGGATTGGCGTTTAATCTCGTCGATGATTTCGATGGGCAGACTGTGCGGCGGGATCACACACGCGGAGTCTCCGGAATGGATGCCGGCTTCCTCGATGTGCTGCATGACGCCGCCGATGACGACGCGGTCGCCATCACTGAGGCAATCGACGTCAACTTCAACGGCCGATTCGAGAAACTTGTCGATCAGGATCGGCCGGCCGGGTGAGGCCTCCATCGCCACCTTGACGTAGCGCTCCATCGAACCTTCGTCGTAAACAATCTCCATCGCCCGGCCGCCGAGCACGAAGCTTGGCCGAACGAGAACCGGGAAGCCGATCTTGCGGGCGAGGTGGATCGCCCCCTGGAGATCCTGCGTCGTGCCGCTGGCCGGTTGCCGGATTTTGAGATCGTCGATTAGCTTGCTGAAGAGCTTGCGGTCCTCGGCCGTTTCGATGCTCTCGACGCTGGTGCCAATGATCGGCACGCCGCTCGCTTCGAGCGCCTTGGCCAGATTAAGCGGCGTTTGCCCGCCGAACTGGACGATGACGCCGTCCGGCTTCACCTTGTCGCAGATGTTCAGCACATCTTCGACGGTCAACGGCTCAAAGAAGAGATGGTCGCTGGTGTCGTAATCGGTCGAGACCGTCTCGGGATTTGAGTTGACCATGAAGGTCTCGAACCCGGCTTTACGCAGGGCCATCACCGCTTGCACGCAGCAATAGTCAAACTCGATCCCCTGGCCGATGCGGTTCGGCCCCCCGCCGAGAATCATAATGCGTTTCTTGTCGCTGAAGGGGCGGATCTCATCCTCTGAAGAAGACAAGGAGACAGGGAGACAAGGAGACAAGGAGACAGAAGAGTCTGCTTGTCCTATCTCCTTGTCTAGCGAGACGGACGTGATGGGAGTTTCATACGTCGAGTAATAGTACGGCGTGAACGCCTCAAACTCCGCGGCACAGGTGTCGACTAACTTGAAGACCGCGTTGACTCCGAGTTCTTGTCGACGGCGGCGGACTTCGTTTTCGCTCGAGTTCCAGAGGTTCGCGAGCTGCCGGTCGAGAAAGCCATATTGCTTGGCCTTCAGCATCAGTCCGCTGCTGATCGATTCGAGATTGGGCCAGGATCCCAGTTCTTCCTCGACGCGGATCAAATCGTGGATCTGCGTCAAGAACCAGAGGTCAATGCGTGTGCGGTGCTGGATGTCCTCCAGCGAGAAGCCGGCCTTGAACGCGTAGCGGATGTACCAGATCCGTTCGGCATTTGGGGTCGCCAATTTCGCGTTGATCTCTTCGGTGCTCGGCGGGTCGATGCTTCCCCAGCGATCAAGACGATCGCAGCCAAGGCCGAAGCGGCCGACTTCGAGCCCACGGAGTGCCTTCTGAAGAGATTCCTTGAACGTGCGGCCGATGGCCATCGTCTCGCCGACCGATTTCATCTGGGTCGTCAGCGTCGGGTCGGCTTCCGGGAACTTTTCGAAGTTGAACCGGGGGATCTTGGTGACGACGTAGTCGATCGTTGGTTCGAAACAAGCGGAGGTAAAAGTTCCGCCGCTTGCGGAGTCGCGCTCCGCAACTCCTGGGTGCGACGCCGCGAGCGGCGAAGTCTTCCGACTGGTGATGTCGTTCGCGAGTTCATCAAGCGTATAGCCCACGGCCAGCTTGGCGGCGATCTTGGCGATGGGGAACCCGGTTGCCTTCGAGGCGAGTGCGGATGACCGCGACACGCGCGGATTCATCTCGATCACCGTCATTCGCCCGTTCTCGGGATTGACGGCAAACTGGATGTTCGAGCCACCGGTCTCAACGCCGATTTCACGGATGATCGCCTTGGCGGCGTCACGCATCCGCTGGTATTCTTTGTCGGAAAGCGTCTGGATCGGGGCGACGGTGATGCTATCGCCCGTGTGTACACCCATGGGATCGAGGTTTTCGATCGAGCAGACGATGACGACGTTGTCCGCACAGTCGCGAATGACCTCGAGTTCGAATTCCTTCCAGCCGATGACGGACTCTTCGATGAGCACTTCGCCGACGGGGCTGAGTTCCAGGCCGAGCGCGATGAGCTGATTGAACTCTTCGCGGTTGTAGGCGATGCCGCCGCCGGTGCCGCCCATGGTGAAACTCGGCCGTAGGACGCAGGGCAAACCGAGGCTCTCGATGAGATCGTGAGCCTCAGCCAGAGTGCGGGCGATGCCGCTGCTGGGCACTTCGAGGCCGATCTTGAGCACCGCGTCCTTGAAGAGGGCCCGATCCTCGGCCTTGGCGATGACGTCAGCCCGAGCGCCGATCATCTCGACGTTATACTTTTCGAGAACGCCATGCTTGAACAGGTCCATGGCCGTGTTCAGGCCGGTCTGGCCGCCGAGGGTGGGCAGCAGGGCATCGGGCCGTTCTTTCGCGATGATTTTTTCGACGACTTGCCAGGTGATCGGTTCAATGTAGGTGTGATCCGCGGTTTCCGGATCGGTCATGATGGTGGCTGGGTTCGAATTGACCAGGACCACCTCGTAGCCTTCTTCACGGAGCGCTTTGCAGGCCTGGGTGCCGGAATAGTCGAACTCGCAGGCCTGACCAATGATGATGGGGCCGGAACCGATGAGAAGGATTTTTTTCAGGTCGGTACGTTTCGGCATGTCAGTACGGGTCCCATTTTGCTTCTCGATTTTAGACTATGGTATGAAGCGACGAAGACGTTCCAAGGGGAAGCGGCGGTCGTTCCAGCAAGAAGCACGATCGAAGGCAAAAACGGGACGCGGCTCTTTTTCGCTTGACAACTTACCTGGGTAGTTGCTAAACTCTGTCATGCCACGTACATCACGTTATGCGCCGGGCGGCTATGTGTTCCACGTTCTCAATCGTTCCGTGGCTCGCATGCCGTTGTTCAAGAAAGACGCCGACTACGAAGCGTTTCTGCGCGTCATCGCCGAGACCTTGGTCAAGCACCCCATGCGCATTCTGAGCTATTGCGTCATGCCCAATCACTGGCACATGGTGCTTTGGCCACGCCGCGACGGCGACCTGACCGAATTCGTTCGTTGGATGACCCACACGCACACCATGCGCTGGCACGCCGCTCACGGGACCTCGGGATCGGGCCATCTCTATCAAGGCCGTTTCAAGTCGTTCCCGATCGAATCGAACACGCATCTGTACACCGTTATGCGCTATGTCGAACGCAACGCACTCCGGGCAAAACTGACGAAACAGGCGGAGGACTGGCGTTGGGGCAGCCTGCACACGCGGGTGTCCGGCGACCAGGAAGCGCGAACCCTTTTGTCGGCCTGGCCCGTGGCCAAGCCCAAACAGTGGCTCGCCCGTGTGAACCAACCGCAAACGGAAGTCGAACTAATGGCGTTACGCCGTAGCGTGATCCGAGGCGTTCCGTTCGGCAGTGAAGACTGGGTCGAGAAAACCGCCCGGAAGCTTGGGCTTGAATCCACACTTCGGCCGCGGGGGCGGCCACGTAAATCCTCGGAAACCGGGGAGTAAAAGGGGACGCAGTACTTTTGCAGAAAATGAGCTGCGCCCCTTTGATTTTCTTCACCCTCTACCCCGAATCAAAAGGAACGCGAACAACGACACCCATGTCGCGGCGAACAGCAGCGGCACGGCGAAGGCCAAGGGGCGCGAAATGGACAAGCCGTCTTTTCGACCTGGGGCGGCGAACGAGTTGATCGTTCGGCCGTATTCGGGAACCGATGCTTTGATCAGATCGTTGACGTGTACGCAGTAACGCCAGTGTCGAAGCTGGACCCAGAGCCAGAGGAACGTGAAGGCCAGGGCGACCACCGTCAGAGGGACGAAAACTCCGACCGCGGATTCCTTGTTGTACAGGATGGCAAAAACGCCGAGCAGTCCGATTTGCATGGCCGAGAAGTAGTTCAGGCGATCGTGAAACAGCCTTTCCTCATGCATGCCGTGCTGCCACAGCCGGTTGATCTCATCCGGGACCGGGGAATTCGGCGGCATTTCAAGCATGAATGCGTGCACCACAAGATGAACGAGATTGGTCCGGAGCCAAAGGCGTGGCTGCGCCACATCCTTTGGGTCGATATTATCCTACCGCTTCGAAAGAACTCGCCCGGAAAATCAACATCACAAGATGTCGAAACGTGCAACGGGGGGTAGGACATTCTCGCTACGTTCCACTTCTCCGAGCGAGGGAATGTCATGAGCACGCTGGTCACTTCTTTCCTCCCTTTCGTAGTTTGTCGTCCGCGAATGTCGCAACGTTGGTTGTCGATGTCCTTGCTCGCTTTGTTGGTTGCCATCCCATCGGCCGCGGCACAACCAACTAAGGAAGACCGCGCCAAGGAAGAAGCTCTTTTGAAGGAGAAGTTCCTCAAGGAGTGGGAGCGAACCTGGAACGAACAAAAGGAGATGTTCTGGTGGCCACGGCGAATGACGGCATATCAATCAGCCGAGCTTGGCAAGCTTTCATTTGGCGACGAAATCTCCGATGAGGGGACCCGGACGCAATTCGCCGCGCCGGAATCGTACGCGGCCGAAGTCGATCTACTCGTCAAGGAATCGGGGTCGTTGAATTTTCAGAAAGGCTGGGACCGAACATTTCGCGATGCCGCTTTTCGTGGAATTAGAAGAGTGACCTCCGAGGATGTGTGGCTGGCGATGGAGCAGCTTTGGCTGCAGGCGGAAGTTCTGGCCGCGATCCGGAGCGTCAATTCCAAAGCGGGACAATTTCAGCAGGCCCCATTCAAGAATGCCGATGGCACACTCCGTGAGGACAATCCGAAGCATCGGCTATTTCGCAGCCCCATCTGGAAACTTGAGTTAAGAATCGTGAAAGGGAAAGACAAGGACTTCTTCACCGGCAAGTCGACGAACATCTCACCACGTTTGCAGGTCATGGGCCTGGGCGGTAAGCTCGAATTCAACGTCCGATTGGGGACAGTGAACAAACCGCTCACGTGTGTTGTCGAAGGTCCATCGGTTGAAGTCGGACAATCGTTGTTGATCGCGTCGCGAAGAAAAAACGCGATCGCGGCCGATGGATTCGATCGCCTTGAGATCGTGAGCGTCGATCAGGCATTCGATTTGCAAACGGCCCCGGTCAAGCGGATCGAGAGTCTTATGCTTGGAGCACTGGATGACGGGAGTCGGGAAAAGAAACTGGAAATGGCGGAGTTCAGCAAACGCGCGATGGTTGACCAGGAGACGAAAAGCGCGAACGGATTTGAACGCCTGCGTTACCTTCGTGCGACGGAACAGTACCGATTGATTCCTTTCTCGGTGGCCGTGATGGCCGATCAAGAGTGGCTGCCCGAGATCCAAAAAGCTCTTGCGAACTCCAAGATTCGCTGCCAGATCACGCAATGCGAATGGAGGCGGTTTCGGGGAATGATCCGCACTGAAACGGAACCTACTCCCAAATCCGATGTGCCGTTGGGACCGCTCTCGCCCGGAACGGAAGTTAAGAGTTCCAACGTGGCGGAAGTGTCGATCCACGGCGTTGCTTTACTTGCGAATCGCTTCGATCCGGCTCGGCTGAGAATCTCCGGGCCTTTTCCGATCCATGACGGTTTTGATCGCTGGACCAGGATCAATGAGACAATCCGTTCCGGCTTGCCGGCGCCGGGCCCCGAAGGCAACATGAAAGGCGACGCGGAACCGCTGTGGAGCAGCCGTGAGGGGTTGGTGGCAACGAGCAAGAACTTCGAGCGGCTGAGCAAGGGCGTCGATCCTCGGGTAGCATTTCTCCAGGACGAAATGCGACAGCACCTGCCGATGCTCGACATCGAAGCGGTGCATGTTCGCTACGCCCCGAGCCTGGAAGGCTTTTTCAAGAATGCCGGTGAATATGGCAAGAACTGGGTTGGCCAAGAATTC